>OKVD01000487.1_pt1 | contig 15002 bp, 10 predicted proteins | sample 1606881 | NCBI WGS metagenome assembly OKVD01 (sample SAMN03281011, study PRJEB24777) | human gut metagenome | isolation source: fecal sample PR176 from 1 month old male Indian infant, caesarean delivered... | place: Singapore | collected 2006-01-13
TTGTAGCAGGGTATGATGACGGCCACGCCGCGCAAGCGGCGCGCGGCCTCGATGTCTGAAGAATCCACAGGATTCATGAAGCGTCCTTTCGGAGTGAGTTGCTTAAAATCGAATCTGCAACCAGTCTATCCGACTTGGTTGAAGAACTACCTTTCTAATGATAACGAATACAATGGAATAATCGACCTAATGGTGGCGGCAGTTAACGCATGGTTCCGTTGATGCGATTTTTGCACAGGAGTTGCTGTTGTTCTGTTTCGGGTGCGGTCTCATTCGCTCCTGGGATAAAATAAAAGGGTTTTATCATGCGGAGATGCCAATGCATTGAAACGGAGATGAAGAAATGTCGAACGGATCGTTGCGCACGGGTTCGTTGAAAAAGAATTGGTTTATCGTGTCCTCGCTTGTGAGCAAGGATTTCAAGCTGAAGTATCGTCGTAGCGTATTGGGCGTGCTGTGGTCAGTGCTCAATCCGCTGCTTATGATGTGCGTTCTTGCGGCTGTCTTCACGAATGTTTTGAAGTTCGGCGTTGCCGAAAAATACCCCATGTATCTCATTCTGGGCAACGTTCTGTTTGCTCTCATGTCCGACTCAACGGGCAGCGCGATGGGGTCTATCCTCGAATCTGCTCCGCTCATCAAGAAAATCCGCGTTTCAAAGATGCTTTTTCCTATTGAGAAGGTTTTGTTTACGCTCGTGAATTTCGCGATATCTCTCATTGCCGTTGTTATTGTTATGATCTTTTTCCGCATTGCTCCGACTGTTGACTTGGTTCTGCTCCCTCTATTGCTGGCATATATGTTGCTTTTTTGCAGTGGTCTGGGATTGTTGTTGTCCGCTTTGGCCGTGTTCTTCCGTGATGTCTGTCATCTGTGGGGCGTGGTCATCACCGCTTGGACCTATGCCACGCCCCTTTTCTATCCGGTCACGTTGTTGCCGGAATGGATGCAAGCGGCAGAAGCGTTCAATCCCATGTACCATTATGTCTGCTATTTCAGGGACATCGTCATGTATGGAACCACCCCGGGCCTTGGAGAAAACCTCATTTGCCTGGGAATTGCCTTGATAACCTTTGCGGTTGGTTTCGTTGTATTCAAAGCTTCTGAAAAGAAGTTCATTCTTTATGTTTAGGTGGTAGTGTTATGTCCAACGATGTCGTTGATATAGATGTTGATCTTTCCGACAAGGCTGAAGACGTCTTCGACGATCGCCCTGTTATGGTTGGCGTCGAGCATGTGTCGATGGTCTTCAATATGGCCAATCAACAGCTCAACAGCCTTAAGGAATACGCTATAGCGCTTGCTCGTAGGGAACTTATGTTCAAGGAATTCAAGGCCTTGGACGATGTTTCTTTCACAGTTCGACGAGGCGACGTGTTCGGTATTTTAGGTACGAACGGGTCTGGCAAGTCCACCATGCTGAAAATCATCGCTGGCGTTCTGGAGCCCACATCTGGCTCGTGTTCGGTTAACGGAAAGATTGCTCCGTTGATTGAGCTCGGCGCTGGCTTCGATATGGAACTTACCGCACGTGAGAACATTTATTTGAACGGAGCGCTGCTCGGCTATTCTCGAAAGTTCATTGATGAGCATTTTGACGAAATCGTCGATTTTGCCGAGACGGAAGCTTTTCTTGATATGCCGATGAAGAATTACTCTTCGGGCATGGTCGCGCGTATCGCATTCGCTATTGCTACGGTTATCGTTCCGGAAATCCTTATCGTTGATGAGGTTTTGTCCGTTGGCGACTTCATGTTCCAGCGAAAATGCGAGGATCGTATCAGTGAGCTCATCAACAACTATGGCGTCACGGTCCTTCTTGTATCGCACAGTAACGATCAGATTGAACGCCTTTGCAACAAGGCTATCTGGATTGAAAAGGGCCATACGAAGATGATCGGCTCTGCTCGCGATGTTTGTGGCGCATACCGTCTTCTCGGTGGCAAGATGGGGACGACAAACTCCGTTGAGATCGTTGCCGACCGGTACAAGAATATGGGAGAAGACTCTCTTGTCGATTGCCGCAGAACCTTTGCAAGCGAAGATCATTTTAGCGTTGCGGGCAGGATATCCGATGCCGGTTGGGAGCAAGGGGACATTGACACTTTGGTTCTTGCTGCCGGAAACGAGCAAGTCGATTCTCTTATCGCCTGCGGACTTGCGAGCTTGTATGATTCGCCCGTGCTCCTGACGAAAAATGAGGTACTGTCTGAGGCGGCGATTCGCCAAATCGAGAGGTTAAAACCGAAACGAGTGCTTGTTTTCGACTGTCACAAGGCGATTTCCGAGTGTGTCATTTCGGAACTCGAGCAGATAAAAGGCGTTGATGTCGAAGTCGTGGTTATCTCCGGCAGCACGTCGATGGAATCGTCTCATGATGCTTATCTATTTGGCATGAATGATGGCAAGCAATGGGGCGATACTGCCGTTTTGAGCACCGTGGGCATCTGCTCTGACTTGATTACGTTCTCTCCCTATTCTTACGCGACGAAGGCTCCGGTGTTTTTAGCAGGAGGAGACGGCGTTGTCTCCTCCGAGGTTATGACTGAGCTTGCTACCCATTTCACCAATGTTGTGATACTCGGTAGAACCTGCGATGTGGCGTCCGAAACCGAAGAGGTCTTGCGGGAATCCGGGCTAAATGTCCTTCGTATGTGGGGAAATAGTGCCCATGAGGCAAATCGGGCTATCGTTAACTGGATTATCAACGAAAGCCCTTGTCGCCAGCTCTTCTCGCTCAAAGATTTGTTCGTGGCAAGCGCTTTGAATCCATTTGACGCGCTTACGGTTGGCCCGCTGGCGGGTAAAACTGGTTCTGTTGTTTTCTTCGAGGATACCGACAACCTTGACAGCGTCGCTCTCGCGATTGAATTCGTCGAAGCATATCGTAGCGACATCGAGCAAGTGACTTTCTTTGGCGGTGGAGCTAGATTCTCTGATGTTGACCAGCGTCTGCTTGCGTCGTGCTTGTAAAGCTGTCGTGCATGTTTAGGAGTTTGCCTTGCGTCAAGATGTCGTGCATATAGCGACTGCTATTAATAAAGGATACCTTCCCTATTTTGCAGTGATGTTGCAGTCAATCAAGCGGCATTGTGACGCATCGCGACGATATTGCATTCATGTATTATCGTCTGATGTCGAGCAGTCCGATCTGGAGCAGATGCTTATCACGGAAGACAAGCTTGTTGCGGTCGATCTCTTGGACGTCGCTTGGTTCAAAAACGAAACAGAAAAAATGGAGTTTGGTGAGTTCTTTTCGGTTGAGTGCATCTATCGTCTTGCTTTGCTGAAGCTTATTCCGAATGTGGATAAAATCATCTATCTCGATAGCGACCTTATCGTCTTGGATGATATATCGATTTTGTTCGATACGGAGCTAGGCAGTAACTACGTCGCCGCCGTGCGCGACATTGGTATTGCTGGCATGGTTGGCGGCTACGCACCTGATGAGGCGAAGCGATTGAGGTCGATCGGTATTGAGGACGCCAACGGGTATTTTTCTTCTGGCGTGATGGTGTGGAATCTCTCCAAGACCCGGCAAGATTTTACGCTGTCGCAGTTAATTGAATGGATTGAGGAAAACAAGCCTCGGTATAGCGATCAAGATTGTTTGAACTACTTTTTTGCGGGTTCTGTTTGTTACCTCGACTCAAAATGGAACACTCTGTTTGATTCGGAGAACATTCGTGTTTCCCAGATTGCACCCTATGCTTCGAAAGCACTCCAAGAAGAGTACTTGAGGGCAAGGGAGAAGCCCTCGATATTTCATTTCGCAGGGCCCGTAAAACCTTGGGCTGAGGATGTTGACGGGTCGCCACGCTTTTGGGGAGAAGCCAGGTCGTCGACTCTTTATGAGCCTGTTCTTCGCAGATATGTTAACAGTGAGAACAAGAAACTGTTTAAGCTGGTTTGGGAGACGTTCGACGATGTCTATTTTCGTTTAAGCGAGGCTGAGAGAATCCGTGAGGACCTTCACAAAAGGTTGTCAGAAGCAGAGCGTAGCATCCAGATGCTCCAGGATAGAATTGACCAGCTTGAGCAGCAAAAAACGCCAATAGCAACTAGGCTATATAATAAAATTGGTTTACGTGGGAAGTAAGAAAAGCTAATTCGGCGATATGCCATAAGAGGGAAACGAAGAGGAGTTTTTCGGGAATGAATCCAAAAGTATCGGTAATCGTGCCCGTATACAATAATCAAGAGTATGTTGTAACGTGCATGAATAGCCTCGTCTGTCAGACGCTTCGCGATATTCAGATTATTTGCATCAACGACGGCTCGACCGATAACTCGTCGGCAGTTCTGCATTCGTTCGCCGATAAGGACCCTCGCGTGATTGTCGTTGATAAAAAGAACGGTGGTTACGGCGTCGGAATCAACACGGGGCTTGACCTCGCAGAAGGCAAATATGTCACCATTCTTGAGTCTGATGACTTCGCTGATTTGGATATGCTTGAAACTCTGTTCAACTATGCAGAGGCGTTCGATCTCGAGGTCGTGAGAGCGAATTTTTACCTGTACTGGGCAAAGAAAATCAAGAATGATCATCTTCTTGAGTTGTTTGGACACCATGAGTGCGATCGGGTGATCGATCCGAGCATTCGCGACAACCAGCATTGTTTTTATGCGCAGCCTGCTCTGTGGTCGGCTATTTACCGCACGGATTTTATCCGCGAGAACAACCTTCGACTTCTGGAAACTCCCGGTGCGGCGTACCAGGACACTGCATTCAATTTCAAGATTTGGGCATGTGCGAAACGGGTTATGTTTATTCATAAGCCGTTTGTTCATTATCGCCAAGATAACGAAGCTTCGTCGATCAACAATCCTGGCAAGGTCAACAACATCTGTTTGGAGTATGCCGAGATTCGTCGTTGGCTGAAGGAAGAGCGTCCGGACTTGCATAAATCACTTGCTCCTGTTGCGACGAAAATGATGTGCGATGCGTACACGTGGAACACCGGTCGTGTTGCTGAGGAATTCAGGGTCCCTTTTGCGGAGCAATTCGGAAAGGAACTAATGGCTGCTGAGGTAGCGGGCGAGTTGGATCCTTCGTTGTTTGAACCTGGCAACCTTGCTGTGGTCAGGACTGTTGAGACGGATCCGAAGGCTTTCGTTGATTTTCTCATCAAGGGCAAGGATCCTCATCATGGCTTCGCTCGTGTTCAGCGAAAAGCCGAGACGCTTGTTCAGTTTGCGGAACACTTCGGTTTACGTGGGGCTAAAGATCTTGTTATCGATAGGCTTACCAGCGGCCATGAGTCTGAAAAGTCGAAACTCGTCGACGCTATCGATAATGAAATGGCGTCGCGCAAGGAGCCGAAATTCATAACTGAGGCTATCGTTCCCGAGATATCGGTTGTTTTAACTGTATATAACGTTGAAAAAGTGCTGCGAGAGACCCTTGACAGCATCTTTGCGCAGACATTTACCAAATTTGAATTGATTTGCATCAATGATGGTTCGACTGATTCCTCCCTCGCGATTCTTGAGGAGTATGCACGAAAAGATTCGCGAATGACCATAGTGTCTCAGGAAAACGGTGGGGTTGCACATGCTCGCAACGTTGGGCTGCGGAGTGCGAATGCGCCGTATACCCTGATTCTTGATTCCGATGACATCTTCCGGTTCGATATGTTCGAGATGCTGATGAAAAAGGCTAGTCGCACCGATGCCGATTTGGTTGTCTGCAGCAGCTGCGAATACGATGGCGAGACGTATGAGTCGACGCCGACGCCTTGGGCGCTTAAGCTCGATATGGTTCCGGAGAATGAGGTGTTTTCTGCTAACGACTCTAAGGACACGCTGTTTCAAGCGTTTATGGGTTGGCCTTGGGATCGATTGTATAAAACCAGCTTCTTGAAAGAAGCATCGCTTGAGTTCCCGGAGGATTTGGCGAATAGCGAAGACGGTGTGTTCGTTTATGGCATATTGTCGCGTGCTCAGCGCATTTCGATTGTGGAAGACGTGTTGGTGAAACACCGCTCTACGCGCAAAGGTTCTGTGTCTAATTCGCGCGATAAGAACCCGGAATGCTTCTATGAAGCCTCTTGTCGCATCAAGGCTGATTTGCAGCAACGTGGTTGCTACGATGACTTTGCAAGGTCATTCCTGAACTGGGCATTGGATTATGCGATTTGGAACATCTCGACATTGACCGACAGCTCGGCCAAAAAGGAATTGGCTGCCAAGTTGGTAAATGGCGGATACAGCGAGCTTGAGGTGCAGGAACATCCTTGGCCGTATTTTGGTTTGTACGGGACGAAAAATCACGTTGGCTTTAATAATCTGAAGCGCATCGCAAATGAAGGATAATCAAACTAATGGCAAAACAGCGCGTACTGTATTTTGATTTACTTAACATTATCGCAACCATCGCTGTTGTGTATCTGCACTGCAATGGTATGGTTCATACCTATTCAGAGGGAAAGTCGTGGGCTGCTTCGCTGGTGATTGAGGTCGTCTTTTACTGGGCTGTTCCGATTTTCTTTATGCTGACAGGTGCGAAGACTCTGAACTATAGGAAAAAGCGCGAGACAGCCACCTTTTTGAAGGGGCGTATGCTGCGCATCTTCTTGCCTTTTCTGGCTTGGAGCGTAATTCTCTTTGTGATTCGATTTAGCGGCCTATTTTATCCTCAAAACCCCAGCGTGCCGTTTACGCTGGGAGGGTTTGCTGATGCCTTGATGACTAACACCATTGAACCGACGTACTGGTTCTTTTTCGCAATGTTCGGCGTGACACTTTCAGTTCCAGTGTTGTCTCTTCTTGCTGAGCAGAAAAAGATACTATGGTATATGGTTGGTTGCGTGTTCGTCTTCGCTTCAGTTGCCCCTTATGTGTTTAATTTTATTAGCGTTCCCTGGAATTCAGGAATCGAAATCTCTGTGGCATCCGGGTACGTCATGTATGTGGTTCTCGGCTGGTTGCTGGCTGATAAAGATTTCAAGTTGTCTTCGGGGCAGTTAAAACTGCTTTATGTTGCAGGTGTTGCCTGTCTCCTGATTCGCTACGGGTATACTTACGTATCGTCTTCTTCGCTCGGGCAAGTTGATCGATTGTTCTTCGACTATATGGCATTCACTGCAGTGATTCCTAGCGCAGCATTGTTCATGTGGTTCAAAAACAATGAACCTCATTTCGCGGGACTTGCCAAATACCAGAAGCTTATCGTGACGGTATCCGGTGCCAGTTTCGGCGTGTATCTGATTCATAAGCTTGTTTTGGATAATATCGTTTGCGGCGTTATCGGTGTCTCGATGTCTTCAGTGCTTTTAAGGACATTGGGTCCAATCATCATATATTTAGTCTGCGTATTGGTGGTCTTGGTTTTGAAGAAGATACCGTTTATAAACAAAATTGTCCCGTAGCGGCCTGATGCTGCACGTGAGTGGAGAGTACATGGAAGCTGAAGATAAGCCGAAACGACAAAAGCGCGTCTATGCTTGCATCTTCGCGTTGTGCCTGCTGTATTTTGTGTCTATGTATAGCGCAATAAACTATGAGCGCTATGGCACTGTAGCCGAGCTCAGCTTGTCTAGTCTTGCTCTCTCTTTACTGCTTACTGCGGCTTATTCAGCGATTGCATGGCTGCTTGTGAAATATTTGCCTGAACGAGAGAGAGTTAAGCTTTTTCCAATCGGCGATAAGGTGCGCAAGCCGGTTTTCTGGGTGATGTTCTTGCTGATTATGCTCGCTTGGCTGCCATATTATTTGGCGTGCTTTCCGGGTCTTTACGTATATGACGCGGCAACTCAGGTGCATTATGCGCTCGGCCTTTGCGAAGTCAACTCTTTCCATCCGCTGATTCATACCTATTGGCTGTCTGGAATGATGTTGCTAGGGCAAAAGGTGTTCGGCGGCTATGCGGTCGGCTATGCCCTGTACACGCTATCTCAGATGGTTGTAATGTCTCTCTGCTTTGCTTATGTTGTTGCCCAGATAGCCTTGATTAGCGGGAAAAGGTGGGTTGCAGTTGTCTCGCTGTTGTTTGTCGGGCTATTCCCTGTTTTTCCGGTAATGGCCATCAGCGCTACGAAAGACTCCGCATTTGCTGCTCTCTTCGCCGTTTTTTGCGTTCAGGTTGCGAAGGCTTCTTTTCAGCCTTCCTTGTTTTACAAGTCCAATAGAAATCTAGCAATTTTGGTTGCATCCGGGTTGCTTGCCGGGTTGTTTCGAAACAATGCTCTGTATGTGGTTCTGCTGGTGCTGCTAGCAATGATGATGTTCCATAGACCAGATGCACGTGCTATTAAACGTTGGTTCGCGTCTTGCTTAGCGTTGCTTATTGTTTTAGGAGTTGCGGTTCCGAAAGCGATTAGTCAAACAGGTAGCAACTCAGGCGAATTGCTGGGCATTCCGATTCAGCAAGTTGCAAGGACTGCTAATTATGAATCCGGAAATCTGTCGGATGAAGATGAACGTCAAATAGAGGAATTGGTTCCAAGCTGGAATCTGTACAATGCACGTATTGCAGATCCGGTTAAATTTTCATCGGGTACAAGCCAAATCGTTTCGATGCAGACCGCTGATTTCCTAAGGCTTTGGGCAAAATTAGGAATGCAGCATCCAATCGAATATATGGATGCATTTGTCTCGCAAACTGATGGTTTCTGGTTCCCCCTGTTTCATTACAGCGGCTCACAAGCAACCAAACCATATCTCGAATTTGATGCGTGGATTCTCATTGATCCTGGGCTGCTAGGCCGAGATATGGGCGATGCTGGCTATGATGCATATACAGTTGAAGATGACGATTCGTGGATACTAATGCAATCGGCCGGCAGTTTGTCAAGCTTGCCTGCGGCGATTCGGTCAATGTGTTACGACCCGTTCTGGGAGCATTCGGTGATCTTAAGATGGATATTGTCTCCAGCAAATGTTTTATGGCTGGCTTTACTTCTCTTTGCTCTGTTGCTCGGCAAACGAGGTGTAAAGCAACGGATTGTGGCCGTATTGCCAGTTGTTTTATATATCGCAACTTGTCTGCTGGGTCCATGTTATTTGATTAGATATGCTTTCCCGATAATTTGCTTGATTCCCGTCGTGGTCGCTATGCTGCTGAGTTTATTTTTGAAAACTGATTATCGGTGAGCTGTGATAGGAGCGTACGTTGATGCGGATAAACAGATTGAGCTTGCAAAACTTTAAGGGCTTCGAACGCTGCGAACTCTCTCTTGATGGCAAATCTACGGTAATTTTTGGTGTGAATGGTACGGGCAAATCGTCTATTCTCGCCGCTATTAACTACCTTTGTTGGAATTGGGTAAATCGGTTAAATCCGTCACAGGGTACTGCTTTTAAGTCTATGGATGCATCTTTGGTTCGCTCGGGATCATCCAAACTTGAAATCTCCACCGAGCTTGAGCTGGGGGGAGAATCCTTTTCACTTCAAAAAGAATACATAAAGGCCCGACCTGGAAAAGGTGCCTCTGTTGCATCCCATAAAAAACTATACGACGCATTTATAGATCGTTTTATGCACATGTATGGGGCGGATGACGTCCCTATGCCTATATTCGTCAATTACGGAACAAATCGTTCTGTTCTTGACATTCCGCTTCGCATCAGGAAGAAACATCAGTTCTCAAAATGGGCCGCTTTTGAGCGTGCTCTAGAAAACGAATTGGATTACCGTACTTTTTTCGAGTGGTTTCGCAATCAGGAGGATTACGAGGCAGAGCTGGTTCGTGAGCATCAAGATTTTTCGTATACCGATGTTTCTTTGCAATGTGTGCGCAGGGCCGTGCAGGCGATGATACCTAATTTTTCCGACCTTCAAGTCAAGCGTAACCCGTTGAGGCTTGTTGTCAAGAAAGACGGAGCGGAGCTAAATGTCGACAGGCTGTCGGATGGGGAAAAGTGCACGCTCGCACTTATGGGCGATCTTGCCCGTAGGTTGGCGTTGGCGAACCAGGGAGCGGAAGATCCGCTTCACGGTGAGGGCCTTGTCTTGATTGACGAAATCGAGCTGCATATGCATCCTTCGTGGCAGCGAAAGATCCTCCCTGTACTTTGCCGGACTTTCCCTAATATTCAGTTCGTCATCACGACGCATTCGCCGCAAGTTCTTGGCGAGGTGAACGATCGATTCAACCTGTTCATGCTCGGCAGCGTTTCGCGGCAAGAAGCTGAAATCAGTCGAATCGATCGAATGGACGGCTTCGATTCGAATTATATTCTTCAGGAATTTATGGGTACCGAATCAATGAATCCGGTGTTTGGAGAGCTTCTTGAACGAGCTTACGATTCGATAGATAATTGCGATTTCGGTTGCGCTCGGCAGTTGATCGAGGATGTTCGCAGCATAGTTGGTCCGAATTCCGCTTCTCTCATTGCTTTAGAGGGAAGCTTGAAAAGAGGTGAGCTTTTGCATGAGAAGAATCGTTAAGGACGCCGCTCCTGCATTTTGGCTGACTTATGTAAAAAGGCATCCGAAGGACTGTTATCGCCAGCTGGATTCGACGGTGGAGGGGCGGTCTGCGAGAAATCAGCTTCGTGATCATCTTGTTGAGCAGCAAAAAATGATTTGTTGCTATTGCTGCGGCTCGCTCGAAAAAGGACCGTTGAGTGCTCATAATGAGCACGTTAAACCCCAATCGAGTTATCCCAACGATTCGATGGATTACGGCAATCTTTTGGCGTCTTGCAACAACGGCAACACTTGTGGAGCGGCCAAACGCGATACTTATGATGACCGATATTTTGTTTCGCCTTTGCGGGAGGATTGCGAAGATCACTTTAGCTTCTCCCAAGACGGGCGCATCAGGGGGGTCACTGAAGAGGGAAAACGGACTATTGAAGTTTTAAATCTGAATCACAGACCTCTGGTCGAACGGCGAAAAGCGCAGTTCGAAAACTGCTTAAGGATGGCTCAATGTATGGGGAAGGAGTGGGTCCAGCGGGAGTACATCCAACCAAAAGGTGGCGTATTGTCTCAATATGCCGATATGGCTGCCTATTTCTATCGTCAAGGCATGTTCGATAAGGAAGTCTGCGGTTAAGACGGCCGATAAACCGTTGGCTCCCTTCTCATTCCGGGCAGGTAGGTGCCGCTTGAATTTGCATCGGCGGAATAGAGGTAATTGTCCTGTACACTTAGGTTGATTAAGACTGCGTCTGTCTTGATGCGCTCGAGTGGATAGGGGTCGGAAGCAATGAATGGAATTATAAATAAAGTGGTCAGCGCTGTCGTTTGCACAGCCCTGGTTTTGTCGTTTCTGCCGTCACGGGTAGCCCTTGGCGAATCATCTGATTTATCCGTTCGGAGCGGTTCCGATGGCGTTGATAATCGCTTCGATGAATCTGCCAACACTGATGCTGCGACCATTGGGGCAGATCAGGGGTTTGATTCGGAGTCTGTTTCCGAAAGTGCTATGGATGAGTTATTTGAATCCGGTAGGGAGTCGGGCCGTGCTCATCCCTCGGATTTTAGCGAGGGGGCGGTTGAAGGGGATCGGCTGTCGTCAAGTCTATTTGCGTTAGACGGTCCGTCTTCACGGTGTGTTGTCGATGGCGTTTATGAATTGTCGTCTGCGGTTGACGAATCGAGGGCTCTTGATATTCCGGGTGGGTCGTTGGAGGACTGCGCACGTGCGCAGCTTTGGTCATCGAATGGATCGCTTGCCCAGCGGTTCCGCTTTTCCTACGACGAAGTGTCTGGCTTTTACACCATTACGAACATTGGGTCTGGCAAGGTCCTCGATGCTGCGGGAGGTAGCCGAGATGACGGCACTATCGTGCAGCAATACGCAGCAAACGGTACGGCGGCTCAGTTATGGGGTGTTAAACCTGATGGAGATGGCTTTGTCATCTATTCGGCTATTGACGCTGGCCAGGTGATTGATGTCACCGAAGCACAGGCTTTCGATGGCGCGGGGATCCAATTGTATGGCGCTAACGGCACTTATGCTCAGCGGTGGAAGCTAACGGAATTAAAATCCGTTGAGGGCGGGCGCTCCATAAACGATGGGGTCTACACTATTTCTTCAGCTCTGGCTGATTCGCTGGTTGTTGATATAGCCAGTGCATCGGCTGAAGATGGCGGCAACGCCCAGCTGTATTCGGCGAACCTGACCGCCGCGCAGTTGTTTCGCGTCACGCTTGGGGACGATGGATTTTACACTATTGCAAACCTTGCAAGTGGGAAGGTGCTTGACGTTTCCGATGGCAGCTATAGCTATGGTGCTAACGTCCAGCAATGGTCGGCTAACGCTTCCGATGCTCAGAAATGGGTGATAGCCGATAATGGAGATGGTTCATACAGCGTTGTGTCGAAGCTTGGGACATACCTTGACGTTTCTGGCGCAGCTGCGCAAGATGGTGCCAACTTGCAGACATGGCAGCGAAACGAAACGTTTGCTCAGTCGTTCCGTTTCAATCGCGTTGCGTCCTCGCAATCGGTGCCTGACGGGGTTTATGCGATAGCCTCTGCTCTCGATGGGTCTAAAGTGCTTGACGTTTACGGTGGGTCCTTGGAAGATTGCGCCAAGGTGCAACTCTGGGGATCGAATAATACCTCAGCTCAGCGTTTTCGCTTTACGTATGACGAAGTGTCCGGATTCTATGAGATAGCAAACGACGGTTCGGGTAAGGTTCTCGATGCCGCTTCCGGCATGTGGGTCGACGGCACCGTTGTGCAGCAATATTCACCCAATGGTACTGCAGCGCAAATGTGGGCTGTCGAACCGGATGGGGAAGGTTATCGCATTTGTTCGGTTCTCAACCGTGGGCAAGCTCTCGATGTACCCTGCGCAGACGCCTCTGATGGCATGGGAATCCAGCTGTATGGTGCAAACGGTACAGCTGCTCAAAGATGGAATCTGCAGTATTCGTCGTGCCCGATTGATTTTGTGGTAAATTGCGGCGGTGATACGATTTATCCTATCGACAAGCATGACGGATCGATTTATCTGACGCTTCCGTCGCATGCGTCTTCGGATTCCGTGCTTCTTTCCGTATCTTTGGCATATGGGAACGTCGCTTGTATCGGCGAGGTGAAGATTTCTCGTGATGGGTCTTTAGTTTCGCTAACCGATATTGGTCTTAACGTGATGCCTGGCGAGGAAGCAAGTTGCTCGATCACCGATGAATCTGGTGCTGTTTTATATTCGCTCGCGGTCATAAGGTCGTCTGATTGCGCTTCGATGTTCTTGTCTAGCGCCGACGTCCAGCATGGTCGTGATTATGTGGAGTCAAGTCCCGATCATTCTGCATCGGCTAAAGGCGATCTCAGAATGCTGAATGTGGAGGGTGAGCCTATTTACGACGGAAAGCTCGAGCAGATAAAGGGCCGTGGAAACTCCACGTGGCAGCTTGCTGATAAGAAACCGTATCAAATCAAGCTCAAGAAGAAGACCGACCTGCTCGAATCCGGGGACGTTTCGAACAAAAACAAGACGTGGGTGCTGCTGGCGAACGCTTTCGATGGTTCGTCGATGCGCAACATGATTTCATGCTCTCTTGCTCGGGACATTGGGGTCAAGAGCTCGGTAGAATTTCGCCCTGTTGATCTTTACTATGACGGGGAGTATCGGGGAACGTATCTCCTAACCGAGAAGGTGCAGATCAATGCCGGGCGCGTTGATATTGCCAATCTTGAAGAGGAAAACGAGGAAGTCAATGAAGACGAGCCGGTTACCCGGGATGTTGAAGGGCTCAACAGCTATGGTCACCCAATGAAGTATACAGAGGGTTTGAAAAGTCCTTCCGATATATCCGGCGGTTACCTCATCGAGCTTGATGGTCGCTATGCCGATGAGCGTTCGTGGTTCTCGGTTGGGACGCAATGGGGACCAGCCTACTTTGTGTGCAAGAGTCCAGAAGGGTGGACATATGAAGAGGCAAATTACCTTAGCTGCTATGTTCAGGATGCATTTGATGCCATGGCGAATGGTGGGAGGAATCCGCGAACGGGCAAGACTACCGGAGACTATATCGACATCGATTCGTTTACCAGCTTGTATTGGGTGAATGAGATTACCAAGAACCGCGATGGATTTATGTTTTCGTCTACTTATGCGTATAAGGACTCGGGTGCATCCGGTAGCGATTCTCGGCTTGTGTTTGGCCCAGCGTGGGATTTTGATTTGTCCCTTGGAAGCCTGAGTTCTCCGACCGGGGAACCGACTAGCTGGGTCACTGACCCTACTGGCTGGTATACGCGAGCAACGGGTATCGCTCCTCTGTTCATGCGTGATCCCCTTGTGCTCAAAACCGTGAATGTCGCGAGAGACGATGTTGTAGCCGCTTCTAAGGACTACCTTGTTGCTGAACTGTCAAATCAGAGGAAAGCGGTAGAATCTTCGATGAGATTGAATTCGGTCGTATGGGGTTCATCCGGAGAATCATGCGATGACGTTGTTCGATGGCTGGACCAACGGCTTGATTGGTTATCGAACGTACGGTTGTAGATTTCTGTTATAGCGGAGGTTTGTGTTGGATATCAGAATGCTTGGCAAGAAAGCTTGCTCTGTTGCGGTTTCGTCCTTGATGGTCCTCGAGATGACTGGGTTTGGTTCGTTGGCGTATGCCGTGGAATCCAAAGATGGTGATTCAGACGTAGCGCAGGAGACGACTCAAAATCTTGATGCCGAAAATCAGGGTCAAAGCAAATCGGAAGGAGACGAAGCCTTTACGCAGGCGGCTGATGTTGACGCTTCCGGTGTCGTGCCCGGTGCTGATGCGCCGACCTCGCCTACGAACGCTTCAACGCATCTGGACATTTCGGCAGCCGATTTGCTGTCTGAGGACGAACTGTCCGCTGCATATTCAAAACGTATGGCGCGTAGTGCGTGGGATTATACCGGGGCGACGTTTGCCGATGTTTTGGTGTACGCCGAACAATACATCGGCTTACCGTACGTCTGGGGAGGAAAAGATCTCTATCGCGATGGCGGCTTCGACTGCTCTGGTTTCGTGAACTGGGTTTATAACAACGTTTGCGGGACGAATATCAATTCTGATTGGACGAATGCGCAAAGCTTATACGATGGGTATTGCAC
>OKVD01000492.1_pt1 | contig 14871 bp, 10 predicted proteins | sample 1606881 | NCBI WGS metagenome assembly OKVD01 (sample SAMN03281011, study PRJEB24777) | human gut metagenome | isolation source: fecal sample PR176 from 1 month old male Indian infant, caesarean delivered... | place: Singapore | collected 2006-01-13
TCGCCAGCAGCTGCTGGGACTTCTTCCCGGCGCCCTTGAGCGCCAGCGCGCCGGCTCCGCCGAGCACGCCGCAACCCCACGCGGTAAGGGTGGTGAAAAGAATCAGAGGCCATTGCAGTTCCATGATTTACTCCTCCCCCTTCCACGTGTGGTCGCGCAGGATGTACAGAAACGACGGGCGATTCCCCACATCAGGCAGATGATGCACGTCGGAGTCGGAAAACTCCTCGCAGAAGCTGCCGATTGTCTCGCCGCGCACGCCCTTGAAGGCGCGGATGTCGCCGTCGGCGTCGCCGAACCATTTCGCCATGCCGACGCAGTTCTTCACGCACTGCGGCAGGTCGCCTTGGGCGATTTGCTGCTCGCACAGCGTGCACTTCTCCACGACGCGCTCTTCCTCGTTGAGGTAGCGCACCCCGTAAGGGCAGGCCATCGCGCAGAACTGGCAGCCGATGCACTTGGCCTTGTCGATCTGCACGGTGCCGTCGGGCAGCACATGGCTCGCCTCGGTCGGGCACACTTTCACGCACTCCGGGTCCTTGCAGTGCTGGCACTGGACCGGAAGGTAGTAGAAATCGCGCCCCGGCTTGTCACCGCCCTCGAGACCCTCGGACGGCCCGATGCGCAGCACTTTGTTCCAGAACGACCCGATGGGCACGTTGTTCACCATCTTGCATGCCGCGTTGCACGCCATGCAGGCGACGCACCTGTTCAAATCGGTCGCGATCGCGTAATGCGCCATTACTCGGCCCTCCCCTCGTAAACCGGTAGCCATTGCTTGAGCCGCGGATCGCTCGCGTCGGCAATGATCCCTTCAGGGCAGCCTTCCTCGGCCTTGTACACCTTCACGGGATACCCGCGGACGATGGACGAGCCGCAATGCGGGTCGTCGATGTCGTTGTTCACCAGCTGGTTTACCGCCGAATAACGCCATCCATGCTCGGGTGCCGGGCACTCGGGGAACCACCACGTATGCTCGCAGTTGATCACCCCATGAGGCACGCCATAGAACAGATCGGCCGTCTGGCGGATCTTACCGTGCGGGCTTTCGATCCACACCCAGTCGCCCTGCTCGATGCCCCACTCCTTGGCGTCATCGGGGTTGATCTCGCAGCGCGGCGCGGGCCATACTTCGCGGCACCACGGCAGCTGGCGATGCTCGGAGTGGAAATACACCGGGATGCGGCGGCCGGTCAGGCACTGCACCGGGTACTCCTCCCACAGTTCCGGGTTGCGATCGCGGCTGTCGGGGTTCGGGCGATAATCGGGCAACGCATCCTCAGCACCATGATAGGTCTCCATGATGGTGCACCATATCTCCTGCTTCTGCGTAGGCGTGTTGAAGCCGGGGATGACGTTATGCTCGTTCGGCGCCTCGGTGTAGCTTTTCTTCATGAAGCCGGTCTGATAGCGACGATACGTACCCCAATCGTCCGGGCGCAGCTTCTTGACATCCCACCAGCCATTTTCCTCGAATTGGTCGACGTAGTCCTTCCATGACGGCGCAACCTCGCGCACCACATAATCGAGCTTTTCCTCGAGCGTCGGGTAGGGGTTGTCGTCATCCCAGCCCCACGGGATGCCGACCCGCTCGTACAGCGCCTCGACGATCTCGGGGTCGTACCACGTCTCGGCCAGCGGCTCAACGCACGGGACGCACGCGCCCAACGCGCCGCCGGAGCCCTGCGACTGGCGCGGGCAGGGAACCTCGAGCCAATGACGACACGGCAAGATGATGTCGGCCAGCTCGGAGGTGGGATGGTGCCACAGGTCGATGTCGAAGAAGAAGTCGAGCTGCTTGATGCAATCCCATGCCATGGTGGTGTTGCCCATGTTCATGAAGTCTCCCGACTGGCACACGCCGCCCTTCACCGGGTAGGGGTCACCCGTCACGCCGGCCTTCCAAATGCTGTTCGCATTGCCCCACAGGGCCCACCACTCGAACAGCGGATGCGTGTCGCGTCCGAGTTGCTTGGCCATGATCTCAGGGTGTTTGAGCGGACTGTCGATGTTGGCGTTGTAGGACTGATCGGAGAAGTTTCCCATGTAGTTGACGTCGATCTTGGTGGCGCCTCGCTGACCGCCCGGGCCGTCGGTGTTGCCGGTGATGCAGGTCAGAAGCTCAATCGCACGGCAATTCATGATGGAGTTGCCATGGTGCTCGATGGCCAGCTGATACAGGATGCCGCCGTTGCCCCAACGCGGGTCCTTGCGCGTGCCGTAAGCGAGCGCCGCCTTCTCGATCAACGCGGGGTCGAGTTCGCAGATCTTCGCCGCCTTCTCGGGCGCGTACTCGTCGCAGCGATCGACGAACTTCTGCCACACGGGAACGGCCTTATGCACGCTGCCGTCCTTGAAGGTGACCTCGAAGCTGCCGAGCAGGGCCGGGTCGATGGACTCGAAATCATCCTCGTCGGGAAGCCACGCCTGCGACTGCCCTTCACGCAGGTTCGCCTGGCCCTCCATGCCCTTGAAGGTGCGACGCGACCAGGTGTCCTTGTGACCGGCACCGTCGTAGCGCTTCCAAGGCTGCTCGCCTTCCCAGCAATTGCACTCGGGGTCGGCGGCCGGGTCGTAGGTCGGGTCCGCGGAGGCGCGCTGGCCGGTGGCGTTGAACCACTTGAGCGACCCGGAGGCGTTGTCCCATACCATATATTTGTAGGGGCTGCCGTCTTCCTGCAGATCGGCCTGGGTCAAAAGCTTGGTCTTGATCATGTTCGCGCCATGGAAGATGTGCGGAATCTCGGGACCGGAAGGCGTCTTGTCATCGACCACCAAAAACGGCGCGTTGGTCCAACGGCGGACGAACTTCCAATCCACCAGATCGTGCTTGATGATGACATCGCACATGGCAAGCGCCAGCGCGGTGTCGGTGCCGGCGCGCAACGCCAGGTGGATGTCAGCTTCCTTGCCCAGCGCGGTCGTGCGCGGATCGACGGAGATGAAGGTGTCGGCCTGGAACACCTCGTCGGTAACCGAACGGCCCGCCTCATCATAGTTAGAAACCTCGGGTGTGGACGCCCAGATGGTGTACACCGGCGGGCGCCCGACCGATGCCGCCCAGCTGTGGGTGTACTCGCTGGTAAGGGCGCTGGCGAAGTGGCGCGGGCCCTTGCAAACCTGCCAGGCCACCGCCGTGTTCGGCGTCATGAACCAGCTGCCGTAACCGGCATAGGGGCTCATGCACCAGATGCGGCCGGTGCCGCCCATGGTGAACAACGACTCGCCGCCGTACTTCGCCTTGACGTTCTCGATGCCTTTGACGATGGTGTCGAGCGCCTCTTCCCAGCTGATACGCTGCCAGCCCGGATCTTCGCCCTTCGGCTGCGTGCGCTTCATGGGATAGCGCAGACGGTCCGGGTGATAGCACGCCTGGATCGACGACACCGACTTCGCACAGCAGCTGCCCATGGAATGCGGGGCGCTCTCATCGCCCTCGATCTTGACGGCACGGCCATTCTCGACGGTCACCCACACGCCGCACTCCATCTTGCCGCAACCGCGACAGCACGTGCGGATGCGTCGCACTTGGCCGGTGCTGTTCGCCGCGGTGTAAGGTTCATCCGCCAGCGCGGACCCGGCAGTTGCGCCGATGGCCGCGACGGCCGCGGTGGTCGCGGACAGTTTGACGAACGTGCGTCGCGAAACGTTCAGCTTTGCCATTTCCTCCTCCTTCTTCCGTTTTAGATCCCCTGCAAGGCGACGCGAAAACCGCGGTCCCACTCACCTTCCGCTGCGGCGCGTCGCTTTGCCCTGAGCCGAATATAGGAGGCGGGAAATCCCGGCGCATCATGAACGGTCTATGAAATAACCCCACGTCAGCGTAAAATCATAAGAGGCTTATGATGAAATCCGCAGGCATTTGACGCGACAATGGTCATGCTGGAATAGAGAGGTTGCCCGCCTTAGCGCGGCCCCGGGCAACAAGGGGGGGTTCGCATGGGGAATGCGAAGGGGAGAACTTTGGGAAAGCAGCCGACCGGTGTGACGCGGTGGCGAATCGCGGCTTACGCCTGCAACCGAACATGGATATGCTTGCTGTTCTTCAGCTCCGTGCTGTTCCGCGGCATCGCGCCCGAGCAGCGTTGGGGGATCAGCGAGATGGTCTACCTGTGCTCGGTCATCACGCTCGCGTGCGCGCTGCTGTGCGCGGGCGCGTTGCATCAACGGGTCTCCGCGCTGCTCGATGCGCGAGGGGGATTCCTCGTCGGTCCACTGCTCTGCGCGATCGGGGTGGCTCCGATAGCGCTGCGCATCGTCGCCGACGTCGTGCCCACCCAGCTTGTCATCGGCTCCTCCGGGACGATGACGGGGATCGGATCGGCGCTTATCCTGCTTGACCTGGGACGCTCGTACCGCGCGAACGGAACCCGCGCTTGCGCCCTCGAGACGCTTGCCGCCACAGCCATCGCGGCGGCGGCGACCATAGCGGTGTTCCTGGCGCCCGAGCCCCTTTCCACGCTGATCGTGTTCGCGCTCCCCTTCGCCGCGGAATGCTGCATTCGGACCGCGAACTCCATCACGCTCTCCCAAGCAGATGAGCTTGAACCGATCGGCGAGAGCATCCCGAAAAAGCTTGCGGTGAAGTTCATCGTCGCCGCGCTCATCCTCGGCGTGATGACCGGGTTCATGCGCGATACCTATTCGGTCCACAGCTCGGACGCGTTCGACCTCACCTATACGACGCTGTTCGCCATCGCCGCGATGATCGCCGTCGCGGCTCTTATCCTCGTCATCATGTTCAGCGAACGATTCACCATCAAATTGCTGTACAAGCCCGTTATCTTGACCTGCGTGATCGGATTCGTCATCGCCTCGTCGCTCGGGCTAGGCACACCGCTGCCGTTTTTGCTCGTCACCATCGGCTATACCGTGTTCGAGATCGTCGTATGGGTCACGTTGTGCGACGCGGCGAACCGCTTCCAATATACGTTCGTGCAGGTATTCGGCATCGGGCGAGGGGCCACGCTCGCCATCGGCGTCGTCGCCGGCAGCCTGCTCGCCCGCGGGCTTTCCGGAAGCTTCGCCATGAGTCATTCGTTTCTCGTCCTTGCATCAGGGCTAGCCATCGGGGCCATCGTGTTCTCGTGTCTCTATGTGCTAACGGAGAACGACCTTGATCTGTACGATTCCGAATTGTACGGGGAAAGCCCGCAGCACTCGGCCGCGACGGCGCCGGGCAAGATGCAACCCGCCCAAGTTCGAACCGCTACGGGGCAAGGTTCCGGCGACGCAGAGAATGCAGGGACGCAGGTCACCGTGGGGCAATGCCGGGAATGCGTCGCACGGCGCATGCAGCAGGACGACGAAAGTCCGAACGAATCGACCAAAAGCGATGTCCTCGCCGAGGGGAAACCCCGAAAAAAGCCGCTGCTCGAGCGCTGCAAGATCATCGGCGCATATTACGGCCTGTCGAAAAGGGAGATCGACGTGTTCCACCTGCTTTCGCTTGGCCGGTCGGCCGCGCGCATCCAAGAAGAGCTGCTCATATCCGCGGGAACGGTGAACACGCACACCTACCATATCTACACCAAGCTCGACGTGCATTCCCAGCAACAACTCATCGACCTCATGCAAGCCGCCGACCTCGATGCTATGGTCAAAGAGCTGGCGAAACGAGAGCATTAGCTGCGCGTTTTCGCCCGCGCCCCGGAGGTGCCGCACGCTGCGAGCCGAAGCGGGGAGAAACCCGGTTCGCTAGAGCAGATGTGCCATGTACAGCGGCAAACGCACGAGGTCGCCTTCGACCGACATCGGCTTTGGATGCAAGATGTTGCGAACCCCCTACGCGCTTGCCGAACTTGTCTTTGAACTTGTCGATCGACTTGGCGCCGTAGCGCTTCGTGGACTTCACCTCAACAGGGGAAACGCGCATCCGACCAGCTGAGTCGTCGTAACCTGCCGTGATGAGGAAGTCGATCTCCATCATGTTCCGGCCGTTCTCGCGATCGCGCTTCGAGAAGAAATACAGGGCATGCCCGCTTGCCAGAAGCTGCTGGGCGACCGCGTTCTCCGTGAACATCCCCTCGTTGATCTCGAGTTTCCCCAGAAGGATGTCGCGATAGACCTCATGCGGGGTCTGCTCATTGTCGGCGAACAGCTGCGACACGAGCAGCCCGGTGTCGGCCATATAGCACTTGAACATTTCCCCACACTCCAGCAGAGACCCTCTAGCTATACACAATTGGCACGATTAAGTGTGCATGCAACATACACGAATGGCACAGTTTCGAATCTTCCCCATCTCGGTAAATACCCAGCGGCCCCCTTCACTCGGGGGCTTTCCTGCTTGCTTGTCGAACAGTCCGGTGGACTGTTCGATGCGTTTAGCGAGCTTGGCAGCGTTCGCCCGCGCCGCAAGGCGCGCTGCTCGCTTCAAGACGCAAGGCGGCACCTTTCGCTTGGAGACGTCCCTGTTTGCAAGGGGGGGTTTGGGGAAAGGGTGTCTCCAAGCGGAAGGGGCCGCTCGGGATATTCGGTTGTCGTCCGGTGGCCCGATGGGGGCCGCCGGGGAGGACCGGCCTCCGCGCCGCCGCCGGGCAGGGAATCGCCGGCTACGGGACGAGGGGGCCGGCGGGCCGAAACCAGCGCGAAGAAGCTGGCCCGCCAGGGGCGGCCAGGCCAGGCGGCCCGGCCAAGCCCTGACGAAACCGCCTAGTAGAACATGAACACGGACAGGCCCACGTTGTAGAAGGCCACGCGCAGGCAGATCGCGCCGGCGAGGGCGGCCACGACGGCCACCGCCCCGAAGAGCTTCCAGCTTGCCGCGTCGCCCTTCTTGCGGGCGAGCACGCAGACGACCAGCGGCACGACCGCGCCCACGACCACGGCGCCGAGCCACAGCAGCGGGGCCTGGGCGCCCACGGTCGCGGCGGCGTCGGCCACGGCCTTGGTGGGGTGCGTCGGGTCGAAGCAGTAGCCCACCTGGGAGAACGCGCCGGCGCTCAGCTGGATGAAGGCCGCGTAGGCGGCGGTGCACACGGCGCCGATCGCGGAGCCCGCCACGGCGGGCAGGCCGCACCCGCCGGTCTCCTCGCCCTTGGCGGCCAGCACGACCGCGCAGGTTGCCGGGCCGAGCAGGCAGGCGGCGCCCACGATGGAGAGCACCTCGAGCACGGAATCCCACGCCGGGCGCGCAGGCATCATGTAGGAGTGCGCGCACACCGCGGCCAGGATCACGCCGATGGCGATGGCGACCCACGCCATCCACTTGGGCAGCGTGCCGCCGTCGTCGGACTTGCGGGCCATGACGAAGTACGCCACGGCGACCGCCACGAACACCACGATCGCGATGAGCTCCTGCGTGATGCCGGAGGTGATGTGGCCGAAGCCGTTGAAGATGCGCTCCCAGTGCTGCAGGTGGAAGAACACGGCGATGCCGGCGACGGCCAGGAGCACGCAGGACATGATCGCCAGCAGCTGCTGGGACTTCTTCCCGGCGCCCTTGAGCGCCAGCGCGCCGGCTCCGCCGAGCACGCCGCAACCCCACGCGGTAAGGGTGGTGAAAAGAATCAGAGGCCATTGCAGTTCCATGATCTACTCCTCCCCTTGCCAATCGCGGTCGCGCAGGATGTACACGAAGCCGGGGCCGTTGCCCACGTCCGGCAGATGATGCACGTCGGACTGCTTGTATTCCTGCACGCATTCCTTCAGCGTGATGCGCGTGTGCTCGGTCTTGTCGTAGCTCGGATCGCCCTCGGTCACGTCGACCACCCACGGCGCCTCGAACGAATCGATGCCCTTGTCCAGGTCGCCGAAGAAGCGCGCACGGCCGCCGCATTGAGCCACGCAAGCAGGCAGCTCGCCTTGGGCGATGCGCTGCTCGCACAGGGTGCACTTCTCAACCACGCGCTCCTCGGTATTGAGGTAACGCACGCCATAAGGGCAGCTCATGGCGCAGAACTGGCAACCGATGCATTTCGACTTGTCGATCTGCACGGTGCCGTCGGCGGCGATGTGGCTGGCCTCGGTCGGGCACACCTTCACGCACTCCGGGTCCTTGCAGTGCTGGCACTGCACGGTCAGGAAGTACATCTCCACATCAGGCCACGTTCCGCAGCCATCCTTCTTCGGATTCGGGCCGATGCGCAACGTCTTGTTCCAGTAATCGCCCACCGGCACGCTGTTCATGGCCTTGCACGCCACGCTGCATGCCAGGCAGCCCACGCAACGGTTCAGGTCCGTTGCAATCGCATAATGGGTCATCTTCGCGCACCTCCTTTACGCTTCATCGCGAACGTCGTAGTTCGGCAGCCATTCCTTCAGACGCGGATCGGAGGCGTCGTGGATGATCTCGTTGCCGTTGTGATCGCACGGCACGGGATTGCCGAACGGCGAGTTTTCCGCCGTTGCCTTGTAGATGTTCACAGGGTACGCGCGCAGGTAGCTGGTGCCGGAGATGCGGTCCTGATAACCCTTGCCCGTAGTGACCAGGCAGTTGCAGCCGCACAGGTCGTAGCCCTTGTCGGCCTGGTTAAGCTCGGGGAACCACCACTGGTGTTCCAGGTTCACCGTGCCGGGCGCGATGCCGTGGTACAGGTCGGCCACCTGGCGGATCTTGCCGTTGTCGTTCTCGATCCACACCCAGTCGCCCTGCTCGATGCCCAAGCGCGCGGCATCCTGCGGGTTGATCTCGATGCGCGGAGCCGGCCACATCTCGCGGCACCAGGGCAGCTGGCGATGCTCGGAGTGGAAGTACACCGGGATACGACGGCCGGTCGTTGCGGTGAACGGGTACTTCTCGTTCATCTCCGGGTCGGCGATCGGGCTCAGCGGCGGCTCCTTGTACGTGGGCAGGAAGTCTTCCTCGTCCTCGGGCATAAACGTCTCGATGAGCGTGTTCCAGATCTCCATCTTGCGGGTCGGCGTGCCGAAGCCGGGCTTGGCAAACTCCTCGAGCGCGTTCTTGTCGCCGTATGCCTTCAGCGGCATCATGCCCGTCTCGTAGCGGCGATACGTGCCCCATGTGTCGGGTGCGACCACCTTGGCATCCTTCCAGCCGTTCTTCTGGAAGTCCTCCTTGTACTCTTCCCACGTGATGGAATCGCCTTGACGGCCGGTATTGAGCATGATGTCAAGGTTCTCGATGCGGCTGGGCCACTTGTTCTCGTCGGGACCCCACTGCTTGCCCATGTACTTGTAGATCATCGTGGCGATCTCGATGTCGTGCAGCGTATCGGCAGGAGGCTCGATGGCGCGGCACGTTGCGCCCTGGCCGCCCGACGGGCCTTGCGAAAGACGCGGGCAGTCGGTCTCAAGCCAGTGCTGCGCGGGAAGCAGAATGTCCGCCATGCCGGCGGTCGGCGTCTTCCACAGGTCCTCGCACACGAAGAAGTCCAGGTTGGGGAACGCCTTCCACTTCTGCAGGGAGTTCGACATGCACATGAAGTCGCCCGTGGAGCACCAGCCGGCCTTCACCGGGTACGGGTCGCCCGTCTCGATGGCCTTCCACACGCTGGCGTCGTCCGCCCAGCCCTGCCACCAGCCCAAAAGCGGGTAATCCTCGATGCCGAGCGTCTTGTTGAACTCCTCTGCCGAGATGTTCGGGATGCCGGGGGCCACGGCGCCAAGGCCGGCCTTGAAGATGAACTCGCCCTGGGTGCCGCCGCGATGACCTGCGGGAACGTCCCAGTTGCCCGACAGGCCGATATAGGTGTCCATGGCGCGGCACATGGCAATGGCGTTGCAGCTGTGCTCGATGGCCAGCTGGTACTGCACACCGCCGTTGCCATAGCCGGTGGACGGATCGATGCGCGTGGCGTGGATCTTCGCGGCGCGCTCGATGGATTCGGCCGGCACGCCGGTGATCTCGGAGACCTTCTCGGGCGTGTACTCGGCAACGCGTGCGGTGAAGTACTCCCACACGGGCTTGACCTTGGACTTACGACCGTCCTTCAGCTCCACCTCGAACTCGCCGTACAGCGCCGGGTCGATGGCCGGGTCGAACGGCGTCGGATCGGGAACCCAGCCTTGGCTCACGCCGGGCACCAGATGCTCCTGCATGCCCTCATGGCCGGCCGTCGGCTTGCTCCACGTCTCGCCTTCCCACAGGCCGCTGTCGGCATCGAAGTAGGTCATGCGGTTGTTCAGGTTGTCCCACACCATGAACTTGTGCGGATCGCCGTCTTCCTTCAAGTCGCTTTCCTTGAGCAGGCGCGTCTTCATCTGACACTTACCGCTGGTGAAGCGGTAGACCTCGTAGCCGGAGGGCTCCACGTCGTTGCAAACCAGGAACGGCGCGTCGGTCCACTTCTTGGCGAACAGGTCGTCGTACAGGTCGTTGTTGATCAGCACGTTCAACCAGCCCATGGCCATGGCGCCGTCGGTGCCGGGGCGCAGGTTAAGCCAGATGTCGGCCTCCTTGCCCAGGTTTGTCATACGCGGATCGACCACGATGTGCGTGTCGGCCTTCTCGGCAACGTCGACCACGGTACGGCAGGAGTCGTCGTAGTTCGAAAGCTCCGGACCGGTACCCCAGGACGTGTATACCTTCGGGCGGCCGACCGTCTCCATCCACGATGCCTGCATCATGGAGTTCAGCGCGGTGGCGAAGAAGCGCGGGCCCTTGCACACCTGCCACGGGATGCACATGTTCGGGCTGCCGACCAGCTGGCCGAGCGCGCCGTATGCGAACATGCCCCAGATGCGGCTGGTGCCCGACATGCCGAAGATGGACTCTCCGCCATAGCGGTCCATCGTCTCCTGCAGTTTCTCGGCGATGATGCTCATCGCCTCATCCCAGCTGATGCGCACCCAACCGGGATCGTCCTCACCGCGTGCGTTCGTGCGCTTCATGGGGTGGTACAGACGGTCGGGGTGGTACGCCGCCTGCAGCGACGCCTGGCCCTTGCTGCAATGGTTGCCCATGGAATGGAACGCGCTCTCGTCGCCTTCCGTGCGGATAGCGCGGCCGTTCTCGACGATGGCCCACACACCGCATTCCATCTTGCCGCAGCCGCGGCAGCAGGAACGCACGCGCTTGGTCTCGCCAGCCTTGCTTTGGGTAACGCTGCTCGACTCGGCCAGCGCGGCACCCGCAGGCGCAACCACGGCAGCGGCAGCCGCGGTGGCGGCGGCCAGCTTCGTGAACGCGCGGCGCGTCATATTCAGCTTGCCCATGCTCTCCTCCTTCTCTCGTCCTCTCGCTCCCGCGAACACGCTGCAGCAGCATCGCGTCGCGGGGAGGAAAACGCTCCCTCGGGCGCTCCCCCGAGCATCAAGCGACTTCGCCTGCATTGCCGCCGACGTGTTGCGCTCAACCCTTGCGTTTTCACAACGCATCCGAAGATAGCGGGTGCTATAGGGCTTCGAAATCGGGCACGAGAGTCGATTTCGCAATATCGTGCAATATATATGAGACGTTTGACCTGGGGTTTTGCGAACTATAGAAATCAAGGTTCCGGCAAACGCCTCCTAAGCCCTCCAGCATTCGTATAATGAAAGCAAGTTGATATGGGGTTACCGGGGGAGCAGGTTTTGGGGAACTTGAAGACGAGCAAGGATGACAAGGGGGCGCGGCGTCAAGCCGCAGGGCTCATCACACCCGCCATCGTCGGCATCGGCGTGGCCCTGGGGTGCACGCTGGCTTGGCCGCTTATGGCGTTTCAGAGCATGAATCTCTACGTGGGGCTTGCGCACTGCGAATGGATCCTCGATCGGGCCTACTTGCTGTCCATCGTGGCAACCACCGTCACGTTGGCGCTCTGCGGCATCTTCCACAAGCAGTTCGACCGGCTGCTGGGCTCGGCGCTGGCGCGCTACCTGTTCCCCATCGGCATGGCCGTATGCACGCTTCTGGTGCTGGGCGCGGGCAACGAGGGGACTGTCGGCACGGCGCTCGTCACCGCGTACGGCATAGGCACCGGCGTGTTCTCCGCGCTGTTCCTTATGAACTTCGGCGCGGTGCTGGGCGTGCTGTCGCTCAAGCAATCGGCCGCGGCCATCGCCATCGGGTACCTGGCATCCACCGTGCTGTTCTTCGCCTTCCTGTTCTTTGGGCGCTTCGAATCCGTGCTGTTCTGCGCCAGCATGGGCCCGGTGGCCGCGGCGTTTCTGTTCTACGGGGTTTCCAGCTTGCAGATCGACAAGAAGCAGGCCAACGCATTGCCGCGCCAAGCCGATCCGGAAGACCCTGCCGAGCATCGCCAGCTGCTCCGCTTGATTTGCGCGTTCGGCCTGACGATGCTCGTGTGCGGCGTATCCTACGAGCTGTCGCGAACGCTGTACGTGCAGATGGGGCAGTTCGCCAGCAGCGATGTGGCGCCTTACGCCGTTGCGCAGGCCTGCATCACCACCCTGACCGCCATCGGATCCATCGGCGTGGCGCTCGTTCTCATCACTTCGAAGGGCATCCGCGGCCCCGAGGCCTGCTACCGCCTTATCACCACGTTCTTGCTTGCCGGCGCGCTGTTCCTGCCTGCGCCGATGCTGTTCCCCAACGTGCCCGCCTATCTGCCGTTGGCCATCGACGTCGGCGCGTTCCAGTGCCTTGGCATGGGCGTGTGGATCCTCATCGCCGGCCTGTGCCGCCGCTACCAAACCTCATGCCTGTTCGCGTTCGGGCTTATCCGGGCCGCATGGTCGGCAGGCCCGCTCGTGGGCATGCTGATCGGGCGGTGGCTGTGGTACGGCATCGGGCTCGATATCGCCGGCGCGTTCACTGCAGCCTGCATGTGCGTGCTGCTCATCGCGCTTGTGAACAACTTCGTGTTCACCGAGAACACGCTCGCCCGGGCGCTCAGCATCATGCCGACCGATCGTAAGCAGCGATTCCAAGACCGCTGCCGCGCCGTCATCGAGCGCTACGGCCTAACCGAGCGCGAAGGCGAGATCATGATCATGTTCGCGAAGGGCCGCAACCTGCCTTACGTGCAAGAGGAGCTTTGCCTGTCGAAAAGCACCGTGAGCACCCACCGCCAGCACATCTACCAAAAGCTCGACGTACATTCCGCCCAAGAGATGATCGACCTGATCCAAAAGGAGAACGGGTAGAGAGCGGCTGGGACATCCACGATGCGTTATGCTGGTGGGCAAACACTCGGGAAAGGAGGGCCTTATGCGGGCATTGGTGCAGCGTGTGACGCATGCGCAGGTGGATATCGATGGCGAAACGGTTGGCTCGTGCGAGCGCGGGTACCTGATTCTGCTGGGCGTGGGCGCGGACGACGGCCCCGACCAGATCGAGCGGCTGTGGAGCAAGATCTTCAAGCTGCGCATCTTCGAGGACGAGAACGGCAAGACGAACCGTTCGCTTGCCGACATGGACGGCCAGGTGCTCATCGTTTCGCAGTTCACCCTGTACGCCAACTGCAAGAAGGGCAACCGACCCTCGTTCACCGACGCCGGCGCCCCTGACCAGGCCGAACGGCTTTACGAACAGTTCGTCGAACGCGCCCGCCAAGACGTGCCGCACGTGGAAACCGGCCGCTTCGGCGCCATGATGCAGATCAGCCTGGTCAACGACGGCCCCTTCACCATCTGGCTGGACACCGACCAGCTGTAAGGCCTGCAGGGCGGCTGTGCGGCACGCGCATAGCGATTCCAGGCGCTTCGGGGACGCGCCTGCGCACATGCCGCGGAAAAGCAAGACGACGAAAAGCAGGAAGCCGCGCCATGCACGCTCCCGCTCCCAAGCGCTTTCGCGGTACGCCGCCGCTTCAGCTTCGCCCCTTCAACCTAAAACGCAAAAAGGAAGCCGCCCGTGGGCGGCTTCCTTCGCATTCCGGTTGAATCCCGTTTGCTAGCAGTAGAACAGGATGTCGTTATACGTGGGGACGGGCCACAGGTCGTGCGCAACCACGATCTCCATGGCGTCCACGCCCGCACGCAGGCGCTCCATCATCGGGACGATTTCGTGCGCGTACTTGTTGGCCTTCTCCTGCTCGTCGGTCAGGTCGCGAATGGCCAGGTGCGCGGCGTGCAGCTCGTTCAAGGCGTCGTTGATCTCCTTGATGCCATCGACCACCGTGTTGAGCAGCTGATCCTGCACCGAGGTGTCGATACCGGCGCAAGCGGCCTTCATCTCGTTGATCTCGTTGGCAACGAGCGTGGCGTACTTGTTGATGGCCGGCAGGAACGTACGGCGCGTCATGCGCTTCATCGTACGAACCTCGATGTTCATGAGCTTCGTGTACTTCTCCAGCTTCACCTCGTAGCGGCTGCGAGCCTCCACCTCGGTGAGCACGTTGAACTCCTCGAACAGTTTGATGCTCTTCTCCGCAACATAAGCCGGCAGCGCGTCGGCGGTGGTGCGGTTGTTGGCCAGGCCGCGGCGCTCGGCCTCGGCGGGCCACTCGTCAGAGTAACCGTTGCCGTTGAAGATGATGCGCTGGTGCTTCTTCAGCGTCTCCTTGATGTAGGCGATGGCGGCGGACTCGAACTCATCGCCGGACTTGCCCTCCATGGCGTCGGCGAAGTCCTTCAGCGACTTGGCCATGGCGGTGTTGAGCACCATGTTGCAGTCGGCCAGGTTCACCGCGGAGCCCGGCATACGGAACTCGAACTTGTTGCCGGTGAAGGCGAAGGGGCTGGTGCGGTTGCGGTCGGTGTTGTCCTTGAGGAAGTTCGGCAGCACCGAAACGCCCAGGTCGACGGCGACCTTTTCAGCAGAGGTGTACTCATGGTCGTCAACCAGCGCATCCACGATGGCGCCCAACTCGTCGCCCAGGAAGATGGACACGATAGCCGGCGGGGCCTCGTTGGCGCCCAGACGATGGTCGTTGCCGCAGGACGCCACGGTCATGCGCAGCAGCTCCTGGTAATCGTCGACGGCCTGGATGACGCCGGTGAGGAACACCAGGAATCGCAGGTTGTCCATGGGGGTTTCGCCGGGATCAAGGAAGTTGGGCTTGCGGGCGGGGGTGGATCAGGTGG
>OKVD01000500.1_pt1 | contig 14612 bp, 8 predicted proteins | sample 1606881 | NCBI WGS metagenome assembly OKVD01 (sample SAMN03281011, study PRJEB24777) | human gut metagenome | isolation source: fecal sample PR176 from 1 month old male Indian infant, caesarean delivered... | place: Singapore | collected 2006-01-13
CTGTGATTATTGCTGTACTTTCACAATTTACAATTCCATTGGGGATTGTCCCCTTAACTGGACAAACATTTGCCATCGGCTTAACCGCTACCGTTTTGGGCAAGCGAACGGGGACCTACGCTATTTTAATTTACTTCTTATTAGGATTAATTGGTTTACCCGTTTACGCTGGGATGTCTAGCGGGTTCGGTGTACTCTTTGGACCAACTGGCGGCTATTTAATCGGCTTTATCTTTAACGGCTTATTAACTGGTTATATTTTAGAAAAAACAACCTTTAACTATACTTGGGCCATTATCGCAAATATTGCCGGTGCCTTAGTTACCTTAGTTTTCGGCATGATTTGGTTGAAATATTCCGCAAATCTGCCGTGGCCAAACGCTTTCGCTGGCGGGTTTGCTCCGTTTATTTTTCCTGGTATCATCAAGGCTGTCGCAGCTGCTTATGTTGGTATTTTAATTCGCCAACGCTTTATGAAACGTTTTTTAGCACACCTTTCTTAAGGGGAAAACTTTTTTCTTTTCCTTGTCTGTAGTACACTAAAAGGACAAAGGAGTGAAGTCCATGTCCTCATTATTAAAACGATTGGTTCAGTTGGTTTTGTTAGTCGTCGCTGTCTTGCTAATTCGACACTATGTTTTCTCCCCTGCTGCGGTGAACGGCTCTTCAATGGAACCAACACTTCATAACAACGACCGTTTATGGGTGACCTCGATTAAAAAGCCTCAGCGCTTTGATATTATCGCTTTCCCTAGTCCTCGCAACGGCCAACGAGTAGCCAAACGTTTAATTGGTTTACCTGGCGAAACAGTCGAGTATCGCGATGATACCCTTTATATTAATGGTGTATCACTCAGTGAAGATTACTTAGCAAGTGCTAAACGAAATGTCTCTAAAAATGAAAATTATACCCAAGATTTTACGCTAGAGACCTTAGAAGCCACCCAATCCCTGACCGTTCCAGAAGGCATGTATTTTGTCTTGGGGGATAATCGCCCGCGCTCAGATGACAGTCGTTACTTTGGCTTTGTTAAACAAGCGAGCGTGGAAGGTGTTTTGACTTTTCGTTATTATCCATTAGATAAAATTGGCTTTCCATAAAATAGTAAACCGCCCTCAAAAAGTCTAACTTTTTGGGGGCGGTTTACTATTTTTTTAAGGTCCAGTGACTAAGTTCCACGTCACCGTTCCTTGATATTTCTCATTTATTTTCCCTTGGTTGGCAGGGACTTCTAATTTCACATTGGCAAAACCAAAATCTAATTGATAGACATCATTACCTGTAAATTGGTTATTAAGAATTACTGGTGTAGATGTACCGTCACTCGTCAAAGTTAAGGCTTTCGTAACCCCAACTTTATTTGTTAACTCTGTGACTTGATTATAGTTTTCGATTGCTATAACATCCGCACTTCCTAATAATAAACGCGTACTAGTTGGTAAACTATCAGCTGACGCTGTTAACTGTGACAATTGTGCTGTTAACTGCCAATTAGGTTGGCTTGTCTTTATTCGTAGATATGGATTACGTGTGCCGTTGCCATAGTAATCAGCTGCTTTTTTCAGTCCGTACTGCTTAGTGCTACTGTTAATCTTAATTTTCCCAAAATCAAACGTTGGTGTACTAATGAAACCTTCTTCTACTGGTGTTGGCGTAATCGTTTGATCTTCTCCTTGAATACGTACAAAGTTACTAGCTGTCACTGCAGAAAAGTTTCCACTAGCTGTCATTTCTGCGGTTAAAAGTTGTCTTGGTTCTCCCGTAATTTTCGCTGTGTTCACTGTCACTAAGGCTTCGCCGTTCACAGGAATCTCTATATCTAAGTTAACTCCTGCTTGCCATTGTTCTGCCGTCACTGGAATAATTTTATTTGGTGTATTACCAATGCGAACAGCTAATTGTGTTGGTGGTGAAATACCTGCCGCCCATTTGGTAGTTGGAGCTAGTTTAACGTTGGTCAATGGAACTTCACTGGTATTTTTTAGTTTAACTATCCACATCATAGAAGCTTCATTTGGGATCACTTCTAGTAACCGACTAACCGTCATTTCTGCTGTTGGTTGGACTTCCTCATAGACCGCTGTCATGTCATCTTTATCGTCGTAAGTCACGGCGTAACTTGGTGTTTTAGTCGTTGTCAAGGTGCCTGGTTTGGTTTTACCTTTGTACCAGCCTTTGAACTTATAGGATTTATCTCCTGTTGTATAAGTGTCTGGTAAGGCTTTCGTACTAGCGTAAGTGAAATTATCACTGTCAATCACCGTTTGTTTTCCTTGCGTGAAGCCTGTTGGCGGTGTAATTTTAGCGCCGCTTGGATCCACAAAGTTTTCAGTGACACGACGGTTTTCTAAATAATAGTAGATTGTTCCCTCTGGAGAAGCTAAGTTATAGTTTTTTCCGACTGTCCCTGAATAAATTCCCATAGCATACAACGTGTTATTCGGGTCCCATGTCCAAAAAGCTCGTCTGGTTCTAAAAAAAGTTCCAGCGTTAGTTAATTTGAAGGCTTCTACTCCGTCAGCTTGAGAAACAACCGTATATGGCGCTTCTATATTTTTCCGGATCTCTTTGGTCATAGGATACTTTGTTTTATCTCCCGTATAAGTAGCTAGCGGTGTAATCGACATTGTCTTATATTGTTTAGGAATTGTATGATTAACAGACCTTGCACCGTATGTCTTAAGCTTATCTATCGGGAAATCATATGACTTGCCAGGAATCGATAATTTTTTTAATTTACTCATCACTTCATCAGTTCCTTGGATTTTCCCTAATACTGTTGATTCAGTTTCGTCACTTTCACCTAATTCGGCTTCTACAGAAAAGCCTGCTGTATTCAATAGGTTACCTGCCTCATCAACATAACCAAAGTAAACATCTTTGGCTGGTAAATTATACGTTTTCATCACGACTTCTTCATAGACTACCGTCAAATCATCATCATCATTATAAGTGACTGGATAACTGGGAGCTTTGGTCGTCGTCAAGGTGTCTGGTTTGTTTTTACCTTTGTACCAGCCTTTGAACTGATAGGTTTTCGTGCCGACTTTATAGGTATCTGGCAAATCTCCGCTTTGCTTAAAGGTGTACGAATCACTAGTAATTACTGTTTTTTTCCCTTGGGCGAAACCTGACGGTGCGGTGATTTTAGTACCATTGGTATCTACGAAGTTTTCCGTAACACGACGATTTTCTAGGTAAAGATACATACGTGCATTTTCATCTAGTGTATAGACACTCGGTTCTACTCCTTTACCAGTAATAGTCGCACTTAATAGTGTTGCAAGTCTAACATTTGTAGGCATTGATGACCAGTATATACCGCTCATCGTAAACTTTTGTGGATCTGTTGTCGGGTCAAGACCAATTCGCCATCCAGTTGTATCGATGTCACTTTTGACACCACTTCTTAAACTAAGACGATACGTTTCTGGAATAGAGTAGGCTGTACCTGTATAATTTGGGCCAGGTTGATACGTTACGGTTTTATACATTTTGGGCAACGTAAAGGTTGCATTGCGAACTCCATATTGCAACGGCGTAGGTCTTTCTGTATCGAAAACCCGACCTGGTATAGTGATTTCTTTTACTGCGCTATTATTGTTAGTCGGGACTGGGCCAATTGGCGTCACTTTGCCATCCGCAACCTCAACTAATTCTCCAGTAAAGCCATAACGATCAGCAAATGTCAGCCCCCCTGTTTCATTGATAAATAGGACACGATACATGCGATCAGGCAAAGTCACTGGATTCTGAATCGCCTTATTCATCACCTGAACAGATGACATTCCTTTTCCTTCTTGAATCGCCTCATACACCACCGTCAAATCGTCATTCCCATCATAGGTCACCGCATAGCTTGGCGCTTTGTTGGTGGTCAAAGTACTTGGCTTGGTTTTGCCTTTGTACCAGCCTTTGAATTTGTAGGTTTTGCCGTCTGCTTGATAGGTGTCTGGCAAAGTACCGCTTTGTTTGAAGGTGAAGTCATTGCTGGTCATTGGTGTTTTCTTGTTTTGGGTAAAACCTGTTGGCGGTGTAATGGCTACGCCGTTAGCATCTACGAACTTTTCGGTGACTTGTTTACGGGTGACTACGTAATTAAGTGTTTCTCGGTACGTTGCAGTGCCATCAAATCCGTATAATACTGGTTCTACTGGAGTGCCAATGGGGGCGACACTCAGGATTCTTAAAAATTCATTACCATCCGTGTTTAGAGAGAAAACATTTTCACTGCTTTTAGAAAATATGCTATCTCTTGTGCGTAATACAAAAGGAGTCATATGATTCCCAAACTGCGGTAACTCAGTTGTTTGTTGTGCACTATATCTGGTCATCCTCAGTGTAGAATTGGGCACAGCAACAATACTGTCGACATACTTTAGCGTGTTATCAATCTTTAATTGTTCAACCGCGTATATATTCATCCTATAATTTGCTGGTAAATCTGTAAAAAAATCGTATGGTAAAGGAACCGTTGCATTGACAGCTACTCGATATTGACCACCACCTGCATTAGAAGAAGTAATTGGATAATTAACCGCATATGGTCGCCATAAACTAGTTGCGTCTTCATATCCAAATTTAGTATACGTCCCTGATAACGTTAAGTTTTCATCAGCAAAAGCTTGCCCTGATTCATTAGTGAAAGCCAAGGTTATTCTCGGATAAATCACTTGATTATTCGGCACCCAACGTGGCGAAATACTCTTTTGTCGGTCATTTTCACTACTATTTTCTGCAGGTTGTTCTGTTGTGTTTGTTTTTATCTCTGGTGTTTCCAGTGGCGCTTTTGTCTCTGCTTGTTTCGCTGTTTCCTGTGTTACTTCTTCCTGACTCGTTTCAGTCGTTTTTTGACTGCTTTCCGTACTTTCTTGCCTTGCGCTACTTGCTGGTGTTGCTTCCTTAATACTATTTGCCACTGTCGGGCTACTTTCACTCGTGACTGTTTCCGCAATGGCTGTTACGCCAGAAAAGGCGTTAATCACTAAAGAACTACACAAGCCAATGGTTGCTAAGCGTTGCCAGTTAATTCTCTTCATGTCGTCCCTTCTTTCTATGTACCATTCCCGCCAAGCCGATTAAGGCTAAGCTGGGAATGCTAAAATTTGCTTGCCCCTTGTCCCTTCGTACAGGGCGCAAGGGTCAGTCGTGATAGCTTGTGCTGAACCACCTCTTAGGTGAGTTCCTTGTTGGAAGTAACTTTTGCCATTTTTGATTCATGCTATTCTCCTTTTTATGTATTGATTTATTGTTCATTGGTATATGTACAGCTTTTAATTTTCTCCATTCTATCAAAAAAAGGCGGACTTGAAATTTCAAATTTTGCTACAGCTAAGCTACTTTTCTGATGATTCCTATTATACCAAGGCGGAAGAGCACTTTTTCACTGGAAAAACACTCGAAAATTAAGAGAATCTGCCATTTTGCTACTGATTCTCAGCCAAATTCCTTAATTTTCATAAACAAAAGCTCAAAATATTAGTATCAAACACTAACATTTTGAGCTTTTCTCATGATATTTTTACTATTTATAAAAGGAGTCCGCCACATAATCCCGAAGGTTGTTAGGGACCAGTCACCAAATTCCACGTGACGGCGGCTTGATATTGTTGGCCAACCATGCCTTGATTGGCGGGCACTTCTAGTTTGATGTTAGCAAACGTGAAGTCCAACTGATAAACGTCACTACCTGTGAACTGTTGGTTCGCGACCACCGCTGTTGCGGTATTGTCGGCGGTTAAATTCACGGTGCCAGTCTTGCCAAGCGGCGTCTTGGTTTCTGTTGGTTGGTTGTAATCGGTAAAGCTGGCAGCAGCGGCCGTTCCTAGCAACAAGCGGGTCGTTGTCGGCAAGCTGTCTGTCGCCGATTTCGGTTGCGACAGTTGCGCTGTTAAACTCCAATTCGGTTGGGTTTTCTTGATCCGCAGATAGGGATTGCGTGTGCCGTTGCCATAGTAATCAGCGGCTTTTTTCAAGCTGTGCTGTTGCGTACTTCCCGCTACCCCAACCTGACCAAAATTGAAGGTTGGAACACTGATGAAGCCTTCCCCAGTCGGTTCTTTTGTTTCTTGATCTAAATCTTTAATCCGGACAGTATCTGAGGCAGTCAGTTTGTTGAAGTTCCCTGTGACTTCCACAGCAGCTTTTAGCACTTGGTTTGGTTGTCCAGTAACTTTTGTTCCTAGGAGATTAATCGTTAGTTGACCGCCAACAGGAAGACTACTGTCTAAAGGAATCTCAAAACCTGCTTCCCACTGTTCTTTCGTGATTGGTCGAACTTTCGTATTTTGACCAGTACCTAAAATAAACAGTTCCGTGGGCGTACTAATTCCAGCCGCCCAGTCAGTGGTTGGTTTAATCTTAACTGAAGTTAAAGGTGCTTCTCCAGTATTTTTTAAGAGCACTTCCCAATATTCCATGGTTGCGCCATTGTCAATGACATCGACTGCACCACGCATCGTTAAGTTAGCGCTGATGCTTGCTTCTTTGTAGACTGCCGTCATGTCGTCATTGCCATCAAAAGTTGTATTGTATGTTGGCGTAGTGCTGGTTGTTAAGGTACTGGGCTTGGTTTTACCTTTGTACCAGCCTTGGAAAATATAAGTTTTACCACCTACTGAATAACTAGCTGGTAAAGCTCTTGTTGCTGTGTACTTGAAAGTGTTGCTAGTCATGGGAATCTGGTTCCCTTGCGTGAAGCCTGTTGGCGGCGTGATTTTAGCGCCACTTGTGTTCACAAAGTTTTCGGTGACTTTGCGGTTGGTTAAATGATAATAGACAGGTCCACTGATTGTTTGATATAGGGCAGTGATACTTCCAGAACTAGAATAAGAAACTGTTCTACGTAAGAAAGGTGGGTACCTAACACTAGAATCAATACCTGAATATATTTCTCTTGGTGTAAAACTCCCATCTGCTCGTTGTGTCAAGGTTAACTCAGCAATTACATTTGCTTCAGGTTGCACCGTATCATTGGATACCGAAGAAACAGTTGTCTTTACTGGTAGAGGATACTTAGGATCAATTTTTCCAGTTTTATCATAAAGATTCAACGATTTATAGTATTTAGGCAGGTTAATTGAGAAATTTGCGAATGCTTCACCATTCCAACCTACTACGGTAGGTTGTGCAATATTCTTTGCAGGTAACGTCACTTGCCGTAAATTACCAACTTTTACGCCACTCTGATTATTAGCAATTGTGCCAAATGATACCGTAGAGCCTGCTGCCCCAGTTCCTCTATACACAATACTCTTATAGTCATACGTGAGATTGATATCGTCAGGATTCACCAACTGTCCCGCTTCATTGACAAAACCGAATTGGTATGTTTCCTCTGGAAATTCTGTAGCTTCCTCATACACAACGTTCAAATCGTCATTATCATCATAGGTCACCGCATAGCTTGGCGCTTTGGTGGTGGTCAAGGTATTTGGCTTGGTTTTGCCTTTGTACCAACCTTTGAACTTGTAGGTCTTACCACCTGTTGTGTAAGTGTCTGGCAAGGTGCCACTTTGTTTAAAGGTGTATGGGTCACTGTTAATTACTGTTTGTTTCCCTTGCGTAAAGCCTGTTGGTGGCGTGATTTTAGTGCCGTTGATGTTCACAAAGTTTTCGGTGACTTTGCGGTTGGTTAGATAGTAGTAAATTGGTTTGTCTATTGAAAAATATACCCCTCTATTAGTTGTTAAATCAGGATTATAGACCATCTTTCGCAAATAAGAAGGTACCTGAATATCTGCTGGTGCAGCTCCTGTTGTTTGGTTAAAGATAAAGGATTGATTACTACTTTTCTTTAATTGAAACCATTGAGGTTCATCACTTGCCGAAGTTGGATAATTATTGTTTTTTACAGACGGAAATGGATACGCTGGATCAAAAGTACCAGCCTTATTATAAATACTTATGTTTTCATAATATTTGGGTATTTTGAATGTTAAGTTAGCCGCACTATATTGTGACATCCGACCTCTCAGTATTTCAAGAGATTGCGCAGGATAAACAATTTCCTTCAAGTTGTTTTTAGTTGGTGCAACTTGACCGTTTTCAAGACTGACCGTTTTCCAATTAGCAGAAATATTTGTATCCTCTGCATTGTCTGCAAATACTTCTCCGTACCAATTGTCATACGTCAAATCAATCGTTGAAGCATCTACTCGTTTGCCAGACTCGTCCACGAACCCGAATTGATAGGTCAGCGCTGGGAAATCAAAAGCTTCAATCTCCTCATACACCACATTCAAATCGTCATTATCGTCATAAGTCACCGCATAGCTTGGTGCTTTGGTGGTGGTCAAGGTGTTTGGCTTGGTTTTGCCTTTGTACCAACCTTTGAACTTATAGGTTTTGCCGTTGCTTGCTTTGTAAGTCTCTGGCAAGGTGCCAGCTTGTTTGAAGGTATAGTTATTGCTGGTAATACTGGTCTGCTTTCCTTGGGTGAATCCTGTTGGAGCAGGAATGGTTGCGCCTGCTGTGTCTTTGAAGGATTCGGTGACACGTCTATTAGTTAGATAATAATAAATTGGGGTTGTAGTACCAAAAATTAAATTAGTTACTCCTGAAGCATCACCGAGGTAATACCCAAAAGAAACCGGAGATTTATCTACTCCATAGGATGTTCGATTATCATAATTTTCTCTGAAAGTATTTGGTTCAGCTGCTTTAGTTAGTTCATACAGGCTTCCTGACGAATCTGATGACTGCACAGTACCAGATAGTAAAGAAGTAGTTGTGTATACAGGTAGTGGATAGCTTTTTGAACTACTATAGTAATTCGTTGGCTTAACAGTTAAATCGCTATATTTTTTTGGAACCGTAATTTTTATATCTGATACTCCACGAAAATTTCTTGGAAAGACAGAGTTAGTTGAATACGTGTAACTTGCTGCCGCAACATCAAATTTTTTATGGTCTACTGCATCAATAATAGATATGGGTTGTCTAATAGAAGGTGAATATACACTAGGGTCTGTACCTAACGCTGTTTGGTTAAAAGTCATTATGTTAGCACTCATATTTATTAATGATGGGTCTATAAATGAGCCATCTTCGCTAACGAAGTATATCGTAAATGCTCTGTATGGCATCTGAGCTAAAGCTCTGGTCCCAGACGATCTAAGACTATTATTATCTTTGATTTGCGACTTGTTTCTTAGTTCATCTTCTCTCAATTCTTCTGGTTTCTCTGTTTCCTGTGTTACTTCTTCCCGACTCGTTTCAGTCGTTTCTTGACTGCTTTCCGTACTTGCTGGCGTTGCGCTACTTGCTGATGTTGCTTCCTTAGCGCTACTTGCTACTGTCGGACTACTTTCAATCGTGATTGTTTCCGCAACTGCGGTCACGCCAGAAAAAGCGTTAATCACTAAAGAACTACACAAGCCAATGGTTGCTAATCGTTGCCACTTAGTTTGCTTCATGTCGTCCCTTCTTTCTATGTACCATTCCCGCCAAGCCGATTAAGGCTAAGCCGAGAATGCTAAGATTTGCCTGACTCTTGCTCCCTGTACGAGGGAGCTGCGAGCCAGTTGTGGTGGTCTGTGTCGAACCACCACTTCGTTGATCTCCTTTCGGAGGACCAGCTGGTTCCTTGGGATCAGCAGCTGGCGCATCTGTTTTCGGTGGGGCATCTTTAGGAGCGGGTGTTCTCGGATTTTGGTAAAATTCAATCCCCACCGAACTAGAACCACCCTCAGATGCTTCAACATTTATAAAAAAACTAGGGGAAAATAGTAAACACGCAATTATTAAATAACGCTTTTTTTTCATTTAAAAACCTCCTTTTAACTCATTCACATTCTTCTATATAAAGAATGCGTAAACAACCTTTTTCATACCTTTATAATAGCAAAGAACTCTTTGTTCAAAACATCATTTTTTTTCATTTGACAACATCTATTCGCGAAAATCCCTTATTAAGCAAGGGTTGCTACTCTTGTTATTTAAGCAAAAAAGGCTATCAAAACGTACTTTTCCATAGAAATCAGCCAGTCATCCCTTAATTTTTTTCAAAAAAACTAAAGAAAAGCTCACAATGTTAGTAATTAAAACTAACATTGTGAGCTTTTCTCATTTTTGACGATTGGATAATTCGATAAAATAACACTAAAACACAAAATAACTGTCTGTTTCTCTTATTGGGCAACAGCTAATTGATACAATGGCAGGAGTTGTTGATAGGTTGCCAACATATAAGCGCGTGCTTTTTCAGGGGTTTGCCACAAGGCACTATCTTTGGGAATGATGCGCCCAATTTCAAACTCACCTTTTTTTACATCTCTAAAACGAGTTAAGGCTTTTTCTAAATCCGTTTCTGGCAGCGGAGTAATTTGAGGAACCGTATGATCCAAGGAAACATACGTATCTTCTGGTAATGCTTGGAATAATTGCTGATTCTCTAAAAAGGCTTGCGCAATCTGCTTTTCATTTTTAGGATTATCAATGAATGACAACCACATAAACACATAGTCGCCCCAAATGCCTAATTGAAAATGCGGCTGCATTTTATACCCGCGCTTATTCGGACTAAGTGCTGACCAAGTATTTTCTGGTGGATACACGGTGCGACGGCGATGTTGCGCAATATGGACAAACAACTCCGTTCCTAGTTCAGGCGCTAGTTGTTCGGCAAAATACGTGTCTAATTCTTGAAAAATAGGTTGAATTTGCGCACGGATAACCGCCATTCGTTCATCTAATCCAGCAACTTCAAAGGCTGCAAATTCTTTTTCTGTAAACATCAACATTTCTCTAATTCCTCTCTTAACTTGTCTTCCGCTTCTATTTTTGTCGATTTTGCCATGTTTCCAGTGTCATCCCACGATAAACATCTGTGACAATTTTCCCTTTACTAATTCGAGCATTGGGTAGTGTTCCTTCGTAGGTAAAACCAATTTTCTCCATGACACGACCAGAAGCTGGATTGTCTTGATCATGTAAAGCAAAGATTCTCATGAGTTTCATTTTTGCAAAACCCAGTTCAACTAACGCCGTCGCGGCTTCAGGCATGTAGCCATTGCCCCAAAAGGCACGGTTCAAGACATAGCCTAATTCTCCAATATTATTGGTTTCATTGACCCGCAAATCAATCGTGCCAATCATTTTGCCCGTTTCTTTCACTTCAATCCCATATTTTCCTAAAGGTTCCCCCATAAAAAATTTAGCAATGTTTTGTCTTGTTTCAGCGATTGTTTGGTTTTTCAAAAACACATAGCGGACCGTTTCCTCATCTGAAGCATATTCGTACATATCCTCTGCATCGGCTAATGTGACGGGCCTTAAAATCAAGCGTTCGGTTTCGATTCGTTGGTTTTCTGCAAAAATCAATGGATAATTCATGAGCAAAACTCCCTACTTTTCTACATACTTTACCGAAAAACAGCGAAACACGCAAGGAAAATCGGCATTTCCCTTGCGTGTTTCTTTAATTAGCGTTTAAGCGAATGATGGCAATGATCGTCTGAACAGCTTTGGCCATTGATTCAACGGTAATGAATTCATATTGCCCATGAAAATTCTCGCCACCTGTAAATAGATTAGGCGTGGGAATGCCCATGAAAGAAATCTTAGAACCATCTGTCCCGCCACGAAATGGTGTGATGATTGGTTCAATGTCACAACTTTCCATTGCTTGGACGGCCAATTCTACAGGAGTCCAATCTTTTTCGATGATTTCCTTCATATTATAGTATTGGTCTTGGAAAGTAATTGTTAGTCTGGGTTTATCCGCCAGCGCATTTAAACGTTGGACTTGTTTTTCCAAAAATTGCTTTCTCGCTTGAAAGTTTTCTTGATCATGATCCCGAATGATATAGACAAGTTCTGCTTTTTCAATACTTCCTGTAAATTTATTGAGTAAATAAAATCCTTCATTTCCACGTGTTTGTTCTGGTACTTCCTTTTGCGGTAGTGATTGATCAAGTTGTTCGCCTAATTTAATGGCATTCACTAACGAACCATAGGCCGTTCCCGGATGGACACTGGTTCCCTCAATTGTAATCACAGCTTGAGCGGCGTTAAACGTTTCATACTCGAAATGTCCCACGCGGCCACTGTCGATTGTATACGCAAAAGCGACTGGGAAGTTCGGCGCATCAAATTGATCGGCCCCGCGTCCAATCTCTTCATCTGGACCGAAGGCAAGCCAAACATCCCCCCGCGCTACTTCTGGATGTGCCAAAAAATACTCAACAGCAGCTAATATCTCGACAATTCCCGCTTTGTCATCTGCTCCTAAAAGTGTGGTTCCGTCTGTAGTAATCAACGTTTCCCCTTGATACTCTTTTAAATTGGGAAATTCAGCAACTGATAAAACGATGCCTTGTTCTTGATTCAAGAGGACATCTTGACCATCATAATTAGTGATGACTTGGGGACGGATGTTTTCTGCTGAAAAATCCGCCGTATCCAGATGTGCAATCAACCCGATGCTCTTCGCTGCAGGTTGGTTACCAGGCAACCGTGCCGTTAAAAAGCCGTTTTGTTCGTTATAATGCACATCGGCCAAACCTAATTCATGAAGTTCTGTTTCAATCATTTTGGCTAAAACCACTTGACCGACCGTCGTCGGTGTGGTTTGACTGTTGGCATCTGAACGGGTGTTAACTTTCACGTAAGTTAAAAATCGTTCGACTAATTTTTCCATTTTTTACTCCTTCTTCCTGAATCATTCTGTTAAATAAGCATTGCGCAAGTGGAAATAATCCCCATACAAGTGATAACTAATGCCTTTCAATTTAGGATTGATTAGATAATTTGAGGCACTTTGATACAGCGGTACTTGGGCAGCATCTTGGTTCAACAAGATGTCTTCCGCTTCTTTGTATTCTGCAAACTGTTTCTCTGGATTATTGGCATTAATCGTTCGTGCATCTTCTACCAGTTGGTCGTATTTGGCATTATGATAATTGCCATAATTGTAACTTGATTCTCCTGCATATAAGTTAAAGTAAGAGTCTAATTCACTACTGCCGGCAATCCATCCTGAAAGAGACAACTCATAATTTTTTTCACGTCGCGATTGGTTCACATTATTACTTGGTTGCGATGAAATGGTAATTTCTAAACCTGGCAGATTTTCTTGCAACTGACTTTGAACATATTCAGCAATTCGTTTTCCTTGATCTGTATCTGCCGCCAGCAATGAAAGTTTCACTTTTTTACCGACATCCGCTTGGGCTTTCGTCCATTCAGCTTGAGCTTTTTTGACGTCATTTTTCAAATATTCGCCACTGTAAGCTCGGAAATCTTCATCTGTTTCTGGATTCGCATAAAGTTTACTTGGAATCAATCCGTTGAGGGGTTTTGACCCATCGTTTAAGACACTTTGTGTTAAGGCTTCTTTATCAATTGCTTGGCCAATCGCTTTTCGTAAATGAACATTCGCTAATGGCGTTCCTTCTTTTTTGTTGAAATCTAAGAAGTAGTTGGCCACATCTGGATGACTGACATAGCCTGGATCATCTTGATATTGTTGAACATATTGTCCGTTAATGCGAACTAAGTCTAGTTCATTCGCTTGATATAAGTTAATCCCAGTATTATCTTCTTTGATTGTGCTAACCGCAACTTCTTCCAGTTTCACTTGATCCGCATCATAGTATTCTGGATTTTTTTTCAATGTCCAAGTATCTGAAGTCGCATCCCAATTGGCTAGCGTAAATGGCCCGCTATAAAGTAAATGTTCACTATCCAAGGCATAATCTTTACCTTGCGCTTCGACAAATTTTTGATTTTGTGGCGCTAACCAAGCAATCGAAACGACTGCTAAGAAGGAAGGTTGGGCCTGTTTTAATTCAACAATGAATTCTTTGTCATTAGGGGCTGAAATCCCTAATTCATCGACTGACTTTTCACCGTTGCGTATTTCAAAACTATTTTTAACACTGTCTAGTAAATAAGCATTCTGTCCAATAGTCGCTGGTGTCACCAGTTTTTTCCAAGAATAAACAAAATCTTGGGCCGTGATTGGCTCGCCATTGCTCCACTTAATCCCCTCCCGCAAGGTAAAGTGATACTTGCGCCCATCGTCACTAATCTTGACATCTTTAGCTAGAGCTGGCACCGTGGCACTATCATCATCAAACCGATACAGGCCTTCAAATAAATGTTGTGCCATTGTAAAGGTATTTTTATCTGTTGTTTGTGTTGTATCCAATGTTGAGATTGGTGCAGGTGAACTAATACTGATTTTTTGTTCAGCTGCTAAATTTCCCGAATCTACTTTCTCTGCCGCTTCTTTGGTTCCGCCACATGCGGCTAAAAGAAACCCTGTTGCAATCAAACCTACTACTTTTTTCCCCAATTTCATGTTGTTGCCCCCTCATATTTTTTAAACAAATAAAAAAAGCATTCGTCCTAAAAAGGACGAATGCTTATGCAATCGCGGTACCACCTTTGTTGATCTCTTCGCTAAAAAAGATCCGCTCGTTTCCAGTACAATCATACTGTAGCGCTATAACAGGCGCACCTGAATTGGTTTAAGCGAACGGCTTCAACCAACCTGTTCAAAGGCCATTTTCCCCTTTAACGTCACTACCTCTTCTCACCAAACGAGGCTCTCTGCAAGCTATTTTAAAAAGTACTTTCCTTCTCATCACATTTTGTTCTTTTATTT
>OKVD01000510.1_pt1 | contig 14302 bp, 10 predicted proteins | sample 1606881 | NCBI WGS metagenome assembly OKVD01 (sample SAMN03281011, study PRJEB24777) | human gut metagenome | isolation source: fecal sample PR176 from 1 month old male Indian infant, caesarean delivered... | place: Singapore | collected 2006-01-13
GCGACGACGTCGCCCCCGACGAGCGCCTGTTCGCCGTGACCAAGCACTTCCTGGCCCACGAGATGGAGCGCGGGTGCAAGGCGTCGGGCGTGAAGCGCATCCGCATACACGACATACGCCACAGCCATGTGAGCCTGCTGATAGAGATGGGCTTCTCCGCGCTGGCCATCGCCGAGCGCATGGGCCACGAGGCGGTGGACATCACCTACCGCTACGCGCACCTGTTCCCCACGAAGCAGGACGAGATGGCCGCCGCGCTCGACGGGGCGAAGGGGTAAGCAAGATGCCGTGCGAGAACAGCGCCCGCAAGCGCAGCAAGACGATGGCGTTCCGCTGCACGCCCGAGGAGCGTAAGCTCATATGCGAGATGGCGGCCTGGAGCGGCATGAGCAGGCAGGACTACATCATCGCCAAGCTCACCGATACCCAGGTTGAGGTGAGGCCCTCCGTAAGCGTTCAGAAGGCGCTGAGGGACTCGATGGCGGAGTTGGCCAAGGAGGTGCGCCTGGCGGCCTCCTACGGCGAGCTGAGCGAGTCCCTGCAGCAGAGGATCGAGCTCGTGATGAGGTTCTTCCTGGCGCTTGGCGAGGGGGTTGAGGCACCAGTGGCGGAAGCGCTGCCGCAAACCTCGCCTTTGGAAGAGCCGACAACATCCGTCGTGGATGCGGGCTCCGACACCGCAAGCATCTTCGAGATGGGGCGCATGTAAGGTTTAACGCCAGACCTCCAATGCCTTGTTCGCAAGCCATTCGGCGCGATCGGCGATGCCGTCCTCGTCCCAAGACTCCTTCTCCAGGGCGCCGGCCATCGTCGCAAGGCCGGCGGCGCAGAGGGCAAGGCCGTCCTTGTATCCCTTTCCCTGCTTCTTGGTGGTCCAATCGGCGTCGCGGATGGAGGCGTTGAGCGAATGCGTGATGATGGCGAGGTTGCCGAGCGTGAGGAGCTTCCTGTCCCTTCGCCTCGCGCCCTCCTCGTCGAGGGCTCCCCATTTGTTGCGCCACTTCTTGGGCATCATGTGCTCGAGGGTGTACTGGTTGAACCCGAGCAGGGCCGTGCTGCTCATGCCCGGACGTATGGCGCTCTCCAGCAGATAAAGGACACCCTTGGACTGGAGGTTGTACAGGCACGATTCCTCGAACGCCGTCCGAACCTCGTCATCGCCGGGCATGTACGTCGTCGCCTCTTCGTTTGCTTCAAGAGCCTTCCTCAGCGCCTCCGCGTCCTTCACCTCGTTCAGGATCAGCGAGGTGAACAGCCTGTTGTAGTTCTTCGTGGTCGCCTGAACCAGCGTTCGGCGGACGATGTAGCTCTCAAGCAGAGCGTAAACCTCGGACTCCTCGCTCGGAGACTCCGTGTTTTTGCGAACGTAGAGCACGTACGGGATGAGCGTCGAGTTCTTGAGGCCGAATATCAGCACGTTCAGGCGCTCGACGCCGGGAGCGGAGGGAATGTCTGCGTCGCAACAGCCAGGGTCGAACGTGGACTCGAACACCTCGGCATACGCCTTCATGCTGTCGAGGATCTCGTCCTTGCCTCCGTTGCAGTACCTGCCGATGAAGTCCTTGTAGGACTGGAAGAGGTTCGACGTGCGCGAATAGAAGAGCTTGTCTTCGGTCGTGACGCCGCGCTTCTTGTCCTGAACCAGGATCTGGAGGAACGCATCGAAGAACAGGTCGATGAGCGTGCGCTTGATGCGCCCAGTAACAACCTCCTGCTCCCAATACTCTCTCTTCTCCGCCGTGGGTTCGAAGACGTCTTCCCAGCACTCCTTGAACGCCTGCTCGTTCTCGCGGTTGAAGAAGTAGTTCTTGAGGAGCTCCGCCGTCGTCAGGCGCACTCCGAGCGAGTTGATGGTGTCGAATATCTGCTGCTCGTCCTCGCCCTCGGTGAGGTCGATGCAGACGAACTGGACGTTCGACTTGATAGTGTTCCTGTCGACCTTCTCTGGGTCGATGTTCTTGAGGAAGTAATTGTAGGCGAGGACGATGGCCGAGGAGCCCTCGACGAGCTCGCAGCCTGTGGCATTGACGACCTTCTCGAAATCCTCATGATCGAACTTGCCGTGCTTCAAGGCGACTTCGCCGGTCTCCAGGACGAAATCTCGTTCGAACAGCCTGCCGGCGTCGATCTTCGCGCAGAGCGCCTTGAAGAAGATGACCATGGTCGTGAGGCGCTGCTGGCCGTCGATGACGGTGCGGACCTCGGAAACCTCGGACCAGGTATTGCCGGAGGAGGCTTGCTTCAAGATGATGGAGCCCAGGAAATAGGGTCGCTTCGAGGCTGTGACGAACTCCATGTCGCCGAGGAAGCGCTCCCATTGCTCTTCTCCCCAGACGTACGCCCTTTGGTAGAAGGGTATTTCGAGCAGGCGCGATCCGTTGAACACGCCGCTTATCGTAGACTTTCCTGCATCCATCCTTAAAGACCTATCTATCCTTTGCGGTTATTGCTGACGGGGTCAATTTAATCAATACACTGCTTGACCCTTTAATGCTCCAAGTCCTTCCGTCTTCTCCCCAGAAGGTGCTCGAAGATGATGCGCAGGTCCTCGTCATCAAGGCAGCCGCCCTCGAGGCAGCCACGGTCGATGGTATCGATCATCGTCTGCCCCTTCTTCTTCGAGCGGTCGTAGATCACTGTGTCGAGGGATAGCTCCCTGCCGTCGCGCGTGAACATCTCGTGCATGAATTCGGCACTGTTCGCTTGACTCCAATCGCGTACCGCGTGCTCGAGCGGGCCGCTTCCCCTCGATATGGCGACATCCCAATGCTCGCAGTTAAGCAGAAGAAGTCGGTTCATGAACTCGACGCCCGAAAAACCGAGTCTCGCAAACGGCGGAAATAGAGGGTCATCTGAAAAGACCGCAGCATACTCACTGCTCAACGGCATATACGCGAGATGAAAATCGTACGAGTCGTCCTCGGGCCCGATGATGAACATAGGCATCGACGTCGTAACGAACCCTGAGCCGACGGGTGCCCTAAGGATGGAGAAGCTCTTCTCAAAAAAAGCCTTTCGAATACGGTTAACTGGCACAATATCATCGTTGGAGAAGAGCATGGTTGCGGCGGCGGCAAGCTCGACCACCGCTTGGGAATCCCCGCGCCAATCCGACCAATCGAGCAAGCCGAGCTCATAGGGTGTCAGATGAACGTTTCTGAGCAGCTCTTCGGCAGTCTCGCGTGACCATTTCTTGTCGACGCGCATACTGATAGGGTGCCGGACGATGATATTTGCTGCCAGCTCGCAAACGGCGGCTTTCCCATCAGAATACCCTTCGTCTTCGCACCGGTCTTCTTTCTGGCGTTCCAAAAAGCGATCGTAAAGCGGCGCGATGCGGCTCTCGAGCTCAGATAGCTTAACCTCGATGAGGTTCTGCGCATAGAATCTGTCTGTCGCATCGCCTGTCGCATCGGTGTGCTCGGCTTCATAAAGATCGCGCATGCTGCAAAGGTTCTCGCAATTCGTGCGGAAGAAGAAGCCCTTCTGTCCGCTGTAGGCATGGAGCCGCCCGGAGGAGTCCGCAAAATGGCGCAGGTAGAACTGCGGCACCCAATGCTGCTTTCGCGTCATCTTTCCGGGCAGTTTCGACATCCTAAGCCTTCGCCGCCTCGTATTGGTACGTTGTGCGCACGTTGTAATGGAAGTCGTTTCCGAGGTCCAGCGCCTCGAAGTGCTTCTTGGCGCAGTCAATCTTAATCTTCTCCGTGTCGCGCAGGGCGGGTCCGCCGTTCTTGCCGCCTTTGGTCTCGGTCACGAAGTAGACGCGGCGCTCGCCGTCGGCCTCCTCGACATACGCCCAGTCGGGGTTGTAGCTGCCGAGCGGCGTGTCGATCTTGAACGCCGAGGGGAGCTTCGCGAAAACGAGCACCTCCTCTTGCTTGTCGAGGGCCTCGGCAAAGGAGCGCTCGACCCCTGCCGAGTCGTAGACCACGTAGTTGTACAGGCTCTTGCCCGCCATGTCCGGCTTCCACGCGTTCTGCCCGAGGTAGGCCGTGTAGTCGTCGAGCTCAAGGTCGCGCATTGTGTACCACTCATCCTCGGGAAGGCGCACGTACTTGATGCCCTGGGCGATGAGGTCGTTCTTCACGCGGTTGATCTTGTCGCCGACCTGCGCGAGGAAGGTCGCGGGGTCGATCTCGAACTCGTCGAGGCGGCTGCAGCCCTCGAGGATCGCCTTGATGGTGCCGCGGGTGAGCCCGACGGCGTCCTGCAGCTCTGCGATCGGGTCGGGAAGGTCGTATTTCACCTTTCCCGAAACGGACACCACGGAGGTGCCCGTGCCCTCGGCGCTCACGCCCGCGTCGTCGATGCCCAGCGAGGCACGCTCGCTCGTCACCTGGGGCGGGCGCACGGCGAGCATGCCGTCGACAGCTTCGATGGCATGCTCGATGAGCTTGCCGGAGTCGACCTCGACCTGGAAGCGCGTGCGCTGGCGGATGCGGTCCCACAGGGCCTGGAACGCAGGGTCGAGCGTGACGTCCTTCTGCAGCTCGACCGAGACCTCCTTGGCCTTGTCACGGATCTGGACTCTCTGGGACTTGTGGATGATGATCGCCTCGATCTGCTCCTTGGCAGGCTCGAGCTCGGCGGGAAGCTCCACCTCGCCCTCCTCGGCGGCCGCCTTCAGCTCGGGCGTCACCGCGCCCTTGCCGTCGACCATGCCGGTCGCGACGAGGTGGTCGAAGACCTGCTTGGACTTCTCGTAGCCCAGGCGCTCCTCGACGCCCTCGGGGGTCTTGACCGTGACCTTCGTGAAGCTCTCCGGGGTGATGACGCCGAACTTGAAGTCCTCAGCCTCGAGCTCCTTCTGCAGGCCGTTGGCGAAGTCGTCGTAGCTCTCGTTCGCGATGACGGTGAGCACGTTCGCCTCTGGGTCGTACAGGCGCTCGCCGTCCTGGTTCACGCACAGGCGCAGGCCGCGGCCGATCTTCTGGCGCTTGGTCAGGTTGTCCTTTGTCTCGACGAGTGTGCAGATCTGGAACACGTTGGGGTTGTCCCAGCCCTCCTTGAGCGCGGAGTGGCTGAAGACGAAAGAGACGTCCTTGTCCGCATCCTTGCCGTCTGGGAAGGAGATAAGCGTCTCCTTCTTCTGCATGATGAGCTCGAAGGCCCCGGCGTCGTCGGCAGTGCCGGCGGCCCCCTTGGAGTCCTTGAACTTGCCCTTCTTGTCCTTGGCGAAATAGCCCTGGTGCACGGCGTGGGGGTCGCGCACCAGCGGGGCGCCGACGGCCTCGTAGCACTCGAGCCATGTGCCTTTGCCGATACCCGCCGCCTTGGCGACGCGCCTGGGCGCCTTCGAGTTCAGGGCGCCTGCGTACTCCTCCTCGAACATCTGGGCGTACAGCCCTCCGTGGACCTCGGGCTCGTAGACGCGGTAGCGATCGACGCGGTCGATGAAGAAGAGCGAGAGCACCTTCACGCCGCGCGGCCACAGCTCGAACTGGCGGGCCAGGTGGTCCTCGATGGTGCGGCGGATCTGCGCGCGCTTGACGACCTCCTCGTTGACGTCGCCCAGCGCCTCGCCGAGCTCGAGCACCTCGCCGTTCTGGAACTCTATGAACTCGTCGCCCACTGCGGCGCCGATGTTGTTGACCACCCAGCCGCTCTCGTAGTCGCTGTTCTCGCCGCTCTTCTGGTAGAGGTCGTTGCCGGTCTTCACCGTGACGGCCTTGCGCTTCTGCGTGCCGTCCGCCTGGCGCACGTCGATGGACACCTTGGCGGAGAACGGGTCCGACTTGACGGACTCGAGCCTCACGTACGCGCCGTTGAGGTTCGCCTCGGCCTTGATCGAGTCGACGCAGATGCCCTTCACCAGGTGGCGCTCGAAGGCGTCGACCGGCGTGAGGCGGTAGATCATGTTGTAGGCCTGCTTGTGCGTTGCCGAGTAGCGCAGCACGAACAGCGGGTTCAGGCTCTTGATGGCGGCCTTGGCCTGCTTGGTGTTGTCGACGCTCTGGGGCTCGTCGATGATGACGACGGGCTTGCAGGCGCTCACGAGCTCGCGAGGGCTGAAGCCGCCGGTGAGCTTCTCGCTGGGACGGTGGAAGAGGTTGCCCTCCTTCGCGGTGCCATCCTTCTCGAGGCCCTTGTTGAACGCGTCGATGTTGATGACCATGACCTGGATGGAGCTCGACGTGGCGAAGTTACCCACCGGCCCCATGTCCTTCGAGTCGTACACGAAGTAGTCGAGCGGCGTGCGGTCGTAGAGCGTCTCGAAGTGCCTGCGGGTGGTCTGGAGGCTCTTGAGGACACCCTCGCGGATGGCGACGCTCGGCACGACGATGACGAACTTGGTGATGCCGTAGCGGCGGTTCAGCTCGTAGATGGAGCGGATGTACACGTAGGGCTTTCCGGGACCCGGCTCCATCTTGACGGGGAAGTCTCGCAGTCGCCCATCGGTGAGTACGTCGTTTGCCGGGAGGCCGCCCTCCTCCTGCACGGAGTGGAGGTTGTCGAGGAGCTGGCCCGGCGCCACGCGGAGCTCGTTGCCGTGGCCGACCATGAGCTCGCCGATCGCCGTCTGGCCTTTGCGGCCGGAATCGGCGGAGAATACGCTGCTGGCGAACTGTTGCCCGCGGAACAGGTCGCAGGTGGCCTCTATGGCCTCCAGCTGGTGCTGCTGGTCGGATGAGAACTTGAACTCGAGCGCTGCCATGCTAGACCGTCCTCAGTTCGATCTCGCAGCCCATGCGCTCGCCGGCGTGCTTGAAGATCTGCACGGCGTTGAGCTTGAGGGTGTCGTCGAGGACGGAGTCGAGGATGAGAACGCGCCTGGGCTCCATATCGGCGATGGCCTCGAGCGCCTCGATGGTGAGGCCTCGGGACATGCAGCAGACGAGCTCGTCGCAAGCGACGGACCAGACGGGATAGCCCGCGGCGTCGGATTTCTCTACAGGCAGCGTGAGCTCGAGGCCCCACTTGAGCATCATCTCGAAGACGATATCAAGTTCAGTGCGGTCGGGCTTCACCACATCGAGCACGAGTTGACCAGGCTCAGGTCGCTCGATGCCTGAATCGTCAAGCGCGAAGACGCGAAAGCCGATATCGGGTAGCTGTTTCGGCTCTTCGTCGAACCTGAGCTGGCGGCTGGCGTCGGCAGACTCGGTTTTGACTGCGTTGCCCATTAAACGCAAACGTTCTTCGGCTAAATTGGTGAGGAAAGGTTTGAGGCCCCTGTCCTTCAGATAGTTAATGGCGTTTTTGGTTATCTTCTTATTCGCGCCTTTTGCTGTTCTGTAGTTGTCTTCAAGGTCCTCTGGCAACTGGACCAAGAGCCAATGAACGTTTTTGCCTTGGGCGGCGTTGTACTTCGCAACCGCTTCGCCAATTGTTCCCGATCCAGAAAAGAAGTCGAGGACAAGGTCGTCTGACGTAAGCCCAAATGCCACCATTAACCGCTGAAGGACCTCGTCGTCCTTAGGGTTCGAAAATACTTTCTCACCATCAAATAGCCGGGCAAGTTTCTTTGAAGCAACACGTCCGTCTTTGTAGATTAAGCTGGTCAGGCTTTGGTTCTCAGTATTCTTAAGATATGTTTTCAGATTAGGAACCGTGTTGTCGCTAGACCCGAAGTGAACTTCGTTTCTCGCTATTTTGTTTTCCATTTCCGATTTTGGACAGCACCAGCCCCTGCCCGGCATTTTGACAACATTCCCAGTTGTCGGATTGACAACGTCGTATACATACTGCCCATCATTTGGTCCTGAAATATCTGCAGGGAAATAGACCCCTCGCTCATCCATCCATGAATAATGTTTGCTACCGTAGACGGGGCTTGATGGAGGGAACTGTTTGTACCAATCGAGAGCAGCCTTATGGATTGCTTCCCAGTCATTGCCATATTTGGCATGAAAGCCTTCAAAGGCCGCATAGATATCTTCAAGGCCTTCCTTGCGTTCGGTCCAGTTTCCGGGGTTGGAGCCCTTATCCTTGACGTAAACCAGCATGTATTCGTGCTGCATGGATATGTATGCCTGATCGTTTTTGCTGCTGTTCTTCCAGACGATCTCGCCAGCGAAGTTCTGCTCGCCAAACACCTCATTGAGCAGGGACTGCAGATTCGTTCTTTCATTTTCATCGATGCTGGCGACGAGTATCCCATCAGGTCTAAGAAGCTCACGAGCCAGCTTAAGGCGGGGATAAATCATGGAACACCAATTGGCAGGGAATCGACCGTCGGACTTAGAGTTCGACTGTCCAGTCAGTCCGGCTTGTTCACGGTAATCAGCAATGGTTTGACCGAAGGAATCCTTGTACACGAAATCGCCGCCCGTGTTATAGGGTGGGTCGATATAGATCATCTTGACCTTGCCGTGATAACCGCGCTGCAGGAGCTTCAGCACCTCGAGATTATCGCCCTCGATGTAGATGTTGTCCGAGTCGAAGGAGCCGTCCTCGCCGTCGCGGCCGCGACTCTTCTCCACGCAAGGGCGCAGCGTGGCAGTGCTCACGGTCTGCGATTGGCGGATGGCGTCGGTCTTGCCAGGCCATGTGAAGGCATAGCGCTCTTGACCCTCGTCGACCTCGTCGCCAAGCTCGAGCCTCAGTTTGTCGAAGTCGATTCCGCTCTCGGAGAACACCTCGGGCATCAGTTTCCTGAGCTTGCTCAGGCGATCGTCAACCAGGCTTTCCGATTCAAAATTCATCTTCTGTATCTCGCTCACGAAGTCTCCTCCTAGGAAAGTTGAGATTTGATTAGTTGCACTATATAGGGCATGGCGGCAATAAAAACGTCGGTGCCCTTGTCGGCAAGCCAGCTCTGGAGTTTGCCAAGCTTGCTGTCTCGTTTGCTTTTGTCTTTCGTGTTGAGGTCGCCGATCATTCCTTTGAGCAGCGTCTTATCCTCATCGGAAAGCGTTGCCTCCGGCAATTTATTTATCAGCTCAAAGGTCGCCTCAAGCGTAACCTGAACATTGCTTGTTGCAGATGCTGAGGCATTTTGAACCATGTTGACGCTTGCAGCCTGCGCTTCCGCGATTTTAAGTTTACGGAATTCCTCATCGCGGATTGCCTTGAGCTTCTCTATCCTGAGCTCCGTCTGCTGGGGGCAGGGTTCATACTCTCTATAGCCGTAGCCTGACAGGCCATCAACGTAAAAGCCATAGCGATTCACATATATGCAATCGATCGTCTCGTAAACCGCTCTTAGGTCTTCGCCTTCAATCCCGTCTTCCGCTGCCCTCTCGAGCAGATGAATGTGGTTCGCAACTGTCTCTAGCCCGTAAGGCCCGTAAAGCTCCCGGTCTTTCCCATCTCGCAGCACACGGAGCTTTCCGATCAGTTTTCGCAGATCGGCGGCGGTGTGGCGGTTGTCCCCGCCGGTTATCCTTGCTCCTCTGTAATGCGATAGGTTCGGTATCTCCGCATTGAAGGCCGACACGATCTCACGTGCGATGGCATCGATTGCCGAGCCGTCTCCGCCACGTAAGGTCTCGCTTGCGCGACGGATGTAATTATCGAGCTCACTCAATTGCGTCTCCTAACGTACAGACAGACTTTATCGAGTCCATGACCAAATCGAACTCGGCTTCTAGCTTTTTAACTTCAACGCGTAACCTTGCAGACTCGTTCAAAGAAAGTCTGCGGTCACGTCGCCGCTGTCGCATGTCGGCAATTTGCATAGCAAGAGCATCGCTCCGAGCGATAAGCTCGCCTAGCTGCTCCCGATCGCGATCGGCGCACATCGGATAGAACCCGAGTGAGGTTATCGAGCGAGAGAGTCGAACGGCCCAGGCGATTCCCTGCAGGAAAGCCAGCAGATCGCCCTGCGGCAGCCTGGCGAACTCGAGCGCACCCAGGAAGTCCGCGTATTCCGGGCGGCCAGTATCGAACGTGCCCGTCGACTCGATTCGGTCGACGACCGTCGCGCCCTGCTCGGCCTGGCTTTTCCGCGTGAGGGCGACCGATATGCACGCGCGGCCGCCCGCCTCGATTAGGAGCACCGTCGGGTTCGGGAAGCACTTGTGCACGAGCTCCGCCACCTCCGACACCGCCATGCTTCCTGCGGCCATCTCGCAGCGCAGGAATACGATGCTCTGCACGTTGCGCTCGTCGTCCTCGTACGGCGGGATGCGCGTCGTGGACTTCTGGACCGTGGCGAAGTGCTCGAGGCGCGCGACCTTGTCGAGCCTCTTCTGCTCGGTCTTGGTGAGCATGGCCTGCTTGACGAGCACCGTCTTGGGGATGCGACGGTCACCCGCGAGCGCCGCATCGGGCAGGCGCAGGATCCCGTTCCAGTCGACGCCGTTCATCGCAGCACCGCGAAGCATACCAGCGAGTAGTCGTCGAAGCCCATGACGGTGCCGCTGCCGACCTCGCCCAGGCTGAACAGGCTCTCGATCCCCTTGTCCTGCTGCGTCCCGGTGATGGCCGCCACCACGTCGTCGAGCAGGTCTGTGTAGGCGTCCATCCTGGTCCCGTCGCGGGTCTCGCGGTTGAACTCGCGGCACAGCTCGGCGATGGGCTCGGGATGCCCCGAGCAGACGGCGCGCATGATGTCGAGCGCCGGCTTGGGCTGGGTGTGCTTCGTCATGACCTCGCCGTCGGCCGACACGTACACCACGTAATACGGGAAGACGGGATTCGTGTCCCTGGGGTCGTTTCCCTCGTCGTTCTGCTTGAGGCAGAAGACCACCCCTGGCTTCACGTCGCCGCGGAGCTCGTCGGGGATGGGGGCCACGGCGTGGAGGCCCGCCGGCGAGTTCTGCAGCGCGCCGGGATGTTCCTTGGCGTAGCGCTGGAGCTCCACGCGGAAGTCGTCGAAGGCGAAGTCCGTGATCGAGATGCCGCCCGAGATGTCCTCGAGGTCGAGCACCTCGCTTTTGAGCTGCTGGAGCTGCCGGCGGCGGTACTTGAGGTCGTTCATCTCGCCGTTGCCCTTGGCCTCCAGCACGTTCTCCTCGCCGGTGGCCGACGCGTCGAGCAGCGCCATGCGGCCCTTCACGCGGCCCTCCAGCTGGATGTACTCGTCGAGCGCGATGTCCGGCCAGAAGTTGACCAGCTGGATCTGCGCGTTCTTCGAGCCTAGGCGGTCGATGCGGCCGAAGCGCTGGATGATGCGCACGGGGTTCCAGTGGATGTCGTAGTTCACCAGGCAGTCGCAGTCCTGCAGGTTCTGGCCCTCGGATATGCAGTCGGTGGCGAAGACGACGTCGATCTCGCCGACCTCCCTCTGGCTTTCCGGCAGCTCCTTGGAGACGGGAGAGAACCTCGCGAGGATGTTCTCGAAGGTAGTCCTGGGGAGCTTCAGCGAGTAGGTCCGGTTGGAGCTGCCCGCCACCTCGGCGCACTCGATGCCGAGCTCGCGCTTCAGCCAGGGGCCCAGCTGCTCGAAGAGGTACGCGGTCGTGTCGGCGAACGCGCTGAACACCAGTACCTTGCGGTTGCCGGGGTTGTACGGGTTTCTGACTTTCTCCGCAATGAAGTCGCGCAGCTTCACGAGCTTGGCGTCGCGCTCGGGCGTCACCGCGTCGGCGTAGGCGAGCAGGGCACGGAGCACCTGTATGTCGAAGTCGAGGTCCTGGCCCAGGCGCAGGGCGTCGACGTCGCGAAGGTCGACGCGCACCTTTCCGCCGGCCTCGAACTCCTCGGCATCGTCGTCGTCGAATCCGTCCTCGAGGCCCTCGGTGCCGTAGGCGACCCCCGACGCGTCGGTGTCGAGCCTCGCGCGCAGGTCGACGCAGCAGTCGAGGATGCGGCGCAGCGTGATGCGGAAGCTGTTCACGGAGGACTCCATGCGCTTGAGGACGTTGATGCGCATGAGGTTGGCCACCGCCGTCGTGCGGTGGACCTGGCTCTCGAAATCCTTTCCCCATGTGTCCCCGTAGCGGTCCTCGTACTTGCGGCGCTGGTCGGCGCGCACATAGGAGAGCACCTGGTACTGGGCGAACGTGAGCTGGGCGATCATGTCGTTGAGCTCGGCGATCGGCGGCAGCTCGCCCTCCAGGTCGATGGGCGTCTGGAACGACAGGGGCGGCCGGCGCGCCGGGAAGGTCCCGCTCGCGGCGCCGTAGTACTTCGTGATGTGCTTGCGGCTGCGCGCGATGGTCAGCACGTCGAGCAGCTTGAAGTAGTCGGCGTTCACCGCGTTCACGAAGCTCTCGGTCGTGCGCTCGGAGTCGGAGAGCTTGCTCCACTCGTTGAACCTCTGCTGGGCGACGCGCGTCACGTGGGTGATCGACGGAATGCCGTCGGTCTGGTCGAGGTACGCGTCGTCTCCCTCGGTGATGAGCTCGATCTGGTTGCGCAGGTCGAGCAGGCGGTTGTTCACCGGGGTCGCAGAGAGCATGAGCACCTTCGTGCGCTGACCCGACTTGATGACGTCCTCGATGAGGCGCGTGTAGCGGTCGGTCTTGTCCGCGTCGGTGCTCTTGTTCCTGAAGTTGTGGCTCTCGTCTATGACGAGGAGGTCGAAGTGGCCCCACCGCAGGTGCTCTAGGTCCACCTCGCCGCTCATGCCGTGGTAGCGCGACAGGTCGGTGTGGTTGAGCACCGTGTAGCTGAAGCGGTCGTCGGCCAGCGGGTTGCGATCGTCGTTGTCCTGGGTCCACAGGGTCCAGTTGTCGCGCAGGCGCTTCGGGCACAGCACGAGGATGCGGTCGTTGCGCTCCTGGTAGTACTTCATGACGGCGAGCGCCTCGTAGGTCTTGCCCAGGCCCACAGAGTCGGCGATGATGCAGCCCTTGTACTTCTCCAGCTTGCGGATGGCGCCCACGACGGCGTCCTTCTGGAAGTCGTAGAGCTTGTTCCAGACCACGGACTCCTCGAACTTGAGGCCGGGGCGGATGCCGTTGTCCTCGTCGTCCTCCATGAAGTCGCGGAACAGGTGGTACAGGGTCAGGAAATAGATGAACTCGGGCGGGTTCTCGCGGTAGAGCGTCTCGACCTGGGCGGCCACCTGCGCGGTGACCTCCTCGACCATGGCGGGGTTGTCCCAGACCGACTCGAACATCATCTTGAGGCCGATGGCCTCCGTTGCGTTCTCGAAATGGCTCACGCAGGTGACGGTTCCCGGGCGGCGCTCGTAGCCGAGGCCCTCCTGCGTGAAGTTCGCGGCGGCGCCCATGAAGGCGTGGTCGTCGCCCGAGGGGTTCTCCACCACGTAGGTGCCGCCCGGCTGGATGGCGCCAGAAGTCTTGGCGGATTTGAAGACGCCCCTCTCGCGGATCCACTCGGCGCATTCTCGGGCGAGGGCGCGCTGGTTTAGGTTGTTGCGCAGCGTGAGCTCGAGCCCCGATCCGCCGACGCCGACCTCGCGCGCGCGGCGGGCTACCTCGAACTCGCGCGGCTCCTTCGAGTCGGCCATGCGCTTGATGAAGGTGGGCTCGCTGAACAGGAAACGCACCTCGTCGATTTTGGAGAGCTCCTCTTTGAGCTCCCCGTAGGCGAACACGGTGAAATAAGAGCTGATTATCGACAGCTTCGCGCCGTCGTCGATGGATTCGCCGAGGGCGTCTCCCAGGCGCTCGGCGCCGACGTTGTTTAGCGACTTCACGCCTCTATGCCCCCTTCTTCGCGAGCTCTTCGATCATGCAGGTGCGCACGAAGGCGGAGAAGCTCATGCCCCGCAGGGCCGCCTCCTCCTTCGCCGCGTCTCGCAGGGTGTCGGGGATGCGCAGGGTCACGGAGACCTGGTCGCCGTCCACCAGGAAGCTCCTGATCTCGGTCTCGTCGGGGTTGCTCTTGATGAGCTCCTTGTAGCTGTCGGGCATCTGCGCTCCCATCGCTCGAAATGCAATACAAATGCGTTTGCAGCATTATAACGCGGCGGCACTGGGAATGCGAGGACAGCCGATGCCCAGGCTTTATATGAGCGCGGACGGCGAAGGACGCCCTGATTGGGCTTGGATGGCCGCTTTCGTTTGGGTCCTTATCTCTCGTTTTCGCGAGGTTTGGCGTTTGCCCGCTCCTCGGCGTAGAGAACCTCGTTCTGAGCCTCCAAGATTCGCGCGGCGTCGCCGATGCGCTCGGCACACCTCTCGCTTATAGACCTCAGGGCCAGGATCCCCTCGATGTCGAGCGGGTCCAGCTGGTCGGCATGCGCCAGGGACTCGAGCAGCTGGTCCAGGCCCCTCGCCAGCCTCCCGGCATCTGCCACCGCGTCGAGCAGTTCGAGGCGCTCTACCTTTTCTTCGTAGCCCAACATCTGTTTGTCTCCTTCTCTCAACGGACGTGTCGCGCAGCACCGTAGCCGTTCCGCGCAACGAAAAGCCTCACCGCCAGCGATCTCGTGCGCACATCGGCCGCAAGCGGCACGGGATAGCCGTCCGTCCTGACTCATGCCGCGGCACCCCGACTCGGG
>OKVD01000516.1_pt1 | contig 14128 bp, 17 predicted proteins | sample 1606881 | NCBI WGS metagenome assembly OKVD01 (sample SAMN03281011, study PRJEB24777) | human gut metagenome | isolation source: fecal sample PR176 from 1 month old male Indian infant, caesarean delivered... | place: Singapore | collected 2006-01-13
GGAGACACAGGACCACTGCCTCCATTAACAAACAATTTCATGGCAACAGTAGCAGGGCAGAGCGCGCTTGATGCCGTTGCAGGAAAGACTTTGAAGGAACAGCTTGATAAACAAAATAGTGATTTAGGTGATGTAAAAACCGATATTAGCCTCCAGCCAGTAACAGGCATCGATATCCTAACGCTTACCACAGGACGTTACTATGCAACTAATTGTACAAATTTACCCACGGGCTGGGTCGCTGCTTATCTGGACGTTGAGCGTCTCGATAACAAATGGTGTCGCATCACGGCGTGGCCTCCGTATGATGGTCCAAATAGTCCACAAATCACCAAACAAGATAATGGTACATGGCGAGGCTGGAAAGACATAATGGATGATAAAATAAGCTTTGAGGGTGTCGGAAAAGTGACTTTTGCGCAAAACTCGACAGCTACGAGTATTAGAATGTATACAACGGCTGTTAATTATTTGTATATTGAGTTTTTGACAGCCACCAAAAATATTAAGTTTGGCTTTTATAATGGGGCGACATGGATGGATTACTGGATTATGTAGATGATTATCTTGTAGTTGGATAAATACAGCTCATACTCAGATTAGTGGCCAATGCCTTACTTATATATATGTACAGTTTGTTTTCTGCTGCTTTTAATGTACCATTGACCTGTATAGTATTATCATCTGCTATTGCACTCCGCGCTCTGTACACTGGCACATCCATAAGTGGCCTGACATCATCATCACAAAAGGCTACCTCAACCCAGCCAGACGATCCGGCAGAGATCGTAAAAATACATTGCACCATATGGCCGATTTTATAAGCCAATACGTAAGACACCGGTGCGTTTTTGTAAAAGTGTGCGGTGACGTCTTTCACTGCTAAATCACTATTTGAACGAATAAGAAAACCGTTAATCAGAGCTGAAAGGCTCTTATTTTTATACCCGAAAGGGAGAAAGGAGTCCGTATATGAAGGACACTATGATCTTAAAAAATGGAACTATTATTGAGTTGGAGGCAGGCGCAAGCCTGGGAGCCTTACAGGTAGCGGCGGTTGGTCGGGCGGCGATGGTGGCAACCTGGGAGGTTTTGACGCCGGACAATCTCGCCGCGGTGCAGATTAAGAATGGTGACGGAGTAACAGTCGGCAATTATGTCGACCTTGTGTTGACGTCTGAGACGTCCGTGGTAGCTGAAAATGGTACGGTCCTTACAACGTATAGTCTCAGGGAAAAAACTATCGAGGAAAAGCGTCTGGACGCGCTGGAAGCATGTCAGGAGGTACAGGACGGTGCTATTGAGGAGATTGCCGCAGTAACAAGTACACTTGCAGATCAGGTAGGAGGTCAGGTATAATGGGTAGATTTTACGGAATCAAGATTAAAACAGGGGAACGTACAGTGGAAGATGTGCCAAAGTTATGGAAGGCAGTAACTGAAAAATGGTTGAAGGACAATCCGGAGGTGTAAGATGAGAAAAGCATATATTGCGATTCAGGGGGCAATGGCGGCAGCCGTTGCCTTCCTAAGTGACAAGCTGGGAATTCTCTTCCCGGTTCTGTGTGCGCTGGCTACAATGATGATTGTGGATTATGTAACTGGTATGCTGGCAAGTAAAAGCGAGGCTATGGACCACCCACGGGATCCAGAGTATGGCTGGTCGAGTAAGAAGGGAGCAAAGGGAATCATCAAGAAGGTTGGGTATTTGTGTGTAATTGCCGTGGCTATGATGGTTGATTATGTGATTGCCACGGTATCCGGAACGCTTGGCCTTACTATGCCAGCAAGCACATTTTTCGGCCTTTTAGTGGCCGTTTGGTATTTGCTGAACGAATTATTGTCCATCATCGAAAATGCGGGTAGAATGGGCGCTGACGTGCCTGAGTGGCTGCTTAAATATATATCCGTGCTGAAAGATAAGATCGACAATAACGATTATCAGGGTGGCGGCCATTAACGCTGGAGGTGATCCGCGTATCTCCCTTCGGCAGGGTAAGAGCCGGAGCTGTTGCGAGATCGCAACGGTTGCAATATTACAACTTGTGACGTCACAAGATTTTGGGGCCTGGGTGATCCTGGGCCTCTTTTTGATTGGAGGTTATTTATGAGTAAGACAAGAAACGGATTAATTGAACACTGTAAAAGCAAGTTGGGAACCCCGTATGTCTTCGGGGCTAAGGGAGAGGTCATGACCCAGGCACGCATTAACCAGCTGGCCCGGGAGAATCCCGGCACGTACACATCTTCCTACAAGGCCAAAGCTGCTAAATACATAGGCCAGCATTGCACAGACTGCAGCGGTCTGATTAGCTGGTACACAGGCCGGATCCGCGGCAGCTACAACTACCATGACACGGCGATGGAGCGGGTGAGTATCGACCATCTGAATGAGTCCATGGTTGGTTGGGCGCTGTGGAAGCCTGGGCACATCGGTGTGTATATTGGTGACGGATATTGTATTGAGGCCAAAGGGATCAACTATGGAACGATCCGGAGCAAAGTATCCGCCACGCCTTGGCAGAAGGTGCTGAAACTCTGTGATATCGACTACACAGCGGAAGAGCAGCCAAAAAAGTCAGGCTGGTCCCAGGAGGACGGCGGCTGGAGGTACTACCTGGGCGACAACGGACAGCCCGTGCGTAATGCATGGTACAAGGACGGCCAGGACTGGTACTGGTTCGACGGCGCCGGCATGATGGTACGAAACACCTGGTACCGGTATAAAGATGAGTGGTACTATCTGGGTGATGATGGGGCCATGTGCACAGGCCAGGTAACGGTGGACGGCAAGTGGTACATCATGGACAACGCCGGACGCATGATCGTCGAGCCAGTGACGCTGACGCCAGATCGGGATGGAGCGCTACGGTGGCCGGGGCTGGCCGAATAACTGAATAATAAACTTTTAAGCTCTGGGAGGAATCTCAGGGCTTTTTAAATTGAAAGGAAGGTATATTTTATGAAACTGAGACTTGTTAAACAAGGCGATTTTTTAGGAACAAAGTGTGATTTTTATGTAAATGAAACCGGTGATATTTTCATGAGCAGAACCCAGATAGGATACGCCTTGAAGTATAAAAATCCGAGCAAAGGTATAGAAGACATACATAACAGACACCATGACCGACTTGACACCATGAGCGTAAAAGTTGACCCCCTCAGTTTGCAGGGGTCAAATCCACATTACAGGAATGGCGAAAGAGCCTATATGTATCCCGAAAAAGGAATATACGAAATCTGTAGGTATTCCAGGCAAAAGGTTGCTGGGGATTTTTATGATTGGGTTTACGATGTGATTCAGTCCATAAAAAAGAACGGTTATTACATTGCCACTGTGAAAGACGAAAAGTGGCTGGGAATCCGTCAGGAGACCAAAGAGGTACGCAAGGCCGAGACGGATCAGATCAAGCTCTTTGTAGAGTACGCAAGGGCACAGGGGAGCCAGCACGCAGATCGGTATTATATGTCACTGACCAAGCTCATAAACCGCAGATTAGGCATAGAGAACGGCGGGAGGGACAAGGCAGACCAGAGGACGCTGATGCACTTAAAATCGCTGGAAACGGTGGTGGAGCTGCATCTGGCCACGCTGATGGCGGAGGGGCTGCCATACAGGGAGATATATCAGGGAGTGAAAAAGTTTATCGAAGCACTGTAGGAATCTCATGGCTGAAAATTCAGCCGCCAGTTGGAGGGGTAAGAAAAGGGCGGTCCGTTTGGGCCGCCTTACTTCTAAAGGCGCTTCACGCCGTCGATTTTTTAAACATACCTCTTGCCAGAAGGTCACAGAAATGATATAATAAATTCGCTCGTATTATTTCATATATTTTTCTGGCGTATCAGAAGAGCATTCATGCAAAGCCGCTCAGTATCCCCATACACTGGGCGGTTTTTGTGTGTAATTCATGTATAGGTGATCAGTAAATGGGTACCCTTAAATTCCTTCTTTACAGAATGAAATACGCGTGCTATAATCACTGTGTTTTTGCTTTTCTAATTTACGGCCTAGCCATTTTGGCGGGCCGTATTTTTATATGAATTTGTTGATAAATTGACAATAATAATATTGATTTATTTGTATAAAGTGATATAATTTGTGTGTCAACTCTTCTTACGGCCGCCCTGGTTTGCACAATCCCCCACTACCAGAGCGGCATTTGTATGTGAATTCGTCACAACGCAGTCTGCAAACTGTTAAATAAGTATGCTCATATCAGCAGGGCGGTAGCCACCCAATTAGCTTCGTCCTGCCGTCTTATCGTTTCTCGTAGTACTTCTCATACCACTTCACCCGGCGCTCCATCTGCTCCGGTTCTGCCTTTTGTGGCTCTGTTTTTTTATAAAATCCACATTCTTGCGGGCCGCCATTGCATGTCTGTGACACGTCGTTATAATACGGGCACTGGTTAATGTCGGGCTCCAGGGTGCATATTGCCATAGTATCATCTCCTTTGATATCATGATAGCAAACAAATGTTCGAAATACAACTGGAAAAAATAGTGATTTAGCTGTGGCAATCGGCGAGACATCAAATATAACGAGCGCCAGTTTCACTGGCAAGATCATTTGGCAAAATTTAGGAAGACTAACGACACTGAGTTTTGAGCTTACGACAAAAAAAGAACTTGCTTCTGGGGCTACATACGAGCTTATCTCGATTGCGGAAGGTATACCCAGTAAAAAGGCCAATTGTGTGCTGACGACATCTGATGGTAAACCGTACTACTGCTATTCGTCGCCTGATGGCAAGTTTTATGTTGCAAACTATACCGGTGCAGCTATCCCTGCCAACAAGGTATTATACGGTCAAATAGCCTTTATTTCCGCGTAAAAATGATCAATTTACCGTTACTGGTATTGACCATATAATTTCCCATTGTGCTGTTTTGGGATTATACCTTACCAGATTGACACCATTATTATAAAATTCCAGCGACGATTTTGATCCATCGTTATGTTTAAAAACAAAATATCTTTTTTCGCCGTCAGTGCCGAATTCCATACCATTAACGTTTCCAACGATAGCTAAATCACTATTTTCACTATTAAAAAATGCTTAAAGTTTTGCTTAAAGTCGATATGTGCTTGAAATGGTATTATACACTATCTACTTTTCAAAAAACCTTGATTTTAAGCCGCTTTTTGTATGTGTTACTTCTTATTATATATATTAAATAACCTTGCCAAGGTTGGGGTCGCGGGTTCGATCCCCGTCTCGCGCTCTTTTTATTGGTAGCGGAAGTCTTGATTTATAAGGACTTCCGCTATATTTGTGTGTCTTTCAGGCTGTAGACAGTTGTAGACAGCTTACAAAGCCTTAGATATGAGGTCATAGGTTTCTTTTTCCGTCAATGGATTGTAGATATATCCGAGAGTGGTATTCAAGTTGCTATGTCCCAGCAGTTCCCGGATACAGTCCAGCGGTACGCCACTGGCGTTTAGGTTGCTGGCAAATGTCTTTCTCATTTTGTGAGTGGACTTTGTAGACAATCCCTGACGTTCTGCATATTTTTCCAGTACATAGGCAATCTGCCTTGATGTAAGCCGTTCCCCGTCCCTCATAAAAATGTAATCGCCGGTATGCCCTATCTTTTGCAGGATATTGATTGCCTTTGGAACCAGAACCACGAATCGGTCACGGTTTGTCTTTGTATGCTCCACTACCTCATATTGGTTTGTAACCTGATTTCTGACTTCTTCACGGACAATATGCAGATGGTTGATATTGATGTAATCGTCCCATTTCAGGGCTACCAGTTCCCCAACACGCAAGCCAAGCAAAAAATTTAATTTGACAGCCAGAAATGCGGTATCAAGCGTTTCTGTATACATGCGGTCAAGATACTGGTTTAAGTCATTCAGTTCATCAGAATTATAAGTTTCTGTTTTACCTGTTTTTCTGACTACCTGCTTAAACTTGACAAGAATCTGAACTTTGTCCATGGGATTCTCAGTCAGATATTTTTTCCTGATGGCATATTCAAACATACCGTTTAAGATTGTCTTGATGTTGCCCCATTCTTTACGGGGGAGATTAAACTCCCTTACAATGCGGTTACATTCTGATTCCAGCAGTAATTCATCTATCCTCTTGATTTTCCTGTTATGCAGGGCAGATGGTTCAAAATATTTGCTGTAATGCTGTTTATGCCGCTTGATGGTATTAGGGCTGTTGGTTACGGTCTGTTTGTATTCCAGCCATTCCTCATACAGTTCGTAAAAAGTCATTTTGTCAATGTGCGAATTTTGGAAGTATATCGGAATCAGCTTATCCAATAATTCATCTTCCGTCTGTGCCTTGATATTCTTTCTTTTTCCGTCTGACCCCTTATAGCAGGTCTGCCACCGTCCGCCCTCTTTTGCTGGCGGTGTGATGGCGTAATTATGTATTTTACGGACTTGTTCTCTCTTTGTTGACATAAGCGTATCTAGCACACTGTCTGTATCAAGTATACCGCATTCAAGGGCTTCCTTCAATAAAGAAAGATTGAAGATTTCCGAAGTATTTTTATTGTCATTCATATACGCCGCCTTGTAACAGGCGCAGGGAACAAAGTTTTATTTGGGGGATTGTTTGATTGAAATTTGATATGGTCTATGATTTTATAATTTGTAAGTATGATTATTTTCGTTATGTTTTTTGTTTGCAATAATTTTATCAGCGTATATTGTGAAGTCCCAACGCCTGTCAGATTTAATTATTAAATGGTGTATCTGCCCTGTCAACCGGCTGGAATCCATGCAGATAATCAATAGTGTCATATTCCTGCCATTCACCGGGAGCCGTGTATATCCTCACCTTATGAATACGCCGTATAAGGGCGTTCCATGTTTCTTTCTGCTCTAAGCGGATATTATGGTACTGGTCGTCTAATTTCCAGTTGGAAACGATATACACGAAGTTGTAGCAGGCTTGCCGGTTGTTGTACCTTGCAGGAAGTTGCAGAGGGTAGACGTCAAGGTAGTTCAGCATATTTCCTATTGGTAAATCGCTTCTAAACTCTTCAAAAACGATTACATCTTCCCCGGAGTATGTGTCAAATGGGTGTTTATAGTCCGTTACCCGGTATACATTAGAATCACCGTGATTATCAAGAATGTATCTTGATTTACCGTAACCGGTTGCACCACTGACATAGGTTACTAATAGATTCATGCGCCGTTCTGCCTTGTAGCGGCTGGAAAGTATCTCTAAACGTGCCTTATCAATGTGCTGTAGGTTCAGGAGGTTGTCTGGGTTGATTTCCAGAATCTCCACATTGGAATAGCCGTCCTTAATCATTTGGTATAGGTTGGCTAAATCGCTTCTTCGTCCCTGTCCCGTTTGCGGCATGGTTCCCCATTCCTCAAAGGTTTCCTTTAAATTAGTGCTTTCCTTCTCTGTATTTTCCCATTTCCCATCTTTGCGTATATATGCCCGGTTTTCTTCTGCCGTTCCTTGCGCTTCCTCTATGTGGGCAGATGGAAAGGTTTTCTTAATGCTTGAAAAGTAGACAGGATTCTTAAATTGTACAAATAAATGGGTATGGGGCGTTTTGGCAATTTCATCACACATACACCAATAGATAATATTCTCCCAGTTCGACAGTTTTTCTTTAATGGCCTGATGGGAGCAGTTTTTGTGCTTATCTGTATTATTAAATACACAATTATATTTTCGGCTACGCCGATTATTATTTATGTTTTTCTTTTTGGTTGTCATGGTACTTCCTTTCTATGTTCCGACACAGAGCCAACACAATCGGGTGGTATGCCGGAACCAGTGATTTTAAAGGATTCTTTGCGTTCTTGACACTGACACCGAAGTCGTGGTAATACTATGCGACTTCGGTATGGAGCAAGGGGCTTCGCCCCCTGCTCTGGTCAACCTATGGCTTATGCTCCGCAACGCCGCCGGTTGACTGTATCTGGTGTAGCAATTCCTGAATCGAGGGCTGTCTGTCCATATAGTTGCGTATACGTTTTAACAGTATATCTTGTTCAGGAATCCAAGGGACGATAATTTCTGTAGCCCCTTCCTGCCCGTCAATCAGAGCGATTCCTTGACCGGTTTTATAGTTCCGGGTATTGTTTAAATCTTCGCCGGCGAACAGCATAAGACGTTGTTCACGGCTAAGCCTTCCGAAGCAGAGAAGGTTTTGGAATTGCTCGCGTGATCCGGCGGAAAAGTTTGAACTGTCTGCCCTTTGGACAAGAAGAAAGATTCCAATTCCATTTCCAATCCCTCGTCCTAATGCTAGGATTTCTCCGACCTTCGCCATCAAATCATTCTTTTGCTTTTTGTCTATGCTCTCTATGTAGCTCAATAAGCCGAACCATTCCTCAATGACAAGCGTCACGTGACCTATCTCTGGATTTTGGTGATGTCGAATTTCAGAGTATAACTCATAGTAGTTGTATATCATAGAAACAGCACTATCAGCGCAGGAATAAGCGGAACAGCCTTTCAGAGGGGCATATTCCTTTCCGGCTTTAAAGTCTGCCAGATACAAAATGCTTTCCTGCTCCTGTAAAATATGATAGGCATACCAAAGAAAACTCTGCGACTTCCCACTTCCAGACTTGCCTGTAATCAGGGAATGGGGATTTTTACAAATATCAGTATGAATTGCGGTCTTTATTCCGTATTCTTCTCAATCTACAAGGCTATATCCGAGTATCATAAGCCACCTCCTAGATATGCTCAACTAATTCACGGGATTGCATGGAATGCCCCTGCTGTTCCTTTAACTCCCTGTATGCTTCACAGTCCAAAACTAAAACGATAATAGCGGTTGAACCAAGGTCTTTTACGGAATCTACATGCACTGGGGTAATAAGGCTATCCCCTACGGGCGCCGTGATTCCCTCTATTCCCTCTATTTGCGTTTTCGCTATAACATGAGAGGAAATTAGGTTGCTAACGTAGTCGGTTCCTTGTGAAAACGGCAGGGTCTTTGTTTTATGAAGCTGAAAATTATAGTAAATAATTGCGTGCCTGTCATCTATGGTTATCGGGGTGACAGCATTCAGCAGGTTGGGGGCAACAGGTTTCACCACCTCTATTAAACTGCACAGTCTTTCATCTAAAATCTTATAGAGGAAAAGACGCAGGTAGGCATATTGTGTAGAGGCATTCTTTTGCTGGCGTGCCAGTTCTTCCCGTTTTCTGCGCTCTTTTTCTTCACGGTGTTTACTTATCTGCGAAGTGATAGAACCTAAGAGCATGCACAGGCTAACAAAGAGTATGATAATCAACTCCGTGTTCTCAACCCAGATTCCATAGAGATATTCTATGGCTTTTACAAATGCAGTCAGAACCCAGATAACGGACATCAGACCCAACCCTAGAATCAAAGTAAATAAAATTAATTTCGATATCAACCGTTTGTTATTACGGAGCTGTGAAGGGACTTTTTTCAGTCCCTCCACGGCTCCATCGGTCAAGCGGTCAAATTTTTCAAGCCACTTGTCCAATTATGCTTTTGCCTCCTTCGATATCGTGAAACCAGAAGCCTTACATGACAGCGAATAATCTGTCATGTTGGCGGTTTTGTACCAACGGGCAGAAAAACCTTGAATCTGCTCAATGGGTACAACGGCGTTGGGGGTGCTGAACAGTTCGGGATTAATCAAGGCAGAACCGGGCACCTTCATTGAAATATGTTCGTATTTCCGAAACGGCAATACAATGTCATAGCTATGGCCGCCAATTTCTCCGGCAATGCCATCTTTGTAATCCTTGTAATAAGGGCGAACTCCCACACACAGGCCGGTTTGTCCCTGGGCTAACTCTGAAAAGTTGGTGATGATAAAATCACTCGGTTTCAACATATAACTTTCCTCCGTCTTCTATGTATTGTAATAACCCGTCAAGATATGAAGCAATTTGAGGGGCGATAGCGTAGGTTTTTGCAACACTTGTAATTTCCCATATGCTATCACTTCCGTTGAAAACAAACTCTTCATAACTAATTCGTGGCGGATTATCTGTCCCGAAGAAAATATGCATTTTCCCCGGTTCAGTGATGTAGTAATTCAATGCAGGGAACCCATTTAAATAGAGGTTACCCCGGATTGTATCACCATCATAGGTTTGCCATGTGCCATTTTTGAAAGGAAAAAATTTTCCCTTTGGCATTGCTGTTATCAATGCGATCACAGCAGATATTTCCTTCTTTGACTGCATTTGTTCCTCCTGTATTACTTTTATTGGATAGCTATCCTGTCTATATATTACCATTAATTGTATACGAGCAATAGAACACACGTATTAAGGAAATTATTAGAAAAGAACGAACGAATTTGTGGGGTATACAAAGAGGATAAATCACGATATAATATTTTGATTACTCTATTAAGCAGAGGAGATACATATGAAACAGACAGGCAGGGCAAGAGTATCATTTAGGACGATGACATATTCAGAGTTAGAAATCCCATTTCATAAACGACTAAAAATTCAAATGCTTATGAATAATGAATCGTCATCATATTTAATGGAATTATTAAAGAATGAACATTGTGATTTTTATTCTGATTCGGCAAAAGAAAAGTGGTTTTCAGGAAAAAGAATTTTCCCAGAAGAGGTGCGGGAGATACTTTTAAAGCATTATAATTTGACACCCCAGATAAGTACTGCCGAAAAAAGGCTGTATATCGGTTTGATAAATGAGTTTAATACGTTGATATCAAAACCACAAGGTGGGAAACTTTCAACTTGTGAGAAAAAAAGGCGTCAAACAGTTGCAAATGAAATTTTATGTGAATGTAATTCTAGTGATGAGATGAGTTTTTATCGGGAAGAGATGGAAAGGAATTATTATATTGATGAAATTACAAAAAAGTTTGTTGAATTACCTATGAAGAAGCAACTTGTGTTGCTAGAAAATTTTGATGTGCATAATAGAATTCCGTGGATTGCATGGGAATTTGTTAAAGAATATGCGTGTTTAAATCAACTGGGACGGGAATTATTCAATAAATATGCGAAAAAAACAATAGTCAATATGGGTCACTCCCCAAATGAATTTTTCCAATCACAGAAGGAAAGTTTAGAACTTTTCAAAAAGATGAGCCAGATTCAAAATACAACATTCGAAAATGATATCCTCTCAATGAATGGGGCGCTTTTGATACAGAAGCTTTTGGAAAAAATGGATACAGTTACTTTTGATGAAAGAACTTATTTGGAAAACATGGAATTATATTCAGAAATCAAATCTGATGAGTGGGGGATAATAGCATTCTTTGTTGAAGTGGGAGAGACATTTGATCCTGTAGATGAAAGCTTCCTATCGTACATACAGAAAAAAGCAGATTCTGTTATTGACCTTCTGCTCGATGATTTTGATTTAGGGAATAACGAATAAAAAAGCAAGGGAATGCTATATTTTTATTGGCATTCCCTTGCTTTGGTTTTTACAGTGCTCTAATTCAAAGGATTAAATAAGGTGCGAATATATCCATTTATAAAAAATATTTGTTCAACTCATAAAAAATTGTTCTATTGGCACTTGCAGAACCTTGGAAAAGCCATAAAGTTCTATATCCGTTACTGTTCGAGAACCATCTTCAATTCGAGAAATAGAACCTCTACAAATGTATACGGCTAGAGTTTCCAATTTGATTGATAATTGCTGTTGGCTCATTTTGCGTTCTTTCCGATATTGTTTTATCTTTTGACCCGTCATGTTCATTGTTGAACCATCTATAATCCGTGGCATATTATCTCCTTCTAAAGTTCATAAATGTCTTGTCATAGGACAGATAATATGATATATTAGGTTTGAGAAAATAATGTCTTGTAATAAGACAAAACAAAAATTTAGGAGGGAAAATGAGAGATGGTGAGGAGCAAATTAGATAATAGTATTGAAATAGCGATTTCAAACTTTTACAAAATAATTAAGAGGGTGTGATTTTTATGAAAAAGATATTAATTACAGTACTTGTGACAGTGTTTGCGGTTTCAACGACTACTATTCCAGCAGTTGCCGCCAGACCATCAGAAGATGGGGAAACATGGGAATTTATAGGAAAAACGCCACAGGAAATGTCACGATTGGCTGATTTGGGGATTGTAGAACTAGAGATGGGGGCTATGCATGAAATGGGAAGTGATTGCTTTTTAGAAAATGGAATTCGCCCTCTGACAGTTGCCGATGTAGAAGGGAAACCCCCATATAATTCAATCAATGAAGCGTATGGAGAATTAACAGCCAACACCCCCTATGCCGGTATGGTGAAAGGGCAGGACGATAGGGCAATTGGTGCTGCTGTTATAAGCGAATTTGCTGTTGAACATTTGTCTGAAATTACAATAGCCGATAGTCAATATGATACGGCAATGAACATATTAAAATATGTTCACCAATATTTTACATACGATTTTGTTTATACCGGAGCACCGGAATATTACGCTTTAAGAGACAGGAGGGGCGTATGCGAACATTATACAAAATTATATACAGCTATGTGTAAAGCCGCTGGAATCAATGCGGAATCTATGTCAATAGACTTCAAAGGTTTGTTTCATGTAGTAACACTGCTGACAATAGATGGTGTTCAATATTGGGCTGATTCAACAAATAGTACAAGTTTATATACAGTACTTCCTGAAAACTACACCAATCCAAGACCGTACACTGATAATGGAACATTATTTGAAATACCTACACGAGTTGGATACATAAATGAGTTTAACGGAAAATACTACATATTTACACGGGAAGAAATGAAGAAACTAGCAAATCCTTGTAATGGCGATGTTTAACCTAAAGAGGCAATCAAAAGGTTGAAGCTATAAAATAATATCCTGTAACAATATAAAATAAATTTTAGGAGGGCAAAATGAAATTTAAGAAAATGATTCCAACAATAATGGTGATTTCAATGGCAATGTCGAGTACAGCATTTGCTGGAACATGGAAGACGGGAGCCGAAGAAAATCAAAACAAATGGTGGTATGATAATGAGGACGGTTCCTATGCAAGCAATGGTTGGTACTGGATTGACGGTAATAATGATGGAATTGCAGAATGTTATTATTTTGATTCAGAGGGGTGGCTATTGACAAATGCTATAGCAGAAAATAGTTATGAAGTAAATGAAAATGGAGCGTGGGTGTTAAATGGCATTGTTAAAACGCGAGAAATCGCTTCAGAAAATACAAGTTCCGATATTGAAATAAATGGCGAATATCATTTGACAGGTGGTATAATAAACGGTGAATACAAGGCTATGGTTCCAGGAGATTGTGAGGACAGCGGTTATTTTATTGTTTCCGATGATACGATTGAATCTAAAGAACGCAACGAACAGACCGGAAGGGCTTTTCAATGTTACATAAAAGACGGAGAAAAATATGTTCCGATATCCGATATTTATCCTGATGAGTATATCTATTATTTATGCGAATACAATCACTTTATCTTTGAAGATGGTAGATTGATTGCCATTAGTCCCTTTTTAGATATGAGCGATGGAAACTTAAAGGAAAATAGATTTATTTTTGAAAAATAGAAGTAACCAAGAGGTTGATAGACAAAAACTGTTCTATCAACCTCCTTTACAATTTTGAAACATTATCAACCTCTATAACAAGCAGTAAAGGGGTAAAATGTATCTGCTCCGCAGACCCCTTGACAGCTTTCCTCTCTGATTTCCAAGTTGTAGACAGCCTGTAGACACACGGTAGACAGTGTGCGTTCCTCCTTGATTTTAGTAGCTTTCCCGATATTGGTAGAGTTCGAATCCCGTCTCGCGCTTTTTTTTAATGGCTGGAATTCCCTTGATTTACAAGGGGTTCCAGCCTTTTGCGTTCTCCAAAATGTTGTAGACAGTTGTAGACACTTCTCATTCTGTCCAGTTGGAGAAAAAGCGGTATGGTTCGATCCCCGTCTCGCGCTTTTATTATGTAAGAAAACGGATTTCCAGAGATGGAAATCCGTTTTTTTCATCCAGCTGCATAGTTTACCTTTATAACGCCAATGCGACAATACCGGAGATTCATGGATGGTAAGCGTCAAATAAGATGGTGGATAGAAAAATAACCACTAACCCTCTATACTAAAAGGGCAGTGGTTATCGGCAACGTTCCTGTACCATGGGATCCCATGGCAGATAGTCATCCAGATATTCCGGA
>OKVD01000519.1_pt1 | contig 14017 bp, 7 predicted proteins | sample 1606881 | NCBI WGS metagenome assembly OKVD01 (sample SAMN03281011, study PRJEB24777) | human gut metagenome | isolation source: fecal sample PR176 from 1 month old male Indian infant, caesarean delivered... | place: Singapore | collected 2006-01-13
CTATGGGGGCGGGAAGGGTTGAAGGCATGGGGCAATATATCCTTTCACGCGCGGCGGGTGAGTGCAGCGCGGAAGCTATCGAATACGTCCTTGGGACTGTCCTATTGTAAAGGCTCGGCGCACCTTGGCGGCAAGCTTTGAATAAAACGCAGGAACCTGCCATGGGCCCGCCGCATGACGTGGGGCCGCTTTGCCCGCAAGAGGCTCCATAGATTATATAAACGCCCGCTGGCGCGCTGGCCCTTTGATACCATGAAACGACAGGTATTTCCTAAGGAGCACATTTGTCTACTAACGCCTCTGGCAGCCCTGTTCTGTCGCTGCTTATTCCCATTTACAATGTTCAGCGCTACCTGCGCGAGTGTCTTGATTCCGCCCTGGCGCAGACGCTCAAGGATATTGAGATCATCTGCATTAACGACGGGTCGACCGATAACTCGCCGGCGATTATCCGCGAGTATATGGAGCGCGATGGGCGCGTCAAGATGATCGACAAGGCCAACAGCGGCTACGGCGACTCGATGAACCGCGGCCTGGAGATGGCACGCGGCGAGTACGTGGGTATCTTGGAGTCCGATGACTTTATGGCGCCCGACGCGCTGGAGAAGCTTGTGTCGGCGGCCGAGGGCTGCAATGCCGACTTTGCGAAGGCGAACTTTGACTTCTACTGGTCCAAGCCCGAGGAGCGCCGCTCGCTGCACGAGATGTTTAAGCCCAAAGACTGCGGCAAACCGGTGCACCCAAGCGACACGACACAGTTCTTTAAGCAAAAGCCCTCGATTTGGTCGGCCGTCTACCGTCGCGATTTTCTTGAGCGCAACGGCATCAAGTTCTTGCCGACCCCGGGTGCCTCTTTCCAGGACACGTCGTTTGCCTTTAAGGTGATCGCGTGCGCCGACAAGGCCGTTTACCTGCACGATGCCGTACTTTCGTATCGCCAGGACAACGAGAACTCCTCGGTCAATTCTTCGGCCAAGGTCTTTTGCGTCAATGCCGAATATGCCGAGATCGAGCGCTGGATCCGAGAGGATTACGCTCGCAATCACGCAAGTGATGACGTCGCGCGCATGCTCAAGTTCAATCAACTTATTAAGTACGATTCGTACATGTGGAACTACGTGCGCCTGGCGCCTAAGTTCTATAAAGAGTTCCTGGTCCAGATGACCAAGGAGTTCCAGGCCTCCTTGGACGCAGGAGACTTTTCGCTGGACGACCTTAAGCCGTGGAAGCGCGCGAATCTTGCTGCGATCCTCAAAGACCCTGAAGCTTGGGTGGACGAGCACCCGCACTTTGCGACGGACGGCGCCCTGGGACGCGCCAAATACTACGCCTCGGTTGGAGGCCCAGGCGTGGTCGCCGCCTTCCTCATCGAATCGCTGAGGGGGTAGGTCGGCATGGGAGAGGCCTCGTGTCCTAAAGCTACCATTGTCGTCCCTGTTTACAACTCTGCGCGCTCCATTCAGCGATGTCTCGATTCGCTGTTGGCCCAGTCCGAGCGCTCGATTCAGGTTGTCTGCGTCAACGACGGTTCGACTGATGATTCGTTGAACGCGTTGCGCCAGATCGCGCAGGCCGACGATCGCGTACTGGTGATTGACCAGGAAAACGTGGGCGTCTCGTGCGCTCGAAATGCCGGTATCGATGCTGCCGAGGGCGAGACCGTCTTTTTTGTGGACGCCGACGATTACATCGATGCCCAGACGGTCGAGCGCGTGTTGCATGTCATGGAGTCTGCGGATGCCGAGGCCGCCGTTTTTGGCGGCGTCTGTGAACCTGCCGATGCTGCCCCCAAACGCGTCCAGCAACTCATGAGCCCCAAAGCTGGTATCTTCGGCGCCCGTGATCCCCAACTGCTGTTCCATTCGAATGCGCAGCCCTATGCCTGCCGTGCGGCTTTTTCGCGCGAGCTGCTCAATCGCGAAGACATTCGCTTCGCCCCCGGTTTGGCTTTGGGCGAGGACGTCGTCTTCCAATTTGCGGCTTATGCGCTTGCCCGTAAGACCGTCGTCATGCCGGACAAGTTCTACCACTACGTGATGGAGAGCGAATCGGCGACGCACGAGTTCAACAGTGCCGAGGCTCGCGCCAAAAAGCTTGACGCCCACATGAGGATGCTCGAGGAGGTCTTGGAGGACTGGGCGGCCTACGGTCTTTTGGACCTGTGCCCCGGCGAGCTGATAACTTGGTTTTTAGACCTAATTGTGTTCGACCTGGCGCGCTTGGATTCCGATGACTTCCATCGCGTGGCGGCTCGCGTCAACATGGACCTCACGACGTTTTTGGGAACGGAGTGGGCGGATATGCCTGCTAAGGGCGCCGTTCGCCGTGTTGCCCACAAGCTCGTTGCGGCGACCTCGGGCGTTTCGATGGCAGACGCCACGCTGTTCTATCTTTCGACTCGCGGTCTCAAAGCCTGCCTGGAGCGCTTTCTCTAATTCCAAGCGCTGCCGCGCCCGCCGCAACTCGGCTGCTAAAATAACCCTGTTACACGCTATTCAACAGGAGGTTCTCTTGCAGAACTCTGATACCCCTAAAGTTTCGCTGCTTGTTCCCATCTGCAATGTTGAGCGCTACCTGCGCGAGTGCCTCGATTCCGCCGTGGCGCAGACGCTCAAGGACATCGAGATCATCTGCATCAACGACGGTTCTACCGATAGTTCGCCAGATATCATCCGCGAGTACATGGAGCGCGACCCCCGTGTAAAGATGATCGACAAGGCCAACAGCGGCTACGGCGACTCGATGAACCGCGGCCTGGAGATGGCGCGCGGCGAGTACGTGGGCATCCTTGAGTCCGACGACTTTATGTTTGAGGATTCGCTCCAAAAGCTGGTCGCCAAGGCCGATGCTGAGCATGCCGATGTCGTTAAGGGCGACTTTTACCTGTATTGGTCCACGCCCAGCGAGCGCCGTGAGCTGTTTGGAATTATCGACGAGCATATGACGGGCGCCGCGTATCGCCCCGTCGATCGCCCGGGCATCTTCTACCGCAAACCTTCCATTTGGTCGGCTATCTATCGGCGCGAGTTCCTCAACGACAATCAGATTCGGTTCCTTCCCACGCCGGGCGCCTCGTATCAGGACGCCGGCTTTAACTTTAAGGTTTGGGCTTGCGCCGAGCGTGCCGCGTTTATTGCGGACCCCATTTTGTGCTATCGCCAGGATAACGAGAAGAGCTCCGTTAATTCGCCCAACAAGGTGTTTTGCGTGTGCGACGAGTATGTCGAGATGCAGCGCTTTTTGGACGAGCGTCCCGAGCTCAAGGCTCAGCTTCAGGGCATTTTAATGCGCATGAAGGTCGATACGTACCGTTGGAATGATGAGCGCTTGGTCGATGAACTGCGCGAGCAGTTTTGGAAGAAAGCCTCGTCCGAGCTCAAGGCCGATTGGGATGCCGGTCGCTTTGACCTGTCGCTGTTTGATCCGCGTGGCGAGACCGACTTGCGTCTGATGGTCAAGTCGCCCCGCGCCTATATCGATTCGCGCTTTGACTTTAAGAAGCCGGGCAAGCTCAATACGTTTAAGCATTACTTTAAGATTGGCGGCCTGTCGCTGGTCTGGCGCGTGCTGACGTATCAGCGCACCTACGGCGACAACCCGCACCCCGATGACGTTCCGGCCGCACAGTAGGAGCGAGTGACTATGGCTAACCCCAAGATTTCCGTTGTCGTTCCTATCTATAAAGTGGAGGAGTGCCTGGCCTGGTGCCTGGACTCCCTGCTTGCGCAGGACATGCCCGATTGGGAGGGCGTGCTGGTCAACGATGGCTCGCCGGATGGCTCGCGCGATATTGCGGCCGCCTATTGCGAAAAAGACGCGCGCTTCACGCTGGTCGATAAGCCCAATGGCGGCCTGTCGAGTGCGCGTAATGCAGGCATCGCTGCGTCCACGGCGCCTATCGTCGCGTTTTTGGATTCCGACGACCGCTTTACGCCCGATGCATGCCGCGTGATCGTCGATGCCTTTGAGCGCGAGCGCTGTGATGTTTTGACCTTTGGTGCGAATCCGTATCCGCTGGAGGCGGGGTATCCGTGGCTTAACTATGTGCTGAGCCCGCGCGATGTGTCGTTTGAAGGCTATAGCTCCGACCTACTGTTTAAGGAAGCATCTCGCCCCTTTGCATGGCGCACCGCCTGCAAGCGTGAGTTTTTGCTGGGCAACGGGATCGTGTTCGACGAAACCGTTAAGTATGGCGAGGACCAGGTCTTCGATTTTGCCGTGTACGGTCGCTCGCGCAAGACCGCGCTTATTTCGAACAAGCTGTATGACTACCGCGTGGCGCGCAAGGGTTCGCTCATGGACACCATGCGCTACGACGACGAGACGCGCCTGCTGGAGCACGTGAAGATTTACTCCGCGGTGCTGGCTGACTGGCAGCGCGACGGTCTCGATGTCCAGCATGCCGAGGACCTGGCGTACTTCCTATGCGATCTGGTGCTGTACGATGCGCTCAGGTTGCTGGGTTCGGACTGCGGCAAGGTGTTTGCTGCCGTTGCCATGGCGCTTGCCGGTTCTGCTGTGGGCAGCGATGCTGCGCTTGCACAATGTGCCCCGTCTGTTGCCGCTATGGTGCGCGCGGCGCTTACCAGTAAGGCCCCCAATGCCCGTGCGTGCAAAAAGCTCATGTTCGATTACGACGTCTTGAGGTTTGGGCGTCTGGGTGCCTGCAAGCGCATGGCGGCGAACGCCCTGGGAAAGCGAGAAGTGTAGATGAGTATCAAGCGTTTGGCACTTTGCCGCAGTCAGGGCCGTCTGTTTGTGCTGCTTCGTTTTGCCGGTCAGGATGTCGCTGCGCTTATTGAGCAGGAGGGTTCTCAAGCGTTTGCCCATGCGACGACGAGCGGTTCTTGTGTGCCGTCGCTGGTGCTCCCGGTCGATCATGGCCGTGTGCTGGCGCTTTGCCCTTCCGTTTCCGATTACGAGCGCGAGCTCGCTGTCTTGGTGCTTCCGTTTTTGGATGACTCGTCGATGGATGTCGTTTTTGCATCCGATGGCCAAAGGTTGGGCTCCATTCGCCTTGATAGCCGCGTGGCCAAGCTGGAATCCAAGATTAACTACAAAGCAAAGCCTTCGCTGTGCGCGCTTATCCGCGATGCGCAGCGTGGCGAATGCTGCGGTCGCTACGAGATCGATGCCATTCGCTATTTGCCGGCAGACGCCGGCGCGGTGTGGCGCTATGAGGTTACCTGGGCTGGAGACCCCCAGTGCGCACCTGAGCTCCAGATCTTTGATACGCATATGAATGCCATCGATGTCACCGTGCATGTGTTTGAATCGCAGGTCGATGTTCCCCAGCGCAACGGTTACCGCGTCAATAAAACGTATCTGAGTGTTGAGATGCCTCAGGATATACGAGATTTTGTCGCGATCGTGAACGATCCCACAGAGCGGATCCAAAGCGGGTTTTGCGCCATGGATGGTCGCCTGTACAACGGCATGTTCGATGACAGCTGGAACCGCATGAAGGACGCGCGTGCAGACGACGCAGCTTATCGACGTTGGTTTGAGCAACATCGCGCAAAGCCGGGCGATTTGGCGTGCCAGCGTGTCGCTTCGGCGGCCTTTGCCTATAGACCGCTCGTGAGCATTGTGGTGCCGTGCTACAAGACTGATCGGGTCTACCTGCGCGAGCTGCTGGACTCGGTGCTAGTCCAGAGCTATGACAACTGGGAATTGCTGCTTATGGACGCCTCGCCCGAATGGGATGCGGTGGCCAATCTTGCAGCAAGTGCCAACGATGAGCGCGTTCGTCGCATTGAGCTGCCCGGCAACGGCGGCATTGTGCTCAACACCAACGCTGGTATTCAGCAGGCGGCTGGAGACTACATCGCGTTCTTGGACCATGACGACATTCTGGAACCGGACGCGTTATTCCAGTATGTTTCCGCGCTGAATAAGGCGGCCGAGGGCGAGCGCCCCCAGGTCCTGTTCTGCGACGAGGACATGTTTCAGAAAACGGGGGAGTGGGGTCAGCCGGTCTTTAAGACCAAGCTCAACGCCGACCTGCTCTATAGCCATAACTGTGTGACGCATTTCCTGATGGTGGAGAAGGCGCTCATCGATTACATTGGCATGTCCCCAGAAGACGTTGCGGGTGCCCAGGACTACGACCTGACGCTTCGCTGTCTTGCAGCGGGCGCGCGCTTTGAGCATGTTGCGCACGTGCTGTATCACTGGCGCGTTCATCCGGGATCGACCGCCGATGGCTCTGCCGATAGCAAGCCGTATGCTATTGAAGCCGGGCGCCTTGCGCTTCAGCGCCACTTTAACACGCTGGGCATTTGCGGAACGGTCGAGGAGACCGAGACGCCGTTTGTCTATCGCATGCGCTATGCGCTGCCGGAGCCTGCGCCGCTGGTGAGCATTGTGATTCCCACCAAGGACCACGTTGAGACGCTCGATGCCTGTGTGATGTCGATTGCCCAGAAGGCCACGTATGCCAACTATGAGATCGTCTTGGTGGAGAACAACAGCGAAGCCCCGGATACGTTTGCGTATTACGAAACCCTGCCGGAACGCGTGGCTTCAGCATCAGAAGGCAAGGGCATCGCGCGCGTTGTGTACTGGCCGGGCGAGTTCAATTACTCTCAGATCATCAATTTTGGTGTGAAGCACGCCAAGGGCGACTACCTGCTGCTGCTCAACAACGATACCGAGGTCATAAGCCCCGACTTTATCGAAGAGATGATGGGCTATCTGCAACGTCCCGATGCGGGCGTGGTGGGTGCCAAGCTCTACTTTGCCGATCATCTGGTGCAGCACGCTGGCATTGTGGTTGGCGTGCGCGGCGCACTTGCCCATGCCAACCAGGACTTCTCGGCAAAGCGCGAGGGCTATCTTGCCCGCGCTGTGCGCCCGGGCAACTTTAGCGCCGTGACGGGTGCCTGCCAGATGGTGCGACGCGACGTATTTGAGCAGGTCGGAGGCTACAACGAGGAATTCGCCGTCGGTTTTAACGACGCAGACTTTTGCCTGCGCGTGTGGGAGGCGGGCTTCCGCACCATCTTTACGCCCTATGCCGAGCTGTATCACTACGAGTTCACCTCGCGTGGCAGGGAAGAGGCCAACGAGGAAAAGCTGCGCCGCTGGAAGCGCGAGCAAGCGCTGTTCATGCAGCGCTGGCCTGAGTTCTTCTTGACGGGCGATTCATGGTTGGGGCCGAACTTGTCCTCCGACAGTGAGTACTTCTCGTTTTAGTGCGAAGTAATGCCAAGTTCCGGCAAAGTATCCTCAAGAGCTGCAAGGGCGGTGGGGTTCAAGTACTCCCCGTTCAAGCAGCTCTTGTCATATCGAAAACGTGTGTCAGGATTTTTCAGGTAGCCGTATTAAATTGGTTCGCTTATGTGCTCGGTTTGACTCAGAAGCTATTTAGCGTAACGGTTGAGGTGTGGCGACTCATATTTAAATTGCAGTCACAAAGACACCTTTTATCGATTTCCCGTTGAAATACTGAATTGATAGTTTAAAAATAACTTAAGAGAGCCTTAAATCTCGGAGAAAGGATGTCGTATGAAAAACCTTCGAGAAAGATGGCGCGGACTAACAGTGCTGGGAGTTGTTGCATTTGCCGCTGCCTGCATGACGGTTGCCCCGGTGCCCTCATTTGCTGATATTGCTGGCGGTGGCGGAGACGGTGGACCGATTACGGAATGGTGTTCCGACGGTCGTCCGAAGACTGGACTCGTTCGGTGCGAGGACGGCAACCTTCGCTATTTCGATCCCGAAACTGGCGCCATGGTCACGAACCAGTGGCATAACGAATACGAAGCTGTCTGGTACTATTTTGGCGCTGACGGGATCGCGGTGTCGGGCTGGCAGTCTATCGGTGGGGACAAGTATTACTTCTACCCCGAAAGCCATGATATGGCATACGGCCGAGTTCAGATTGACGGCAAGAACTACTTCCTGAACACCCCTGGTGCCAACGCCGATGGCCGCATGCAGCATAGCGGCTGGCTCTATGACTCCATCTATGGAAAGTGGTTCTATGCGACCTCCAGTGGCGAACTGCTGACCGGTTGGCATAATATCGGTGGAACTTGGTATTATTTCGACGAGTATGGTGTCATGCTGACCGGCTGGATCAACGTTTCGGGGACGTGGTACTACGCCAACGCTTCCGGTGCGATGGCCACTGGCTGGCTCAACATCGGCGGTACGTGGTACTACCTCGACGGTTCGGGCGCCATGGTCGCTAACAGCTGGCGCAGCCTCGGCGGCTCCTGGTACTGGTTCGGCGACTCCGGTGCAATGGCCACTGGCTGGTTCTTGGCAGGCGGCTCTTGGTACTATGCGAGCGGTTCGGGCGCCATGGCAACCGGCTGGCTCAGCAATGGCGGCACGTGGTATTGGCTCGGAGGTTCGGGCGCTATGGCCTCTAACTCTTGGGCTAACGTTGGTGGAGTTTGGTACTGGTTCGACGATTCCGGCGCGATGGCCACCGGCTGGCGTCAGGTCGGCGGCGCCTGGTACTACTTTAGCGGTTCCGGCGCTATGGCCCACGACGCCTGGGTCGGCGACTACTACCTCCAGTCTTCCGGTGCCATGGCTACGAATGCCTGGGTTGGCTCCTACTATGTCGGCGAGGACGGCAAGTGGATTCCGGGCTACGGTTTAGTTTGGTACAAGAGCGGTAGCCATGTTTACCATACGCATAAGTGCCGTACCGTTGGCAAGGACGCAAAGGGCTATTCGCAGATCTCTATCCAGGAGGCCCAGAGGCGTGGCGCTTCACGAGAGTGCAAAAACTGCCAGCAAATTGGCTAGTACATTACTGAGCTAGTTTTGATTGAGGCCCCGTTGTCCTGAGGTGACGGGGCCACTGCGTGATTGGATACTGTGCTGCTATGAAGAAATGGTCATTCGGGGTGCTGGTCTTTTCGGGCCTTGTTTCTTTGGGGCTCCTTTTGGGTTCGCCCTCGATGTTATACGCCCTTGATTTGAATAACACTGACGAAGGTCCCGCATCTAACGTTGCTATTGCTTCTGTCGAGTCAGGCGTTGATGTTCAGCGCGAATCGACCTTCGCTGTCGAGCAGAACTCTCAGATGGATAATGAGATCCCTTCTGAGGTTTCGAATCAAATTGTTTGGCATCAGGGGTGGATATCACCCGAAGAAGGGGCTGGTTTTTGGCGTTGGGGCTTGTCCGACGGAACGATCGCTGTTTCTTCTTGGAGACATATAAACGGTAGCTGGTACTGGTTCGACGACGAAGGTCGAATGGCTCAGGATGGATTGGTCCAAGTCGGGGGTGCGACTTATGGATTCTCCTCTTCGGGTGCAATGCGTGTCGGCTGGTACCTAGATTCTACGGGCTCCACTTTTGCTTGGCGTTATTTCTCCAGTTCTGGCGCCATGGTAAAAGGCTGGCTTTCAGACGGCAACAACTGGTATTGGCTGGATGATGAAGGCAAGATGGTCCACGACTCGATGCTGCAGATCGGGGGAGCTACGTATGGATTCTCCTCTTCTGGCGCAATGCTTATCGGATGGCATCTTGATGCTTCCGTCTGGCATTATTTTTCCGGCTCTGGCGCCCTGGTAAAGGGCTGGCTCTCGGATGGGGGCCGTTGGTATTGGCTTGATCCTGCGGACGGTTCTATGGCCACCGGGTTGAATGCATGCAATGGAACCCCTTATATCTTTAACGGATCGGGGGCCATGCTCTCCTCCCAGTGGGCGCTTATTGACAACAACTGGTATTACGCTGACTCCAACGGCTTGCTGCATGGAGGCTGGTTACTTCTAGGGAATTCTTGGTATTACCTGGATCCAGGAAGCCATATTATGCTCACGGGCTTTGTGCAAGTGGGTACATCCTCCTATTTCCTTACGAGTTCAGGTGCCATGGCAACAGGCTGGGCACTTGCTGATAATACTTGGTACTACGCCGCATCAAGCGGAGCAATTCAACGAGGGCGATGGATAAAGTCCGGAAGCGCCTGGTATTACCTTGATGAGGTGTCCGGCGCAATGCGTACTGGTGAATATACGGTAGGCGACACGCGCTATTATTCTTATGATTCTGGTGCGATGGCATCTTCGTGCTGGATCAACTTGAGCGACGGTATGTCATGGGCGAATTCGTCTGGAGCACTGAGCGAGCCGTTGCCTACTTCATCTGATGGATCTCCCGTAATCGCCGATCGTGCCGACTTGTCTTCATTGCCAGGTGCAATTCATATTGGAGACGCAGTTTTCTATGCGGACGCAAACGGTGTCGTTAATGTGGCATCTGGTTGGATTATGTCGAATGACGCTTCTGATGAAAACGGTAATACTTGGTACTACGCATCTTCCAATGGTGTCCTTAAGTCTGGTTGGCAATATGTCAACGGTGCGTGGTATTGGATGGACCCTTCCACATTCAAGATGAAAACTGGATGGCTTAATGACGGCGGTACGTGGTACTGGCTCCAGCCTTCGGGTGCCATGTTTGCTAATGGGTGGCTGAAAATCGATGGCGTTGACTACTACTTCAATGCAAGCGGTGCATGGTTGAATACGTCTGGTTCTGTTTTGGGGGTCAATAGGTCCAGCCTGGTCAATTGGCTTATGAGCCACGAAAACGACGGCTATTACCGTGGAACACGCTATGATACGCATCTTAGCCAAGAATCATGCATGTATCCAAAGGGTGATCCTCGTTGGGACGGGTATACCGGTATGAACTGCGGCGGATTTGTATCGCATGCATATATGAAGGCGGGCGGTAATTTAGCTCCCATTGCCGCTGAGCAGAGCCATTCGCCTTGGAGTGGGGGTCCCGGAAGGGGCGGCTGCGTTAACGCGTATCGTTGGTATGGCTACGCTATCGATACATGCGCGAACGTGACTTATTTCAACTCTATTGATGAGTTGTTGCGTAGTGGTTTGGCTCGTAAGGGGGATATTGTATTTTTCAATCCTTACAATCCATATGCGGACGATAGTCATATCGGTTTTTTCTGGGGCAATTCGCCGAGCGAAAACTTGTTTTGGCATAGTGACGGTTATGGAAACCGTATTTCTGGTTTGATTGCTTTGGGTCCATCGAAAGTAATATTGATTCGTTAGAATTCCGAGTTGTAGGGGACTCTCTGGGCCCCCTGCCTTTTTGACATCTAGTTTGAAAGCTAACTGATGTCGGCATTCTTTGGGCAAAGAGTAGGGACCAGGAGTCCTTGGTTTCACCTTGCTGGGAAGTTCTTGTTTACATTGTGGTATTGCGTGCAGTTATTTGTCGTCCTAGATGGCGCCTTGTCCAGTTGGATGTTCGGAAATCTTTCACAGCCATGCTGTAAGCTAGACGCAAACAAGAACGAATGACGAGGTTTACATGAGCAAACATCTTAAGTTATTTTCGGCATTGTTGGTGCTGATGGTCCTTGCGCCCATTTCTGTGTTTGTTTTTCCCTCGAACGCGGAAGCTGCGCGGTCCCTAGTTGAGAATTCCTGGCGTTATGAGGATGGACAATTGGTCGCAGAGGATGCTTCTTCCGAAGAAGATGGAATAGCCTTATTGTCCATGGACATTCTTCCCGATGGGGCTACGGCGCAGGGCATCGATGTCAGTGAGCATCAAGGACGTATTGACTGGAATGCTGTTAAGGCTTCTGGTATCGATTTCGCTATACTGCGTGTTGGATTTGGCGCTCCATCTTGGGGCGGTCGAGTTGACTATCAATTTAATCGAAATATTTCTGAGTGCGAGCGACTCGGAATTCCTTACGGCGTCTATATCTATTCATATGCTTTTGATAATCAACAGGCAGCCGATGAGGCGTCCATGGTGATTGACTGCCTATCGGGGCGCAATCCTAGGCTACCGGTGTATTACGATCTTGAGGACAAGACAATTATTGCAGATGGCCGTCAATCCGGAATTGCATCTAGAGCTCAGATATTCTGTAATAAGATTTCTAGTGCTGGATATAAGCCAGGCATTTATGCAAACCTAAATTGGTTTAACAATATATTGACCGACCCTGTATTTAAGAGCGGTTCTTGGGATCATTGGATTGCTCAATACAACTCCCAATGTCACTATACCGGCAGTTACAGCTTTTGGCAGTATACAAGCCGCGGAAAAGTTTCTGGTATTAGCGGAAACGTTGATATGAATTACGCGTATGTTGATGTCTCTCTTTATTACTGGCAGTTAAAAGAGGGCACTTGGTATTACGCAACCTCTGACGGCAAAGCGTATACCGGATGGTTGTGCCAGGGTGGCACCTGGTACTGGCTCGAGCCCGACGTGGGCGGTGCCATGGCTACCGGCCTTCACGAGTGCAACGGCTCCCTGTACTGGTTTAATTCGTCCGGCGCGATGTCGACCGGGTGGGTCCTCGACGGCGGGACCTGGTACTACGCGACTGGCTCCGGCGCGCTGGCGCGCGGCCCCGTATCCGTCGGCGGCGTGCCCTACTGCTTCGACGCCCGGACGGGTGCCATGCTGACGGGCTACCAGACGGACGCGCAGGGCGTCCGCCGCTACTTCGGCAGCTGCGGCCCCCTTAACGGCTGGGGCCTCGTCGACGGCTCCTGGTACTGGTTCGCTGACGGTATCGCCTCGACCGGCTGGCTTTACACCGGCGGTTCCTGGTACTGGCTCGACCCCGACGCGGGCGGCGCCATGGTGACGGGCCTCCACGCGTGCAACGGCTCAGCGTACTGGTTCAGCGCCTCCGGCGCGATGGCGACCGGATGGGTCCTCGACGGCGGGACCTGGTACTACGCGACTGGCTCCGGCGCCCTCGCCTCCGGCTGGCTCAGCCTAAACGGTGCGTGGTACTGGCTCGATCCCTCGACGCACGCCATGGCCACCGGGCTCCATGGGTGCAACGGCTCCATGTACTGGTTCAACGGCTCCGGCTCGATGGCGACCGGATGGGTCCTCGACGGCGGCACATGGTACTACGCGACGAGCTCCGGCGCCCTCACCTCCGGCTGGGCCTACGTCGGCGGCGCCTGGTACTGGCTTGACCCCTCGACGCACGCTATGACTACGGGTGTTCAAGAAATCGATGGGGTGAAATACTCTTTTGCTAGTAATGGCGCTTGGCTCGGCTAGCAACTCTTCCTTAATTGCTTTTTTCTAATTACATATTGCTCTTAGCTATCCATTTGTAGACTATGTTTATATAAAAATCGGTAACTACTGGGGGCTGCACATGGCAAGGAAAAAGCAAATAACATTAATCCTAATCATTCTTTCAACTCTACTGCTCGCTGGACCCGGTGTGGTTGATATCGCGAACGCAGAACCCATAAGCTCCTCCATCCCTACTGATTTTGAGCGGCAATCCGTCCCCTCGACTCTTTCTCCTTCCGATTCAATTGATGATGGTCCTGCTCAAGAATCCGTTAAATGGAATCTGGGTTGGAATTCGTTTGACGGCAACTGGTTCTATGTGGATTCAGTCAATCCGGTCTCGTTGCATTCTGGCTGGCTCTATACCAATGGGGCCTGGTATTGGCTCGACCCCTCGACGCATGCCATGGCCATTGGGCTCCATGAGTGCAATGGCTCCGCGTACTGGTTTGACGCCTCCGGCGCGATGGCGACCGGGTGGGTCCTCGACGGCGGTACCTGGTACTACACGACGGGCTCCGGCGCCCTCGCCTCCGGTTGGGCCTACGTCGGCAGCGCCTGGTACTGGCTTGATCCCTCCACCCATGCCATGGCTACCGGCCTTCACGAGTGCAACGGCTCCCTGTACTGGTTTAATTCGTCCGGCGCGATGTCGACCGGGTGGGTCCTCGACGGCGGGACCTGGTACTACGCGACTGGCTCCGGCGCGCTGGCGCGCGGCCCCGTATCCGTCGGCGGCGTGCCCTACTGCTTCGACGCCCGGACGGGTGCCATGCTGACGGGCTACCAGACGGACGCGCAGGGCGTCCGCCGCTACTGTGTTTCGTCAAGAGGATTTGAGCAAAAAGAGCATCGGAAATTGAGCAGCCTGAGCATCGGAAGCGCGCACGCTTTTTGAGCGGCTAGCCCTCCTGCATGAGGGCATGGCGGACGCGGTAGGACT
>OKVD01000531.1_pt1 | contig 13774 bp, 9 predicted proteins | sample 1606881 | NCBI WGS metagenome assembly OKVD01 (sample SAMN03281011, study PRJEB24777) | human gut metagenome | isolation source: fecal sample PR176 from 1 month old male Indian infant, caesarean delivered... | place: Singapore | collected 2006-01-13
ACAAGACCCTGAACATCCCGTACATGGAATCCGTGATGTGGGCCTTCAAGCAGCTCTACGACAAGGGCCTGGCCTACCAAGGCTACCGCGTGCTGCCGTACTGCCCGAAGGACCGCACGCCGTTGAGCGCGCACGAGCTGCGCATGGACGCCGACGTGTACCAGGACCGCCAGGACACCACCGTGTCCGTGGCCGTGAAGATGCGCGATGAGGACGACGCCTACGCCGTCTTCTGGACCACCACCCCGTGGACCGTGCCCACCAACTTCGCCATCGTGGTCGGAGCCGACATCGACTACGTCGAGGTCCGCCCGACCGAAGGCAAGTTCGCTGGCAAGAAGTTCTACCTCGGCAAGGACCTGCTGCCGCACTACGAGAAGGAACTCGGCGAGAACTACGAGGTCGTGCGCGAACTCAAGGGCTCTGAGCTGGAAGGCCGCCGCTACTACCCGGTCTTCCCGTACTTCGCGGGCGACGAGGCCGAATCCGAAGGCCATGTGCCCGGCCCGAACGGCTACACGATCTTCACCGCCGACTACGTCGACACCGTCGAAGGTACCGGTCTGGTTCACCAGGCCCCCTACGGTGAAGACGATATGAACACGCTGAACGCCAAGGGCATCAAGAGCACCGACGTGCTCGACGATGGCTGCCGCTTCACCGCGCAGTGCCCCGACTACGAGGGCGATTTCGTGTTCGACGCCAACCTGCCGATCCTGCGCAACCTGCGCGCCGGCGATGGCCCGCTCGCCGAGATTCCGGAAGAGCGCCGCGCGATCCTCTTCCAGGAGAAGAGCTACGTGCACTCCTACCCGCACTGCTGGCGTTGCGCCACCCCGCTGATCTACAAGCCGGTCTCCTCCTGGTTCGTGTCCGTGACCAAGATCAAGCCGCGTCTACTGGAATTGAACCAGCAAATCAACTGGATCCCGGGCAACGTCAAGGACGGCCAGTTCGGCAAGTGGCTCGCCAACGCGCGCGACTGGTCCATCTCCCGCAACCGCTTCTGGGGTTCCCCGATTCCGGTGTGGGTGAGTGACGATCCGAAGTACCCGCGTGTGGACGTTTACGGTTCTCTCGAAGAGCTCAAGGCCGACTTCGGTGACTACCCGCGCGACAAGGACGGCAACATCAACATGCACCGTCCGTGGATCGACAACCTGGTCCGCGTCAACCCGGACGACCCGACCGGCAAGTCGCACATGCACCGTATTTCCGATGTACTCGACTGCTGGTTCGAGTCCGGTTCCATGTCGTTCGCGCAGTTCCACTACCCGTTCGAGAACAAGGAGAAGTTCGAGCAGCACTTCCCGGCCGACTACATCGTGGAATACATCGGCCAGACCCGCGGCTGGTTCTACCTGCTGCACGTCATGGCGACCGCCCTGTTCGACCGCCCGGCGTTCAAGAACGTGATCTGCCACGGCATCGTGCTCGGCTCCGACGGCCAGAAGATGTCTAAGCACTTGCGCAACTACCCGGACGTGAACGGCGTGTTCGACAAGTACGGTTCCGACGCCATGCGCTGGTTCCTTATGTCTTCGCCGATTCTGCGCGGCGGCAACCTAATCGTCACCGCCGATGGCATCCGCGACACCGTGCGCCAGGTCATGCTGCCGGTGTGGAGCTCCTACTACTTCTTCACCTTGTACGCCAACGCGGCCAATGGCGGGGCCGGATTCGACGCCCGCCAGCTGCGCGCGGACGAGGTCGCCGGTCTGCCGGAGATGGACCGCTACCTGCTGGCTCGTACCCGCCGCCTGGTGCTGGCCGCCGAGAAGTCGCTGAACGAGTTCGCAATCTCCGACGCCTGCGATGCGGTCTCCGACTTCATCGACGTGCTCACCAACTGGTACATCCGCAACACCCGTGACCGCTTCTGGAACGAGGATGCGTCCGCGTTCAACACGCTGTACACCGTGCTTGAAGCGTTCATGCGCGTGCTTGCGCCGCTGGCCCCGATGGAAGCCGAGTCCGTGTGGCGCGGCCTGACCGGCGGCGAGTCCGTGCACCTGGCCGATTGGCCGTTCGTGGTGGACGAGAAGACCGGTGAAGACACCGAACTCGGCCGCGTGCTGGTCGACGACCCGGCTCTGGTGGATGCGATGGAGAAGGTGCGTGAGGTTGTTTCCGGCACCCTGTCCCTGCGCAAGGCCGCCAAGATCCGCGTGCGCCAGCCGCTTTCCAAGCTCACCGTGGTGGCCGGGAACGTGGAGGCCGTCAAGGCGTACGACGATCTGCTGAAGGCCGAGCTCAACATCAAGAACATCGAGTTCTCGACGCTGCAGGATGCCGCCGCCCACGGTCTGAAGATCGTGCACGAGCTGCGTGTGAACGCTCGCGTTGCGGGCCCGCGCCTCGGCAAGCAGGTGCAGTTCGCCATCAAGGCCTCCAAGTCCGGTGATTGGCATGTTGATGCCGCGTCCGGTGCACCGGTAGTCTCGACGCCGTCCGGCGACCTTGCGCTGGTCGAAGGCGAGTACGAGCTGATCAACCGTGTGGAGGAGGAGAACGCCACCGAGGCCGCCGCTTCGGTCTCCGCCTCGCTGCCGACCGGTGGTTTCGTGATCCTCGACACCGCGCTGGATGCCGATCTGCTGGCCGAGGGCTACGCCCGCGACGTGATTCGTTCTGTGCAGGACGCACGTAAGGCTGCCGATCTGGACATCGCGGACCGCATCTCGCTGGTGCTGACCGTGCCTGCTGACGACGTGGCCAAGGTCGAGCAGTTCAAGGATCTGATCGCCCACGAGACGCTGGCTACCTCCTTCGAAGTGAAGGAAGGTGCCGAGCTGAGCGTAGAGGTTGTTAAGGCGTGATGCTTTGACGCATTTAGTGCTCGCGGAGATTTTGGGTTGGCCAAGATTTCTGCGAGCACAAGTCATCTGATGGTGCCGTGCTCTGAACCTGTGGGGATGTTCTGGCGAAAGGCCGGGAACCTTCCACCAGACCAAAAGGTTTAAAGGGTGGAGGGCACCGGCCTTCCGACCTTTATTGTTGCATGACTATGAGTTTGGGAGATTCATGTTTGTTATGTGTGCCATCCTCAATATCAACGCACATGATGGATTTGGACGGTTATCGGTTCAGACTGTCGCGGTCGAGTAAGAATTGCTTGAGGCCCATCGTCGTGATGCCGTTTTCGTCATGACTGACGCGAACATTGCCGCCAACGATGATAGCTTTTCTGAACGAATCTCCGATGTTGAGCAATGGTCTTTTCTCTTGAGCTTGTTTTGCACTTCATCAAGAATGACATATTATTGGCCGTTGCCTTTGATTGAATTCTTGACATACTGGTAGCACACATCCGGGTCGCGAAGACCCTTGTTGGCTCGATCATCGAGTGCTATCTCGATGATGTGGTCTTCGGGTACTCCGGAATCCAGCAAATGCTGTTTGAACAATGTAAACAGTAGATATGATTTGCCGCATCGGCGTATGCCGGTGACGATTTTCGCCAAACCGTTGTGCTTGCGGCCGATGAGTTGCTGTAGGTAGTCATCTCTGGCGATGGTCTTCATGGAGCACTCCTATTTTGGGAAAATCCAATTTATTGATTCTGCCGCTGGGGCGGTGCTGCATTGGCGTCGTTGACGGTTGAGCTGCTTGCAATATCTTGCGGGATAATGCGCTTCGACACACCGATACAACATAGTTCGTTATACTTTCTTCATCATTGAACATATAATTGCTCCAGATGAACGGGCCGGACAAGTCGCGTTCACCTAGAGACCAGAAAACGCTGGTTCCCATTTCACGAGAAAGGCATAGGTAATGAAAACACAGTTGATCGTCGTCATCGTCATTCTCATCATCCTGCTCTAGGAGCAGAAGCCTTTCCTCGCTACCAGGATAGGATAGCAGATGAATGACGCCACGCCAATTGACGGCATCATCCATCCCGCTATCCGACGGGGCGTGTCATTGGTTGAACGCTCATGTCGCCTCTGTGAGGCGTGGATTGAAAGAATGACGCAGATAGTATAAGTAGTTCAGGAAATTGCGTCGTCTGTGTCTCCGATTTGTATCGGAGATACAGACGACGCAACCCGCATTCACATGTTTTTCAGCGTTGAACCTCTTATTTTCCGCATAACTTCGTCGCGTTCGGTAAAAATTTACCGCCCTTAAAAAGGCTGGCGATAATGAGAGGGACGCGGATGTTTCAATGGCTTGAGAAAGGATACGCAATGGAGCATGTATTGATGTCTGAAGATCTATTAGCGCGCAAAGACGATGCCGGCAATACGCAGACACTGTATGACCATTTGCATAACACGGCAAAGTTGGCGGCGGGCTTTGAGAACCGAAGCTCCGCCACAGCGTATACCGCAGGCGTATTGCATGATTCCGGCAAAGCCGCGGATGACTTCAAGCAATATTTGCTGACGGGTAATCGCAAGCGCGGTGAGGTCGTCCATGCCAAGCAGGGCGCGTTCATCATCGACGATTGCGCTGCCAATTCTCCATCATCACCTGCCAGCCTGATAACCGCAGAAGTACTCGAGCTGGCAATCGCTAATCATCACGGCCATCTACCGGATTGCCTAGATGCTTGCGGAAAAGATATTTACTTCGAAAGACTGACAGGCGAGAACAAAAATGCCGAGCAGTACCATTATCAAGAAATACTGAGCCATGTCCCTTTCCTGGATTTGGATATAGATACAAATTTCGCCAACAGTGTTGCCGAAACTAATAGCCTGCTAAAAGCAATCGACTCATGCGGCCTTTCACAGCGCAACGCGAGGAATTCCCGCGATTTCTTTTTAGGACTGTATGCGAAATATATTTATTCACGGCTCGTAGACGCGGATCGAGTCGATGCAGCAAACTTCACAGCTCGTCAACCATATGCTCCACAGACTCCCAATTGGGATGAGCTGACTCATCGACTGGAAAATGCAATCAGCGACTTTGATGCGTCATCGGAAATCAGCAAAATCAGGATGCGTATCTCTGAAGATTGTCTCGCAGCCAGCATGCGCGATACAGGAATATTTCGCTTAGGTGTGCCAACGGGCGGCGGAAAGACTTTGGCTTCTTTGCGTTTTGCGCTCCATCATGCCGAGAAAACAGGAAAACACCATATCATTTACATCACACCGTATCTGTCAATCACCGAGCAAACCGTACAGGTATTCCGCAATGTCCTCGGTCTCGGCGAAGACGACAACGAGGTTCTTCTCGAACATTATTCGAGCGTGGTTCCGGATAAAGATGACGAAAAGGAACAGCAGCGACGTCTCGCTGCAGAACGATGGGATAAGCCAATCATCGTGACCACGATGGTGCAGTTCCTGGAAGCCGTGATGTCTGCGAAAGCAACAAAACTACGCAAATTCCACAACATGGCTGATAGCGTTATCGTCTTTGACGAAATACAGGCGCTGCCTACCAACACCATTAACGTGTTCAACGAAGTCGTGAGCTTCCTCTCCAAGATTCTGGGCTCCACGATTCTGCTCTGTTCGGCCACACAGCCGCTTCTGGAACAAACCGGCCGCAACAATCTATTGCTTTCAGATGAGCCTGATCTCATTGATTTCAACAATGATTACGCGGCGCGACTTCGCCGGACCAATATTGTCGCTTCATCGCATGAACTGGCACTCGATGATTTTGCGACAGAGATTTATGATAAAGCGCTAGAGAATGGCAACTGCTTGGCCGTGGTCAATCTGAAATCCGAGGCCAAACGCCTGTATCAGCTCGTCAAGGAACTAGACGTTGACCACCGGTTCACATTGGTGCACCTGAGTACTGCGATGTGTGGTGCGCATCGCAAAGACCAACTTGCCGTGCTGAAGGAATGCTTGCCGAAGGAATCTGGAGACCCGGGGCGGCCGGTGATCTGCATCAGCACCCAGCTCATCGAAGCTGGCGTGGATATTTCATTCTCTTGCGTGATTCGGGCAATGGCGGGACTCGACAGTATCCTGCAGGCGGCTGGTCGCTGCAATCGCAACGGCGAATCGCAGACGCCGAAGAACGTTTATGTATATCCCATTAAGGATGAGTCGGGGCTGAAGCATCTTCCTGAAATCCAATTGGGAAAAAACATCACGGACCAACTCATTCATGATTATCCGGAACAAGACTTGCTCTCCGAATTCATGATTGAGGAGTATTACCGCGCTTACCTTATTCGGTATCCAAAATTGAAAGACTCCAAATCACGGAACATCGGAACCATGGATTATTCAATTCCCGGGAACGAAGAGACCGCATACGACTTGTTGTCGTTCAACCGCCACCGTCGTGGTCTGTATTGCAATCGTACAGGGGAACAATACCCATACGAGCTCGCCCAAGCTTTCCAAACCGTGGGAGATAACTTCCGCGTCATTCCCGGAGGTACCACGGATGTCGTGGTACATTATGGGCAGGCGAAGGAGCTGATTGACCAACTTAATGATGAGGGGGATTTTGCATCCAAGATTAAAACACTGCGCTCATTGCAGGAGTATACGGTTTCTCTCTTCGATTACGAGCGCAAGGCGCTTGACAAGTCGAAATCGATTATCGAAGAGAATGGAGATTTCGGCGTATTAGTGCTCAATGAAGAAAACTACAGTCAAGAATTCGGATTCCTCTTGGAAGCGGAAATGCCGCTTCTGATGAAGTAGGTGATTATGGAAAAGCATCGTAACTCGATTGAATATGTGGTATATGGCGACTACGCCTTGTTCTCAGAAGTCGCCACCCGCACGGGCGGAGAGAAATTCTCATATCAGATTCCGACTTATCAAGCCCTGAAGGGTATTACTGAGAGCATCTATTGGAAGCCAACAATCGTATGGGTCATTGACGCAGTACGCGTGATGAACAAGATTCAGACCGAAGGCAAAGGCATCCGGCCGATTAAAATGAGTGGTGGCAATGACCTGTCGTATTACACCTATTTGAAGAAGGTCAAGTATCAGGTACTTGCTCATTTTGAGTGGAACGAGCAACGCGAAGACTTGCGCGTAGACCGCAACGAGAACAAACACCACAATATCGCCAAAAGATCAGTCAATCTTGGAGGCCGAAGAGACATTTTCCTCGGCACCAGAGAGTGCCAGGGATATGTGGAACCATGCGAATTCGGTTCTGGTGAAGGATTTTACGATGATTATGGTGATTGGCAGTTCGGGTTCATGTTCCATAGTTTTGTCTATCCGGATGAAAATCCGGAACATGACTTTATCGCCAAGTTCTGGCGTCCGACAATGCACAATGGCGTCATAAAGTTTGAACGCCCCGATTCCACGCAGTTGGATCGGCGCGTTATCCGGCGCAATCAACATGTCAAAGATTTTGTTGAAGGCCGCAATTTTAGCATGGCGGAGGAGTAGACATGAGTTTATGGTCCAGTCTGCTGCAGACGTATGATGCAGTGAACAGTTCGGCAGGAATCACGCCTCTTAATGAAGACGTGAATAAGACCTTGCTGCCTCTTTATCACACCACGTTGAAGACTCAGCTGCAGGTCACACTTGACGAGGACGGGCAACTCGTCAAAATCGAGCGAGATCGCGTCGACGCTGAGATTATCGCTCCTTGTACTGAGCAATCCATGGGGCGCTCCGGAACAGTGTTGCCGCCGCACCCGTTATTCGATCAGCTGCAATACATCGACACCAAGTATGACTCCGCCAAGCACGAAGCGTATCTCAAGCAGCTTGATAGCTGGAGAGCGGATAATGCGAAGTTGAATGCCATTTATCAGTACCTTTCGCAGTATAGCGTAATCGAAGACGCTCGAGCACAGGGCATTGAAATCGACCCTAAGAAAGACAGCAAGATTGGGGTTCGATTTGCAGTGCGAGTTCGCGGCCCCTACGAGCCGGCGGTCTGGGGAGACTGTGAAATACAGGATTTATGGATAGCCCATGAGGAGCACCATAGCGACAGTCTTGGAACCGATTTGCTCGGCGAAACACTGTACAAGCCTTCCACCAACTTCCCAAAGAAGATTGTCAGTGTAAATGGAAACGCCAAATTGATATCTGCCAATGACAACACGAACTTCACTTTCCGTGGACGTTTCGCTGATCGCGACGAAGCGCTGAGCATTGACACCCTGACTTCACAGAAAATCCATTCAACGCTGCGCTGGCTTGCAGCAAAAAATGGCACGCTTACCGGCAGCCAGGATATCGTGATTTGGGCGATTGACGACCATCCAACAGACGATGTTCTTAATCCTACCGGGAATTCACACGATGTGTCCGAACAGCTCGACTATCGCACTGATTCCGAAATCCTCGTAGATGCAGGCACCCAAACCTATGTAGATTATGCGCAGCAATTCGGCAAATTGTTGCGCGGATATGGCAACGAAAAGACACTGCAGCAGATGCAGCAGCATAGCCGACGAATAGTCGTGGCTATCTTTGATGCCGCCACTTCGGGACGTCTTAGCGTTACCTTCTACCGGGAATTATCCAAAGACGAGTACATTGAGAACGTTCTTCAATGGCATGAAGATTCTGCATGGTACCTCACTTGTTTTGACAACAAAAACAGCGCGTCTGCAGGTGACGAGGTCCCACGCAGGTCCAAGAAGGCTACCGATAAGCCGAAACCGATTCTATATATCGGCGCGCCATCGTTTGCGGACATTATCAACTGTGTGTACAGCACGGACGATCATAGCAGTGATAGCTACAGACGTTTTGCCAAATATGTAAAAAAACAACTCGTGGAGTGCATGTTTAACAACACGAGTCTTCCCTCATCGCTCATGCAGCCGGCTTTCCACAAGGTCACTCGGCCATCGTCCTATGACAACATATCCGTCTGGCAACATGATTTGGAGGTCGCCTGCAGCATGTGGAAAAAGCATTACATCGATCAAGACAAAAAACTTCCTCTAGAAGAAAGGAACAACATCACCATGGACCTAGACGAAAAGCGAACAGACCGAGATTACTTATTCGGTCAACTGTTTGCGCTTGCCGACAACTTCGAATACAGAGTCTTATTGAAGCAGAATGGCGGAAAGACACCAGAACGCACCACTAACGCTATAAAACTGATGAATAATTTCGTTGCCAAACCATCGACAACGTGGCTGACATTACGGCAGCAGTTGAACCCCTATATCCGCTCATCCACCAATGGGGTGTTTTTCCAGAACGAAGTCGACGAGGTCATGCACAAATTCAAAGAAGGAGACTTCGAAAGCAATAAACCATTGTCACCACTATTCCTGCTCGGCTATTCCCATAAACGCAGACAGCTTATCCAGAGAGCCGATGCCGCCAAGCAACTCAAAGAACAGAACACGGAAAATAAAGGAGAATAAATCATGACCAGCTTGCAACACAAAGTCGATTTCGTACTGACGTTCGCCGTTGAAAACGCCAACCCCAACGGTGATCCTCTGAACGGAAACCGTCCACGCACTACCGCCGAGGGATTGGGCGAGATGTCGGATGTGGCAGAGAAGCGCAAGATCCGCAATCGTCTGCAAGATGCAGGCGAACCGATCTTCGTACAGTCCACAGACCGCACCGACGATGGAGAAAAATCCTTGTCGGACCGCTGGAAAGCCTTTACTAAGACTCTAAGCAAGGAAGATCAAAAGGACCGAGAAGCCCTGTCCTGCAGAGCTTGTGAGCAATGGATTGATGTCCGCTCCTTTGGACAGGTATTTGCGTTCAAAGGAAAGGAAAAGGAAGGAGATGCCTCCGTTTCCATTCCAGTGCGTGGCCCGTTCACCATACAATCCGCATTCTCTCTTGAACCCATCGCCATTGACGACGTACAAATCACCAAGTCAGTGAATGGCGAAACCACAGACACGAATAAAAAATCATCCGACACCATGGGCATGAAGCACCGTGTCTCTGGACGAGCTGTATACGTGACTCGTGGCAGCATCAGCCCTCAGTTGGCAGAAAAGACCGGTTTTACTGAGGAAGACGCGGAGAAAATCAAGGAAGCTTTGCTGACTTTGTTTGAGAACGACGAGAGCTCAGCACGGCCTGCAGGTTCCATGGAAGTGGTGAATCTGGCATGGTTTACGCACAACAACAAAGCGGGCCAGTATTCGTCAGCGAAGGTCCACCGCGCTGCCAAGGTCGATGAAGAAGGTGTCATCACCGTGGATACTACACATATTCCTGACCTTCATTACGAAGTGCTCGAAGGCCGCTAAATCAATCCTGACAGTATTGCCAGCACAGAAGGAGTAACCATGAAAGAGTCAGCGGATTATCCAGAGGATGATTGGCTGGCTCTTTCCGGCCTTCAGCATTTTGCGTTTTGCAGGCGGCAGTGGGCTTTAATTCATATCGAGCAGCAGTGGGAGGATAACTATCTCACGACGGCTGGTTCTCTTGAACACGATAGGGCCCACGATTACAGTGAATCGGAAACGCGCGGCAGCTTGCTGATTATGCGTGATCTGCGTGTGTTTTCGCGGCGGTTGGGAATTACCGGTGCGTGTGATGTGGTCGAGTTCCGGCAATCGGACGCTGGCGTACCGTTGCATGGACGATCCGGCACTTGGCTTCCTTACCCCGTGGAATACAAACACGGTGCGCCCAAGCAAACGGACGCGGATCGCCTTCAACTTTGCGCGGAAGCCATGTGTCTGGAGGAGATGCTGGCCTGTGCGATTCCAGAAGGCGCTTTGTTCTACCAACAGACTAGGCATCGAGAACTGGTCAGTTTTGACGAATCTTTGCGCAATCGAATCGTCACGATGACGGGGGAGATGCACGACTTATTCGCTCGAGGTCATACGCCGAAGGTCAGACCGTCGAAGGCCTGTCGGGCGTGCTCCCTGCGCGATGTCTGTCTACCGAAACTGGTCAGGACGCGTTCGGCGAGACAGTTCATTGAGGAAGCCGTGCGTGGGGAAGTGGAAATCGGGGAGAAGTCAGACCACATATGAAGCAGTTACTTAACACACTGTATGTCACCAGCGATGACGCTTACCTATCGTTGAAGAACGACAATGTCATTGTCCAGCAAGGAGATACCACGCTCGGGAGGATTCCACTGCGCTCCCTAGAAGGCATCATGAGTTTTTCTTATAAGGGCTCGTCGCCGGCGTTGATGGGCAAGTGTTCGGAATTTGGCGTCGGCCTTTCGTTCTTCTCTCCACACGGCCGTTACTACTGCTCGATACTTGGTGAGAAGAATCGAAACGTACTGCTTCGTCGCGAGCAGTTCCGTTTCGCGGACGACGAAGACGAGGCCCTGCCTTTTGCACAGTCGTTCATTATAGGAAAGATCTACAACTGCCGCTGGGTTCTTGAGCGGACCAAGCGCGACCATGCGCTGCGCGTCAACAGCGAGCGTATCGCGGAGCAAAGCGAGAAACTGCGGCAGGCTCTGCTGAACGCGCGCGACTGCACGTCCATCGATGAGCTGCGCGGCGTGGAAGGGCTGGCAGCCAAAGACTATTTCTTCGCTTTCGACGACTTGATTCTGCGCAACAAGGACGATTTCTTCTTCCAGCAGCGTAGCCGCAGACCGCCATTGGATCGGACGAATGCGTTGATGTCATTCGTGTACTCGATTCTGACCAGCGATTGCATCGCTGCCTTGCAGGGAGTCGGGCTCGATCCCTATGTGGGATTCCTGCACACTGACCGACCGGGACGTGCTTCCCTGGCCTTGGATCTGGTTGAAGAATTCCGTCCGGCTATCGCCGACCGTTTCGTGCTGACGCTCATCAACACTGGAGCGGTCAAGCCTTCCCAGTTCGAGATCCGAGAGAATGGCGGCGTGTTTCTTTCCGAGGGCGGGCGCAAAACCGTGCTTGCTGCTTGGCAGAAACGCAAGCAGGAGACAATCACCCACCCGTTCTTCAACGAGAAGATACCGTGGGGATTGGTGCCCCATGCACAGGCGTTGCTGCTCAACCGTGCGATTCGTGGCGATTTGGACGCTTACCCGCCGTTCATGTGGAAGTAGTTCTTCTTGGGAGGGTACTTTGGTTTTGCCGAGGGGCATTGGAGTTTGAGCCAACTAGAGATGGAAACCGGGATGAGGTGTTGGAATGATGGTTGTCGTGGCCTATGACGTCAATACGGAGACGCCTGAAGGCAAACGCAGACTACGGAACGTGGCTAAACCTGCATGAAATACGGCCAACGCGTGCAGAATAGCGTCTTTGAATGTTCGGTGTCACCGTCTGACTATCTGATTTTGAAACATGATTTGGCGGAAATAATGGACGAATCGCAAGATAGCCTGCGTTACTACAATTTAGGGGCGAAATATTCTTCGAAGATTGAGCATCGCGGAAAACAGCGGCACCTGCCAATCGATGACGTGATGATGCTCTAATGTCGGTTCGTGTGACGGTTTTCCATGATGACTGGGCAATGCAAAACCTTACTGTGATGCAAGACCAAGGCGGGTAAAACGAGGTAGGACAGTATAGGACGCCACGATTAAAATCGTGGCTGAGCATCGATGCTTGATGCTGCAGCCATGTGACCAGCGCGAACTCTGGGTTCTCATGAAATACTTGTTCTTTCGCACTGAGATTAATGAATGCTTGGAGACTGATTATGTTCTTCTCGTCGTTTGATAACTCAAAAGTGGATGGTCTGTTGATGTTTTTGGTTCGAGAATTTGTGTATTGAGCGATGTACATGGATTTTCGCGATAAAATCAGTTTTGAGAACAGGTGGAGCTTCCATATTATGGAATGCTATGCCCATTCTCGCAGTCGCACCCCACTGGGGTGCGTGGATTGAAATTACAGCAACAGCAAGACGGGCAATCGTTTATCATGTCGCACCCCACTGGGGTGCGTGGATTGAAATAGGGGAACAAAACAGCACCAACTCGTCGGGCTTGTCGCACCCCACTGGGGTGCGTGGATTGAAATTACCCGGTCACCACTGATGATAAGACTCTTCGTCGTCGCACCCCACTGGGGTGCGTGGATTGAAATCGACAGGTACCGCCGCGACCACGCCGAAGTTCGCGTCGCACCCCACTGGGGTGCGTGGATTGAAATAAGCCAAAAGCGGCGTAATATAGTAATTACCAAGTCGCACCCCACTGGGGTGCGTGGATTGAAATTTCTTCGTTCAGGGGTTGGGTTACTTCGGTGTTGGGTCGCACCCCACTGGGGTGCGTGGATTGAAATTTCGCATTCGACGTGGACGACGAAGGCACCGTCACGTCGCACCCCACTGGGGTGCGTGGATTGAAATAAGGCGGGCGACGCCATCAACAGCCCTTGCATGTGTCGCACCCCACTGGGGTGCGTGGATTGAAATAGGCCCTGAACCGTGGCGACGACACGGCCGTGCAGGTCGCACCCCACTGGGGTGCGTGGATTGAAATATCAATGTACGCCGCGTTATCACGAACGCAGGACAGTCGCACCCCACTGGGGTGCGTGGATTGAAATTATATCCCCGGATACAATGAGGCCGGGGCGGACACGTCGCACCCCACTGGGGTGCGTGGATTGAAATGATGATGGCAAACGATGAAGTTGTGGCTGTGTTTGTCGCACCCCACTGGGGTGCGTGGATTGAAATCGAGATTGATGTAGTCCGAACCGTATTCTACAAGTCGCACCCCACTGGGGTGCGTGGATTGAAATCAAAGCGCTGGCGTAGGCCGCGTACCGTTCGCTGGGTCGCACTGTTTTTGTTCAATAGGAAGTTGAGGTTTGGGGGTGGTGCCGTTTTCTTGGACTGTGATCCGAGGAGGAGACGGCCATGGCGAAGTACACGAGGGAACAGCGGCAACGCGCGGTCGAGTTGTATGTGAAATACGAGGGCTGCGCGGCGGATGTGAT
>OKVD01000534.1_pt1 | contig 13731 bp, 3 predicted proteins | sample 1606881 | NCBI WGS metagenome assembly OKVD01 (sample SAMN03281011, study PRJEB24777) | human gut metagenome | isolation source: fecal sample PR176 from 1 month old male Indian infant, caesarean delivered... | place: Singapore | collected 2006-01-13
TAGTCATTGTGGTATCATCGTTTTAAATTCAAATAAGAAAACAACGCTTCATTTTTAGATGATCATCTGAGAATGACGAGGATTGGAAAAAAAGGGGAGAAAATTCCGTAGAAACATCTCCAAAAAGAAGGATTTCATATGAAGAAACTAATTGAACTCATCATACCTCTTGTTTTGCTGTTAGGAGGTATCTTTTTTTTGAAAGATACTTTGACGAATAATGAAACACAGACTGCAGAATCAAGGACTCCTGACAATGAACCTAGTCCTAGATTAGACTTGAAAGCTGTCGTTTTACGGACTGAAGATACTTTGGAGGTAGCTGATCAAGAGTCCATCTATCATGGGGAATTTCCCTACTATAATATGGACACCACCAAAACCTATACGTTTTCCCTTCACTTCGTAACAAGTTCTGGTGAAGCGTTGCTTGATCAAAACAAGGAACCACTTATTGCGTCCAAAAAAATGAAACTAGCTGCTCCGAAGGGAAAAATCGTCTTTTTTTTAGAAGCCAATGATTTGATGCGGGATTATCTTTTTGAACTAGAGGACGTAATGATTCGTGCTAAATTAGCCAGTAACACAAATTAATCTGCTAACACTATCAATTTTTTGGGGAAGGATCAGCAAAAATGAAAGATAAAAAATTTCGCAAATATATGCGGTTAGCGAGAAAGGTTCAAAATCTCGCAGACAAGTATCGGCAATTGTCGGATCAAGAATTACAAATGCAAACTATTCTTTTTCGTCAACAACTCGAACTAGGAAAAAAGTTAGAGAGTATACTCCCACAAGCCTATGCTGTAGTTGTCGAAGCAGACCGTCGTGTCTTAGGAATGGAACCTTATTTTGTCCAAATTCTTGGCGCGATTGCTCTTTTTTATGGCAATGTTGCTGAGATGAAAACCGGTGAAGGAAAAACATTGACAGCCACCATGCCGATGTACTTACACGGTCTGGGAGGCAAAGGAAATTTTTTGATTACTTCCAATACCTATTTAGCATTGCGGGATATTGAAGAAACCGGGAAAGTCTATCGTTTTCTAGGACTAACCGTGGCTGCTGGAGTCCCCGAACATGAAGATGAAGGAGAAGAAGTCGACAAAGAGGTCGTCTATGCAGCAGACATTGTCTATACTACCCATAGCGCATTGGGATTTGACTACTTGTTTGACAACTTGGCCGTTTCTCCAGATGAACAATACGTTACCCACTTCAATTATGTACTGATTGATGAAATCGATGCAATATTACTCGATATGGCTCAAACACCATTGATCATTTCAGGAGCTCCCAAAGTCCAGTCCAACTTTTTTACGCTATCTGACTGGTTTGTAAAGAGCCTGATTGAAGGGAAAGACTACCTAAGGAGCGAAAATAAGCGCCACGCCTGGTTTACAGAAACAGGTATTCAAAAAGCAGAAGACTACTTAGGTATCGAAAACATTCTTTCAGAAAAATGGAAAAATCTTTACCGCCATTTAGTCATTGCCTTGCGGGCCAATTATCTCTTGCACTTAAACAAAGACTATGTTGTGGAAGACAATGAAATTCTTTTACTTGACGAAGCAAATGGGCGCAAGTTGATCGGAACAAAACTACAAGCTGGACTTCATCAAGCAATCGAAGCCAAAGAAGGGGTAAAGATCACCACGGAAAGCCGATCCATGGGCTCCATTACCTATCAGAATCTCTTCCGAAAATTCAAGATTTTATCCGGAATGACCGGGACAGCCAAAACAGACGCTGACGAATTTCGTGAAACTTATAATATTGACGTAATCGAAATTCCAACGAATAAACCCATTCGCCGAAAAGATCATCAGGACCTCGTATATGTTACCAATCAGTCAAAGATCATGGCTTCTTTAGAAGCAGTAAAAAATGCTTTGATCCAAGAACGTCCCGTTCTGATTGAAACAGGATCGGTCTCAATGTCGACTTTATACTCTCTGATTCTCTTAAAGCATCGAATTCCTCATAACCTTTTAAATGCTACAACAGCGACCAAAGAATCCTGGATCATCTCAGAAGCGGGCAAAAAAGGGGCCGTAACAGTAGCCACTTCAATGGCTGGACGCGGTACAGACATTAAACTTGAACAAGACGCGCGGGAAAACGGCGGTCTGTTAGTAGTTGGAACCGAACGAATGACCAGTGACCGAATCGATAATCAGCTGCGGGGGCGCTCCGGACGTCAAGGAGACCCTGGTGATAGCATTTTTTATGTATCCATGGAGGATAAAATCGTTGTTGAAAGTGCACCTAAATGGGCAGCCCAGGAACGAGAACTATTAACTGAACAAGAAAAATCAGCCAATGGTTTCAAGCCATTAAAAAAGAAAAAATACAATAAATTGATCAATCAGTCTCAAAGCAATCGCAAAAATCAAGAAATTGCTGGACGTCAAACAACGCTAGAATTTGACTCAATCATCACCATTCAAAGAGACAAAATGTACAGCATGAGGAACAGTATCATGACAGGCACGCCAGTTGAGTTAGAAAAAATCTTCAACAAATGCATGGAAGAAGCAATCAATCAATTCATCACTAAGAAAGAGAATCTAAATAAACAAGCGATCCTTGATTTCATCTTTAATAATTTGGACTATAATTTTGATATTTTTGAAATCGAGAAACTGGATAAATTTAATAAACGAACCGTCAAAAAATTCTTATTAGCTCTGATTTCAGATCGTTTGACTCACATTCAGCAATTCATGCCAGACAGTTTCCAGCAGCTGTTCTTCAAGCGAATTGTTCTTTTAAAAGCGTTGGATACTCTTTGGATCGAACAATCAGACAACTTGCAACAATTGAAAACAGTCATCAATGGAAGAAACTGGGGACAACACCGTCCCATCTATGAGTTTCAAGTAGAGGCACACCGTTCTTTCACTCAAATGCGTGAAGCAATTTATCTAGAAGCAATCAGAAATTTATTATTATCCGAGTTGGTAAAAACAGAAGATGGTTCATTCGATGTTGAATTTCCATAATCGGCTATAGCGAATAAAAAAGCGTCACAGTTAGGAAAATCTAACTATGACGCTTTTTTATTGAGTAGTAACACTTCTATCATTTTAGAAGAGCTAGGAAATTTATCCCAGCCCTTCATAAACTGAAAGGAACTGATTAATCCGTTTCACGCTTTGCTGCATCTTTTTTCTTTTTCATTAAAGCAATCGCAGCTAACAGCGCGGCAATTCCAGCAAGAGACATTTGACTACCGCTTGCATCAGATTCACCAGTCTTAGGAAGAGTGGCTCCAGTCGCATGTCCCCCCACTCCTATGTTGCCTTGTGACGTTCCTGTATTTCCGTTCGTTGCATTATTCTGCTCGGAATTTGTAGGAGTTGAAGTAGATCCGCTGATTGATGCACTTTCTGAAAGTGAATGATCTTGACTAGTTGATTGCGATTGTAGTTCTGAAAGACTTTCAGACAAACTATTACTATGATAGTCACTGACGATTTCAGAGTTGACATCACTTGTACTTGTACTTAACGAAGCAGATTCACTAACGCTTGTACTTTCGCTGATTGATTCGCTTGCGCTCATAGAGACGGAGTCCCGATCAGAAGCACTAAAGCTTTCACTCAGACTAGCAGAGTTGCTAGCACTTGTACTATCGCTTGTAGAGCCAGATTCACTTGTCTCAGCACTGCTTGACATTGAGTCACGTTCACTATCACTGATGCTTGTGCTTTCGCTAGCTGATTCACTCACACTTAGACTTTCACTTGTTGAGTTCGAATCACTTACACTTGCACTATTCGACATTGAATCACGTTCACTATCACTGATACTTGTGCTCTCGCTAGCGGATTCACTCACATCCAGGCTTTCACTTGTTGAGTTCGAAGCACTCACACTTGCACTATTCGACATTGAATCACGTTCACTGTCACTAATGCTTGTGCTTTCACTGACGGATTCACTCGTACTTGTACTTTCACTCGTTGAATTCGAATCACTTACACTCGCACTATTCGACATTGAATCACGCTCACTATCACTAATGCTTGTGCTTTCGCTAACGGATTCACTCGTACTTGTACTTTCACTCATTGAATTCGAATCACTTACACTTGCACTATTCGACATTGAGTCACGTTCACTGTCACTCGTACTTGTACTTTCACTGGCTGATTCACTCATACTTGCACTTTCGCTTTGACTAATCGATGTGCTTTCACTTGCAGAAATTGACTCACTTGTACTGAAACTGCGGCTTTCTTCCGTAGAAATACTTGCGCTTTCAGACTCAGAATCACGAGTGCTGGAGCTGTCGCTTATACTCTCAGAAGCAGAGACTTGGTCGCTAGTGCTCATTGATTGACTCAAACTTGTACTGTCACTTGCACTAACCGATTCAGAATCTCGGAAACTTTCACTCGTACTAATACTTTCACTAATCGAAGTTGATTCGCTAGGTGAAACCACCGTACTATTCCGCTCGCTTTCGCTAGTACTGATGCTGACGCTAACTGATTCACTTATACTCGAACTTTGTGAATCACTTGTTGAAGCACTCACACTTTGAGACTCAATCACTTCTTGTTTTTCGCTAAGCGACGTACTGATTGATGCCGATTCGCTTAGACTCGTACTAATTGATTGTGAGGTGCTAGTGCTTTCACTAGCACTTGCTGAGACAGAATCATTGGTACTTGTACTGTCACTTGTTGAAAGGCTAGAACTATTCGATCTTGAATATAGATCACTTAAGCTGTCACTTGCACTAGCGCTATTGCTGATCGATGTGCTAGCACTATCACTCGTGCTGAAACTACGTGATTCGCTTGCACTTTCAGATCTAGATACTAAATCACTTTGGCTCGTGCTTAAACTTAAGCTGTTACTGATCGATGTGCTGCCGCTATAGCTCAGGCTGTCACTTCGCGATTCACTCGCACTCTCTGATCTAGATAGTAAATCACTTAAGCTAGTACTTGCACTCAAGCTATCACTGATTGAAGTGCTCATGCTGTTGCTTACACTATCACTCCGTGACTCACTAGCACTTGTTGATTGAGAGTTCATTTCACTTAAACTTAAGCTAGTACTGCTGCTTCCGCTAAAGGAAGTACTTGTGCTTTGACTTAAGCTATTGCTCCGCGACTCACTGGCACTGGCTGAACGAGATAGTAATTCGCTCAAGCTAGTACTGCTGCTTTCACTCGTACTAATTGACGTGCTGCTGCTATAGCTGACGCTATCACTCCGTGACTCGCTGGCACTTACTGATTGAGATAGTTGTTCACTTAGACTTGTACTTGAGCTCAAACTCGTACTAGCTGAAGTACTATTACTGAAACTATTACTTAGACTATTACTTAAGCTAATCCCTTCGGAAAGCGAGTCGCTTGTCAATTGACTCAAGTTAGTACTCAAGCTGGTACTGTTGCTCATGCTAGTTGACGATGAATCACTCAATGAAATACTAGTACTTGTGCTGAGACTCAGACTTGCAGAAGTACTACTGCTGTAGCTTTGACTTTCACTTGCAAATGATCTACTTTCTGAAAGACTATCGCTATTGCTCAAGCTTGCACTGATTGACAACGAGTCACTTATTGATGTGCTGATACTCAAACTTTCGCTCATACTTACAGAAGCACTATTACTAATACTTGTACTATCACTAGTGCTTGCACTAATGCTTGCTGAGGTACTACTGCTGTAGCTAGAACTGTCACTAGTACTTTGACTAATACTTGCCGAAGTACTGCTGCTATAGCTTTCACTCATACTAGAACGTGAATCACTGATTGACGTACTCATACTATTCGATTCACTGTTGCTGATACTTGAACTAATTGAAGCAGAATCACTGACTGAAGTGCTGACACTTGTGCTCAGGCTCAAGCTGGCTGAAGTACTACTGCTATAACTTTGACTTTCACTAGCCCGCGAATCGCTAACTGACGTACTTGTACTTGTTGATTCACTAATACTTGCACTAGTACTACCGCTGTAGCTTGCAGAGTCGCTCGCACTTTGTGAAACCAAACCACTAGTACTCAATGAGGATGAATCACTGATTGATGTGCTCACACTTGCTGATTCGCTGTTACTGATACTTGTGCTTACAGATAATGAATCACTTAGCGATGTGCTTGTACTTATCGAGTCACTGTTACTTACACTTGTGCTGCCGCTGTAGCTTGCAGAATCACTCGCACTTAATGATGCGGAAATACTCATGCTTAGAGACAGCGAATCGCTGATCGACGTACTCACACTTGTCGAATCACTGTTACTTACACTTGTGCTGCCGCTGTAACTTGCAGAATCACTCGCACTTAACGATGCGGAAATACTTGTGCTCAATGACATGGAGTCACTGATTGATGTGCTCACACTTGCTGATTCACTGTTACTAATACTTGTACTTACAGATAATGAATCACTGATCGACGTACTTGTACTTGTTGATTCACTGTTGCTTACGCTTGTACTTAGCGACGAAGAATCACTTAGTGACGTGCTTTCGCTTGTGGACTCGCTATTACTTACGCTCGTACTACCACTGTAGCTTGTAGAATCACTCGCACTTAATGATGCGGAAATACTTGTGCTTACTGACAATGAATCACTGACTGACGTACTTTCGCTTGTCGACTCACTGTTACTTACGCTCGTACTACCGCTGTAACTTACAGAATCACTCGCGCTTAATGATGCCGAAATACTTGTACTCAATGAGGATGAATCACTGATCGACGTACTTGCACTTGCGGATTCACTATTACTGATACTTGTGCTTACTGATAATGAATCACTGATCGAAGTGCTTGTACTTGTTGACTCACTGTTACTTACGCTCGTACTACCGCTGTAACTTGCAGAATCACTCGCACTTAGTGATGCCGAAATACTTGTACTCAATGAGGATGAATCACTGATTGACGTACTTGCACTTGCGGATTCACTATTACTGATACTTGTGCTTACTGATAATGAATCACTGATCGAAGTGCTTGTACTTGTTGACTCACTGTTACTTACACTTGTGCTACCACTGAAGCTTGCGGAATCGCTCGCACTTAGTGATGCAGAAATGCTTGTGCTCAGAGACAACGAATCGCTGATTGATGTACTTGTACTTGTCGAGTCACTGTTACTTACGCTCGTACTACCGCTGTAACTTGCAGAATCGCTCGCACTTAGTGATGTGGAAATACTTGTACTCAATGACATAGAGTCACTGATCGACGTACTTATGCTTGTTGAGTCACTAATACTTGCAGATGTTGACTCACTAGCTGACGTACTTGCACTTGTCGAATCACTGTTGCTTACGCTCGTACTACCGCTGTAACTTGCAGAATCGCTCGCGCTTAATGATGCAGAAATACTTGTGCTCAATGATGATGAATCACTGATTGATGTGCTCAAGCTTGCTGACTCGCTGATACTTACGCTAGTGCTGCCACTGTAACTTGCAGAATCACTCGCACTTAGTGAGGCGGAAATACTTGTACTCAATGACAATGAATCACTAAGTGAGGTGCTCAAGCTGGTTGACTCACTGATACTTACTGATAGTGAATTGCTTGCAGAAATACTTTCACTTGTTGAATCGCTATTACTTACACTCGTACTGCCGCTGTAACTTGTTGATTCACTTGCACTTAGTGATGTCGAAACGCTGACACTCACTGAGGATGAATCACTAAGTGAGGTACTCAAGCTCGTTGAATCACTAATACTTACCGATAAAGAATCACTAGTTGATATGCTGGCACTGATTGAGTCACTGATACTTGTAGATGTTGATTCGCTAACTGACGTACTCACACTTGTCGAATCACTGTTACTTACGCTCGTACTACTGCTGTAACTTGCAGATTCGCTCGCACTTAGTGAGTTAGAAATGCTTGTACTCAATGAGGATGAATCACTGATTGATGTGCTCAAACTGGTTGACTCACTGATACTTACTGATAGTGAATTACTTGCAGAAATACTTTCACTTGTTGAATCGCTATTACTTACACTCGTACTGCCGCTATAGCTGGCTGATTCACTACTAGACTCACTATTACTATCGCTAATGCTCAATGACATCGACGTACTAATTGAATTTGAGATCGATTCTGACTCCGATAAGCTTTCGGATAAACTCATGCTTGCACTCAACGAATCAGAAATAGATTCACTCAAACTAATGCTTTCACTGAGGGAAGAAGAATCCGATTCACTTATAGCGACAGATAATGATTCTGATGCTGAAATACTTTCTGATACTGAGTCACTTTCTGACAGAGATAGTGACGTGGATTCACTTAGTGATTCCGAGAGTGAAACTGATACTGACTCTGATAAAGATAAACTTTCAGAATCACTTGTACTGTTGCTCAATGATCCAGAAACAGACGCACTTAAGCTGGAACTATCACTTTCCGAATCAGACTCTGATACACTAGCTGATATAGATAACGATTCTGATGCCGAAAGACTTTCTGACATTGAATCACTATCCGATAATGAAATAGATGTTGAAATACTTTCAGATAGGGATTCTGACAACGATTCTGAATCACTAATAGAAATTGATAGAGACATTGATTCGCTTTCTGAAATAGATGTAGATAACGAACCACTTTCTGAGTCTGATACCGAAACAGATTCACTGATAGAAAGAGACGTTGACTCTGAGTCACTCAATGAAATCGAAACCGATTCTGAATCACTTAAAGAAGTTGAAGTAGAGATTGATGTTGACAATGATTCAGAAGTCGAGTCATTCATGTCAGATTCACTTTCTGAAATAGACAATGACACTGAGTTGCTCTCTGAATCTGATACTGAAACAGACGCACTAATTGATGTAGAAATTGATTCTGAATCACTAACAGAGATCGATTCTGATAATGAGTCACTTTCTGAAATTGATTGAGAAAGAGAAACACTTTCTGACTCAGAAGTAGAAGTAACAATGGATTCTGATAATGATTCGCTTCCCGAAATAGACTCGGACGTAGACAATGATACCGGGTCTTGTTCATAATTGACCGTAAACATCTGTGGCGAAGAATCCGTTTGAGATGCTCCATTGCTGGTAGTATCAAAAGTTTGATTGGCAGCCATAGCTTCCGCTAATGTATTGTAGACTACTCCATCTGGTCCTGTAACCGTATAGATATACCCATTTCTCTCTAAATCTGCATCTGTCACCCCAAGAGTGAAACTTTCATTTGAAACACCGGAAGTACCATATTTTCCAACAGTGACAGTTCCTGGGATTTGCTCAAATGCTTCCCCTGTAGCAGGATCTGATTCAGGTTGATTATTACCAACGACACCGACTTCTTGATAGGATGGATAAAGAGTGATCGTAATAAATTGTTGATCACTGTCTGTTGTACTGCCATTATTACTAGTACTATCAAAAACAAATGTTCCAGTTTGATCTGCATAATAACCAGCTTGAGTTAGGTAATCTGCGATTAAGTCAGAATAGCTTAGTTCTTGACCAGTCGTCCCATTGATAGCAACTGTGCCAACTTGGTTTTGTAATGGACGGCCATCTGAATTAACAAAAGTTACATTGACAGTTTGTGTGTCTGCTGCAACGTAAATGGTTGTCAGACTTGCTTCAGTTCCAACTGTAGTAGATCCAGGCTGTACATTGCCATTCAATACGGCACCTGTTGCATAATAGTAACCTGGTGGCAAATTAGTCGAAGTATAGTAACTATTTGTCCAATCGATAACATTCCCGTAGTTTGCAGGAATTCTATCTGTTCCGGAAGCTTCGGTACCAGCATTCATATACTCAGAAGAGATTACTTGACCAGTCTTAACGTCGACATATTGGTACTGAACCGAATGATTGGCAACACCATATACATAAATATTATAAGTATAATTTGTGTTCTCCATTGGAACAATCGCAACCGTCGCTTGCCCATAGCTGTCCCCATTATCGGCATTAGTCGTACTATCTCCGCCGCTTTGACCATCATTTTTAGCTGAACTAGCAACTTGGGTACCGATTGCCCACATATAATTTTCAGGCATTAACTCATTGGCATACTCCAATGTTTGCAAATCAAGATACTCACCAATGTAATTAACGTCTGGATCAATTGGCATATCAACAGTTTTAATAATATTGCCGTACTGATCAACATAATTTACGGTTACGGTTCCTGGCGCAATCGCAACAGTCGCTAATTCACGGGTAGAAGTGTCTACAATGTTAGATGTAGTAACATTTCCAGCCGTATCTTTAATAGTTGTTGTCGAACCTGAAATAGTCATTTCCACGAATTTTAAGTTACGGTTGCCTTCTGGAGCAGCGGTTTGGCTACTGCTGCCTTGCCATGTACTGATCTGAGAATTATTCATGACAAATGTTCCCGAACCGGTAATCAATCGACCTGCCGAAACAGCTCCTGAAGAAGTTAGACGGGCTAAGTGCAATGCCCGCGGTGAAATAAAGCGAACTGTTGCACCGGAAGCCACGTTCACAACAGTGTTGGCATTCCATTGTTGCAGATCAAGTACCGTTCCTGCATTAAATGTAACAACCGCTCTATTCGTGACGTTTAGCGAGTTGGAACCTACTGTACGAGTTGCCGTCATTTGCAGATTTTGACCAAAAGTTGCGGTTCGGTCATTTGATTGACTTCCCGAGTAACGAGAAAAATCGAGTAGCATTTGGAAACCGTCTTGTTTCCAAGTTACGTCATCTCCGACAGTAATTGAGTTAAATCCATAATAGACAAGGGGATAGTTGTTGCTGTTATAGGTACTTAGCTCGTTTCCAATAATTGTCGCGCCATCGCCCACTTTAAAGGTGTGATTGAATCCTGTATCACTCGCATTATTGCCACGGATTGCCATATAATAAAACATGGAGTAGCCGGTAGTACCAGCTGTCCGATTCAACTCTACATGGGCTCCGTTAGCGATTGCTACTTCACCAATTTGCATCAATTCTTGTTTGACATTTGCGATGACTTTACCTGATAAAGTAACGTGACTGTCCTCTGCATCCAGCAATCGTCGTGGTTGGTATGAGGTATCTGTCCCGCTAACACCATCTCGGCCTTCGAGAGTCACATTATTGATATTGAAGTACCAGTACCCATAACCTCCGGTTGCTGATCGTGAATCGATCACTCCATCTGCATTACCTGTGCCACTGTCTCCTGAGTTGGTACCTGATTGCCAATGAATCAAATTCACATCTGTGATCGTAAAGATAGAACCGAGAACTGTAGAACTTGTCCCTACATTAAATGCTGCTCCTGCCATATTGACTGTAAACCCATTACCGTCAATAATCACACTCGTTGCCCGCCATCCTAAATCACGGGTAGCCACATTGGTAGCTGCCGTAATATTAGCGGTTACCTCAATATAGGTAATCGAAGCATTTCCATATGCTGCTTTCAGCGTAGCCCAGTCATTCACTGCTGCATAAGTGCCATTAGCAATAGCTGTTTGCTTGTATAATTCCTTATTTTTCACTTGGTCCGGAACATCAACCGTCACCCCAGAAGGTGAATTGGTTTTGTTACCATCGTTGATTGCCTGCTCAAATTCTTCTCGGCCCATATCTGGATCCGCAGAAACATTGATTTTAACAATCTGCCCTGATTGGGTGGTGATGGCAAAACTAGCAATCAAATTATTGGCACTAGCATATTGTTGTGCTGCCCGAATCAAAGATGTGCTTGGTGATTTGCCATCTTTGACAACAATTTCTAATGCATTCGTCGTGTTGTCAACCGACGCTTGTACTTTCTTGGGTACTAATTGATCGAAGAGATCTTGTGCTTTTTGTGACTCCACTTTATTTTTTTCGGAAACAGTTTGTTTTGGTTGGTTCTTTTGACTTACTGAAGTTGAATGAGAGCCACTTGTCGATTGTGACAACGATAGACTTGTCGATTCTGAGGCACTTGACGACAATGAGCCACTTTCAGAAATCGAGGCGCTTTCAGAGATACTCAAACTTTCTGATTCAGATCCGCTCTTCTCTTCCGAAAGACTCATTGATTCAGAAACACTTTGAGATGCCTCGATACTGGTAGCATTGTTTTCAGTTTCTGAATCACTCATACTCTGTGATTCTGTTACACTCGTTGACTCTGTCGCACTTTGTGACTGGGTGTTGCTTTCGGATTCAGAAAAACTTTCCGATGGACGCATGCTTTCAGATTGTGAAGTAGCCTCACTTTCTTGCGTCGATGAAGCAGGAATTTTGGCATTCGTTTTATTTGCCAAGACGTTCTCGGCATTTGCTTCTTTGCTTGCATCTAAAGGCGGTGTGATTTCTGAAGCATGCGCCACGATTGGTGTGATACTCAATCCAGCAATGCCAGTAAAAGAAGTGATCGTTGCATAGACCCAATGTTTTCCGCTTTTATACATCTTGTAGCGTTCACTCTTATTGGAGCGTAGCAACTTTCGATAATTATTCTTTTTACTCATTACGTTTATTTTTCTCCCCTTTCATAAAACTATTTTTATAAGCTTCCCCTAGTCCTATTTTTAAAAGATAGGACAATTCATTATTTCATAACTAGTAAAAAAGTTACGTTTTGTCCCAGAATCGGGACAAAAAAAGAGCAACCTCTTCCATAAAAGAAGTCACTCTGCTTGAAATTCATGTTTGACTAGTTTTAAAGCGGCTGCAATCGTATCATCCATATCATAATAACGATAGTTTGCTAGACGCCCACCAAATAAACATTTTTTTTGCTGATGCGCTAATTTTTCATACTTGCGATACAGAGCATGATTGATTTGATCGTTAATTGGGTAGTAAGGAATGTCTCCCTTCCGCCAAGTTTTTGGAAATTCTTTCGTGACAACTGTTTTTTTTGTCACAACTGGACAAAAATGTTTATGCTCAATGATTCGCGTATAGGGCGTTTGACTGTCTGTAAAGTTCATAACTGCTGTTCCTTGATAATTATCTGTATCATATGTTCCAGTTTCAAAATGTAAAGAACGATAGGCCAACTCCCCGTAACAATAGTCAAAATATTGGTCAATCATTCCAGTATAAACAATCTTCTTGGTTGATGCTTCATGACGCGTACGGTCTGCAAAAAAATCAGTTTCTAAAGAAACTTCAATCAGTGGATTTGAAAGCATTTTTTGAATCATTTCTGTATAGCCCAATTTTGGAATGCCTTGAAAAGTATCCGTAAAATAATTGTTGTTAAATGTATACCGGACCGGCAGTCTTTTAATAATAAAAGAAGGTAGCTGAGCACATCCTCGTCCCCACTGTTTTTCCGTATAGCCTTTGATCAGCTTATGATAAATATCTGTCCCCACCAAAGAAAGAGCTTGTTCTTCTAAATTTCGGGGTCTTTTTATTCCTGTCTTTTCAATTTGAGCCATTAGTTTGATGCGAGCTTCATCTGGTCTTTTGGTTCCCCATAATTGGTAAAACGTGTTCATATTGAAGGGGAGATTATATAGCTCACCTTTATAGTTTGCAATAGGTTCATGAATATAGGGATAAAAATCAGCAAACTGATTGACGTAGTCCCAAATTTTTTTGCTCGATGTGTGAAAGATATGCGCACCATGTTTATGTATGTCAATTCCGACTTGTTTTTCTGTATACCAGTTGCCACCAATATGTGCTCGTTTTTCCAACATTTTCACCGAGTGTCCCCGTTTAGCTGCTTCATAAGCAAAAACCGAGCTAAATAGTCCTGTCCCAACGACTAGATAATCATACAC
>OKVD01000554.1_pt1 | contig 13286 bp, 8 predicted proteins | sample 1606881 | NCBI WGS metagenome assembly OKVD01 (sample SAMN03281011, study PRJEB24777) | human gut metagenome | isolation source: fecal sample PR176 from 1 month old male Indian infant, caesarean delivered... | place: Singapore | collected 2006-01-13
CTATTAACGCTTACAGCTATTAAAAAATCATGAAAGGTGTTAGTGGTTATGAGAAACAAATTAGTTGTATTTGGGTTGATTGTACTGTTAGTTTTACAAACCCTAAGTCCTGCTTTTGCTTATGCGCAAGGCACCACTGAATCAACGACGAATTCAACAGAGCAAAAGGAGACGGTAGCTTCTTCAACAAAGCCATCCGCTGCAACGTCAGCACCATCGTCTTCATCAAATAATGAAGATAAAACTGCTGAAAAAAGCAGTTCGACGGATTCAGTTGAAGCGAGTAAAGCAACAGCAGAATCAGAAAGTAAAGAGCAGCCGAAGAAACAAGCTCGTGCAGCAATTACTGATAATATTTTCAGTTCAGTAAAAATGTACAAAATTAATGGAGATGAAGTTCAGCCGAATGATACCCTACCGAACATGACTGGGATAAAGCTGGCGTTACAATTCTCTTTTACAAACAAGAATTATCAAACAGGAGATACCTTCACAACACAGCTTCCTGCACAGGTAGCGATTGCTAAAGATCTATCCGGCAGCTTTAGTCCAATGACTTCAGCCGAATGGTCGATAAACGCAGCTACTAAAGAATTAACAATTACTTTCTTAGAAGATAACGTATCTTCAGAGGTTTATGATTTAACATTGGTAACCTCACTTGAGAAAGTAACAGGTATTGATGAGGAAAATCAAAAAATCGTTTTTGATACCGCGCCGACACCAACAAGCTTTTCAATAGAAATGACTTCAAGTGTTGATCCAGGAAAAAATAGTATGGCATTGACAATGGATACGTTGAATCCTAAGAAAGCTGATTTAACGTCAGTATTCAACTTGGATCGAACAGACAACACTGACCGGATGTATCGAATCGAAGCGTACAACAATAACAGTAAAATTAGTTTTGATTCCGTCAAAGTATACGCTAGTGATGTTGACTTTAATGGTACCTTGGTCGGCAGTAAAACCTTATTGACCAAGGACGTTGATTATGAAATCGTCTATAAGAATGCCGGGACGACTCGCGCGACAGCAGAAATTCAATTGAAAAATTCCATTGGGAAAAAGGCGATAATTGCTGAATCAGTTGTTTCTGGGATTGATGGAAAGAATTACGTGGATGAATCTGTTACAGGTAATGAGTACAACTATTTCTATGCGTATTCATATACTTACGAGAATGGCAGCCAATTAAATTCTTCCTCTACGTCTAAAACGTTTGTGACTTTGCAACCTTTGGAAGCGAAAGGGAAAATCAATCAAGAAACTGGCGCCATCGATTGGGAGATTAAGTATAATTTTAACGAGCAGCATCTAACAAGTGCTTCACAGCTGCTTACAGATTTAACTGATCAAGGTGTGGAGTTCGTTGCTGGTTCAATCAGTATTGAAAAGGTTGGCTTTAATTATACTAGCGGCAACAACTATGAGGTGGTTTCCCAAGGTGACGGCGCCGGTGATTTTACAGTTTCGACTGATAACTCAGGCTCGTTAGCCTTTACGCCTAAGAGTAATACGACTCAGGCATATGTAATCAAATACTCCACCAAAATTACTGATCCGACTGAACGGATTATTAAAAATAAGGTGACTAATGGAACGGTCACGAAGGAAGCACAAGTGAGTCTTATTCCGAATCTGTTATCAAAAGAAGCGGGAACGATCGATATTTTCAATCGGACGATGGAGTGGAATATCACCGTCAACGCTGAGAAATATACGATGAAAAGGCCTGTCGTTCATGATTACTTTATTGGCGCGGTCAAGGATTATACTGGACTTACGATCAATAAAAAGATTTCTGACACCGAATCTGTTCCATTAGTGGAAAATGTTGACTACAAAATAACTCGATTTGATGAGAATGGTTCGCCAGTCGGGGCACAGCCGAATGTCAATGGCGCACCAGATGATTTTAACGGTGGTGTGCGAATCGACTTCCTTGGTGATTACAATGAATTAAAGGATACACTGGTCATTACAATCAAAACTAAGATTGAAACATCCGATCAGAGAACAGAAATCAAAAACAAGGCAACGCTAAATTATGGTGATACTCCAGGAGTTATCGAGTATGAGGCCAAAGGAACCTTTGTCGATCCTTATTACACAGGCGGAGCAAAATTAGCTCAAAATGCTAGTACGACGGGGAACTATTTGTATCAAAATTGGCTGGTCTTTCTAAATTCCACTGGGGCAAAATTCAATTTAACGAAAATGGAAGACAGCTTGCCTGCTGGCACAGAGCTGGTTCCAGGATCTCTGCGTTTTGAAGAGGTCACAAGCCAGTCAATGATTGATAATATGTCACGCTATTTAACGAATGATTATAACTTGGTTCAAGAAGGTTCAGATGTTTATCCAACGAAGATTGATACTGAGAATAATCAAATTAATTTGGAGTTTGGCAATTTGGGTGCTAAGCGTGTATATGTGAAGTACCGGACACGGATCAAGCGAGATTGGTATGTTTATAGTCGTTTGGATAATGTGGCGAAAGTCACCTATGACGCGAAGGCGCCAGCCGAATATAAAGCCAGTCTGTATGCATACAATTATGAATATGCGCTGCTAAAATCTGTAGCAAAAGATCCATCAAAAGAAAACGTAGCGAATTGGACCGTTACCACGAGAAATATTTCAGCAGATCTACCCGTTCAAGATCCTGTGATTACAGATACCTTGACACCAGGTACAACTAACGCGGCCTATGATCCAACGTCCTTTGTGGTTACCGATACAGCTACTAATGAGAAAATCAGTACAGATCATTATAGCTTGTCGATTACAGGGAATACATTCAAAATTACTTTTTCTGATTACAAAGCCGAGAGTAATATTCAAGTGAAATACAATACGGTCAGTGAATTCCCAGGGGGAGTCAGGAACCTTTCGCAGGTAAGCTCTACCAGCTATGGTGCGTTGAGCACTTCCTACCGACAAGCGAATGCATCCGTGAATTTAAGCTTTACTAGCGGTAGCGGAACTGGGGTAGTGAAGACCGCCGATCTATCCGTCTTGAAGGTAAATGAGAAGGACGAGCCTTTGGCAGGTGCAACCTTTGAAATCCTTAAAGAAGACGGAACAGAAACAGGCCTTAAAGCCGATACCGACGATACTGGTGAGGTAACCTTTACGGGATTACCGTTAGGCAACTACCTATTGAAGGAAAGCAAGGCACCAAATGGGTATGAAATCAATCCTGATTACGAAACCGGCAAAGCAATCACTTTAGTCGAAGATATGGACACGATAAAAGTTGTCAATAAAGAAACCATTCCAAACAGTATCGAACTTACTAAAACAGATAGTCAAACAGATGAGCCTTTAGCTGGAGCGAAATTCAAACTTGAAAAGGCTGATGGTGAATTAGTCAGTGAGGATCATGAAACAGACGCAAATGGACAGTTTAAGGTGACTGGTCTGCCGAAAGGTGACTATCAATTTGTGGAAACGGCAGCACCTGCAGGCTATCAAAAAGATGACACTCCCGTTAAGTTCTCAATCACTGAACGCCAAGGGCAAGTCGTCAATCTTAAGAAAACTAATACGTTAGCACCAGGAGCAGTACGATTGACCAAAATCGATGATCAATCGGAGGAAACATTGAAAGGTGCGATTTTCCGATTACAGGATAGTGACGGAGAGATTCTAAAAGCCGACTTGGCTACCGATGAGGATGGAATTTTAGAAGTAAAAGATTTAGCGCCTGGTGATTATCAATTTGTCGAAACACAAGCACCGACTGGCTATGAAAAAGATGATACAGCAATTGAGTTCACTATTACAAAAGCTCAAGCTAAAGCTGCTGAAGTTGAAAAAACCAATACAAAATCACCAGCGGAGCCAGGTACAGTCACATTGACTAAAACAGATGCGAAAACAGGAAAAGCTTTACCTGATGCGGTCTTTGAATTGCAGGACAGCAAAGGAAAAGCAATAAAAACAGATGTTGAGTTAGTGACAGACATATCTGGCAAGCTTAAGTTTAAACTTGGGACGATGGCTCCGGGAACCTATCAATTGGTGGAAACCGAAGCCCCAACAGGCTATGAAAAAGATGCGACGCCGGTGAAATTTACGATTAAAGATCAAAGCGACACAATCGAGCTAACAAAGACCAACAAAGCGATTAGTGGTGTCATTTTAGAAAAAGTTGATGGTGCCACCAACCAGCCTTTAGCTGGCGCAGAATTCATTTTACAAACACAAGCAGGAAAAACAATTGAGACTGATGAAAAAATGATCACGGATGGTAACGGCCGTTTAGCGGTAAAAGGCTTAGATCCCGGTGATTACCAGTTGGTTGAAACCAAAGCACCTGCAGGCTATAAATTGGATTCAAAACCAGTAACCTTCCAATTAACAGCGAAGAAGCAGTTGGTTACAGTCAGAAAAGAAAATGTGAAGGCGAGCGGAAAAGCTGGCAATACAGTATCTACTTCTACTAGCTATGTCCGACGCAACCATACGTACCTGCCTAAAACAGGCGAACAAAGATCAACTATTTTGATAATCGCTGGTATTATCATAGTGTTAGTTGCAGGTGGCGTAATCTACTTCAAACGTAAAAAATAATTTTTGAATAAATCCGGTTAGCTAAGCTGCTAGCCGGATTTGTTTTGTCCTTCGTTTCATTGTATTTTATAGATACTAGAAAACATATGAGGACGGTGTCAAGATGGGAAATCAGTTTGTACGGATAGATGAAAAGAATTGGAAACGAGCGATGCATTGTCAGGTATTTAGAAATAGTGTGGAACCGGCTTTTTGCGTGACCTTTGAGCTGGATATCACCAACTTTCTAAACAAGATTCGTGAGAAAAAATATTCCTTCACTTTTGCGCTGGTCTATAGTGTTTCAGTTTGTGCCAATCAAATTGAAGAATTTCGCTATCGTTTCTTGGATGGAGATGTGGTTCTTTATGATCGAATCGACACCGCTTTTACTTACCTTAATCAAGACACCGAATTGTTCAAAGTCGTGAATGTGCCATTAACAGAAAACCTTGAAGAGTACATCGTCTTTGCTGCTAAAACGGCAGAAGAACAGCAGGCGTATTTCACCGGTCCTTTAGGCAATGATGTCTATCAATTTTCGCCGATGCCGTGGGTGAGCTATACCCATATTTCACACACCAATGCTGGTAAAAAGGATAATGCTACGCCGTTATTCGATTGGGGAAAATATTTCCAGCGTGACGGTCGCACGTTGTTGCCATTCTCTGTTCAAGTACATCATTCCTTTGTTGATGGTCTGCATGTTGGTAAACTGGCGGATACTTTACAAGCATATTTGGATGCTTTCTAATATAATGGACAGCAAATCAAATAATTGTTGGTGAGGAAGAACAATGATCACGAATATTGAAGAATTGTATGAAGCATTTAGTCAAGTCATGACGCATAAACGCTGGTGGGACACGGATAATAAATGGGAAATCCTATTAGGTGCAGTCTTGGTTCAGAACACTAATTGGAAAAATGTAGACTATGCACTGGAAAATTTATATCACACGACTCAATTTTTGCCAGAAAAAGTTTTGGCTTTAGAAAAGATCCAGCTACAGGATTTGATTCGGCCAAGTGGCTTTTATAAAGGGAAATCAAATACGATCATCGGGTTATTGACTTGGTTAGAAGGGTATCAATTTGACTTATCAATGGTTGCAGAGAAAGATTTTTCTGTGCTACGCAAGGAATTGTTGGCAATCAAGGGAATCGGTGATGAAACAGCCGATGCTTTATTGGTGTATGTCTTTGATCAGTCGACGTTTATCGCGGATAAATACGCACAGCGGATGTTTGAAAAATTCGGTTTTATCTCTACTGGCTATAAACAATTGAAGAGAAAGATTATTTGGCCCGACGTAATGGACACACTAAAAGCACAAAATCTACATGGCTGGATCATTCAATACGGACAGATGTATTTAAAAAATGACGAGATTTGGCAAAGCGGACCGCTGAAAAATTTTAAGCTCAAGTTAAGCGCGACCAATGCTTAACAAGTCATAAAGTCTCTAAGCTTTCTTTTAAAAGCCTTTCGTGGTATAACATGCTGTATGTTTTAGTTGTTAAAAAAGTAACCATTAATAATGAATAAGGGGCAATGAAATAAATGGTCACATTAAAATCAAAACGAGAAATCGACCAGATGAAAGAATCGGGCGCGATTTTAGCAGGGATTCATGAGCAATTACGGGAGATCATCAAACCAGGGATCACCACAAAAGAAATTGATCAATTTGTTCAAGAAAAAATCGAGGCGGCCGGAGCGACAGCTGCCCAAATTGGTTTTGAAGGCTATGAATTTGCTACATGTACCAGTGTGAATGATGAAATTTGTCATGGGTTTCCATCGAGTTATCGGCTGAAATCGGGCGATGTCCTGAAGGTGGATTTTTGTGTGGATTATCATGGTGCCATCTCAGATAGCTGCTGGACCTACGCAGTCGGTGAGATTGCACCAGAGCATCAAGCGTTAATGGATGTGACGAAAGAAGCGTTGATGATTGGAATCGCTCAGGCACAAGTGGGAAATCGAGTGGGAGATATCGGTCATGCCATTCAAACTTATGCAGAAGGGAAAGGTTATGGTGTGGTACAAGATTTTCTAGCTCATGGCATTGGCCCAACGATTCATGAAGAGCCTTTCTTTCCGCATTTTGGTACAGCTGGCAAGGGTACACGCCTTAAGGAAGGAATGACCATTACAATCGAGCCGATGATTACTACCGGAACCTGGGAAGCGGGCATTGATGGCAATGGCTGGACTGCCCGTACGTTAGATGGTAGTTTTTGCGCACAATATGAGCATTCCATCGCGATTACTAAAGAAGGTCCCGTTATCATGACAGAACAAGGGGTATAATTTTGAAAAGGAGGATTCGTGAGGGCGAGTTCTCTTTTTTGTTATTTAGATAATTTAAATGTTTTAATTTTTAGAACTTTGTTACTGAAAATGTTGCTATGAATTCAAATTTTTTAGTCAAAATTAAAATTAAAGGTATTTCGCTTTCCTATTTACAACACGCTTTTCGTTGTTATATTATATGATTGTTGATTAATGAAAGCGCTATAAATATGGAGGGGTAGACAATGAATGTGGCAAAACTAGCTGAGAGACAGTTATTTCTAATGAAAGCTGAGAATTTGGAGAAACGAGTACGCGCCTACTATGCTCAAACACAGGATGTGGATTCCTTGATTGAGTACGGAGTCGCGATCCTTGTACGGAGCTTTTTCTGCATAGGAAGCTTTTCGGAGCTGATCCAAGCCTTGATTCAAGAGGTTTATTTTACAGTTGAACCAACTGCTGTCATGCGCCAATATTTGCCCTATTTTGAAGACTATTTCACCGAAAACGAATGGCAAACAGTAGTAAATCGCCTATTTGGCAATCATACAACCTACCTTGCGCAAACGGAAGAGGCGCGTGTAAATAAAGGCTATTTAGAACAAACTGGGACACTCGATAATCGGATTGAGGGTCTTGTTTATCGTGTAGAAGCCGTTTTTGAAGATACTATTGGGAAAAAACACAAGTTGACGATTCGTGATACCGACTCCACTTTTAGTGAATCGCAAACGATTCAAGTGTTGAATATATTGACGACCTTGAGTATTTTTGACACAGCTGATGTGCGGAAATACGAAACCTATGTGAGTTATCAAACACCGGGAAAAATCATTGCGACATCTCATAATTCCCGTCAAAAAACCAAACCAACAGCGAAGGAACCGGAAACCATCGCTGCTCAACAAGACGCTCAACAATCAGAAAAAGCTCCGAAAAAAATGGTAGCTGCTGCAAAAACGCGGTCATCTGCAGCTCCAGCATCTGCAGGGTCTGAAAAAGAGTCGAATAAGCCCGCAAGTAACAGTACGGCCACAAAGGAAAAACAATCCAGTCCTGCCAATCCGCCGAAAAATACCAACAGCCCATCACCGAATGTCGAGGCGAAGAAAAAAGCCAATGAACTGCTGCAGCAACCAGATATGTCCTATAAACGTGTCAGCAAAAATGAAGAACAGATTCAGGCCAACGGAAATAGTAAAAAGATGAAGAACAAAATAAATAATGCGCTGGGGCGGAGTAAGAACCGGAAAAGGAACAAAAGGAAATAGCGATCTTGTTTAGACAAGAATGTTTATTTGGCGAGCCCCAATAAAAGAAAGCTTTCAATTGCTTTTATGAGCGACGGACAAATATGAGTCACGTGGCTTATTTGGCGTGTCCAAATTAATTAAACGAGATTAAGTGAAGCGTGAAATGTCGGAGAAGGAGTCTGACGTTTCTTTTTTTTAGACAAATCAGCCAAATAGTCTAACTTTATGAATACAAGGAAGCGTCTCGTTTTCAATTATTTTTGGCTATTGGTAAGCTGAGTTTATCAAGTTGAAGGGGGAAACATCATGAGATATACGAATGGGAATTATGAAGCATTTGCTAGACCAAGAAAACCGGCAGGCGTGGACGACAAGAGTGCCTATATCGTCGGAGCAGGTCTGGCAGGCTTAGCTGCAGCTGTTTTTTTAATTCGGGATGGTCAAATGAAAGGCGAACACATCCATATTTTTGAAGAACTTTCCTTATCTGGCGGTTCATTAGATGGAAAATTTATTCCTCATGACGGCTTTGTAACTCGTGGCGGACGAGAAATGGAAAATCACTTTGAATGCTTGTGGGATTTATTCCGCTCAGTGCCTTCATTGGAAGTAGAGGATGCTTCGGTTTTAGATGAGTTCTATTGGTTGGATCATGATGATCCGAATTCATCAAATTGCCGGATCATCTACAATCGTGGAGAACGTGCGGAGGATGATGGTGATTTTACATTGTCGAAAAAAGCACAAAAAGAATTGGTTGAGCTTTTCATGACTTCAGAAGATCAACTGATTGGTAAGAAAATCGAAGACGTTTTTGGAGAAGAATTTTTTGCATCGAACTTCTGGTTGTACTGGTGTTCAATGTTTGCTTTTGAAAAATGGCATTCAGCGATTGAAATGCGCCGCTACGTGATGCGTTTCATTCACCATATTAAGGGCTTGCCAGATTTTACAGCATTGAAATTTACTCGCTACAATCAATATGAATCGTTAGTGAAACCATTATTGGCCTTCTTAAATGACCATGGAGTAGATTTCCAATATGAAACGAAAATTAATAATATTGAAGTCGAAGCTACTCCTGATAAAAAAGTAGCGAAAAAGATTCTGTTGACACGTTCAGATAAAGCTGAAGAGATCGACTTAACAGAAAATGATTTGGTTTTCGTTACGAACGGATCAATCACGGAGAGCTCTACAGAAGGCAATCATCATACCCCAGCACCGATTACTCATGAATTAGGCGGCAGCTGGAATCTTTGGAAAAACTTGGCAAAACAATCGAATGAATTTGGTCACCCTGAAGTTTTTTGTGACAACCTGCCAGATGAAAGCTGGTTTGTTTCTGCCACAGTGACTTGGGAAAACTTTGATATTGAACCGTATATTTCACGCTTAACTCAACGTAAATTGCGAACTGGGAAAGTGGTAACAGGCGGAATCATTACCATCAAGGATTCGAATTGGCTGATGAGCTTTGCGACACACCGTCAACCACATTTCAAAGAGCAAAGTGATCAACAAACGGTGACTTGGGTCTATGGTTTATTATCTAATACGCCTGGAAATTACATCAAAAAACCTATCGAACAATGCAGCGGGCAAGAGATCGTTCAAGAACTGATGTATCATTTAGGGGTTCCAGAAGAAGACATCAAGAAATTCTCTGAAGAATCATGCGTGGTAACACCAGTTTATATGCCGTTTATCACCTCGTATTTTATGTTGCGAGAACCTGGTGATCGTCCATTAGTCATTCCAAATGGCTCAGAGAACCTTGCCTTCATCGGCAACTTTGCTGAAACCGAACGTGATACTGTCTTTACGACAGAGTATTCAGTTCGAACAGCGATGGAAGCTGTTTACACATTCTTAGACATCGAACGGGGCGTGCCAGAAGTATTCGCCTCGGCCTATGATCTTCGGACGTTAGCCAATTCAGTCTATTATTTAAGTGATCGTAAGAAGCTTTCGGAAATGGATCTGCCATTTGTTGAGAAAAAAGTGTTGGAGCATTTTGTGAAGAAAGTGGAGCATACCTATATTGGCGATGTGTTAAAGGACAATCATTTACTGTAGGAGAAACATCCTAAGCTTAACGACCGAATCATCAGTGTTCAGCGTCAAGAAAAAAGAAAAGTCCAAAAATTTCCTTTTCAAATTTTTGTTGGTTTTCGGTTTATTTTCGCAGATGTCGTTTATGAATCGATGTATATTCGTGAAAAGGAGCTGATCTAAAAGTCTTTTAGACCTTTGGATCAGCTCCTCCTGTTTGTTATGAGATTTTTTCTAATGTTGCTGCTTGATTTATAGTATAATTCTAATAAATACATTGAGGGGGACAACGAATGATCAAAGTAGCAATTGTTGGATATGGAAATTTAGGGCGCGGAGTGGAACGGGCATTAAAGCAAAATGCGGACATGGAATTAGTTGGTGTTTTTACAAGAAGAAATCCCGAAACCGTTCAGACGGATGGCGCACCAGCCTTTGGACTAGATGAGTTAGACGCACAGAAGGGAACCATTGATGTGTGTATTTTGTGTGGTGGATCAGCAACGGATTTACCTGTCCAAACACCGGCGATCACGAAAAACTTTAATACGATCGATAGTTTTGATACTCACGCGAAGATTCCTGAGCACTTTACGAATGTCGATAAGGAAGCGAAGGAACATCAAACTGTTTCGATTATTTCCACCGGTTGGGACCCCGGCTTGTTTAGCTTGAATCGTCTATACGCGCAAAGTATTTTGCCAGAAGGAGAGACCTATACTTTTTGGGGCAAAGGTGTGAGTCAAGGACATTCGGATGCCTTGAGAAGAATTGTAGGGGTTGCGGATGCGATCCAATACACGATTCCTAAAAGCGAAGTGATCGAGAAGCTAAAAGCTGGCGAGAAAATGGAATTGACGACTCGTGACAAACATTTACGAGAATGCTTTGTTGTTTTAGAGGCAGGAGCAGACGCTGAGGCGATCAAGAAAGAGATCGTTACGATGCCCAATTATTTCGATGAATATGATACGATCGTTCATTTTATTTCAGCCGAAGAATTGAAACGTGATCATCATGCGATGCCTCACGGCGGTACGGTGCTGCGTACAGGTACAACTCATAAAGAAACGAAACAAGTGATTGAGTACAATCTGCAATTAGAAAGCAATCCTGAATTTACTGCCAGCGTACTGGTCGCATATGCCAGAGCATGCGCTCGCTTGGCAAGTGAAAAACAATTCGGCGCCTTTACGGTATTAGACATTGCACCGAAATACTTGTCACCGATTGATGATGCAACATTGAGAAAAGATTTACTATAAGCAGTATTAAAGCGAAGTGATCCCTACTAGGCTAGGTCACTTCGCTTTTTTAAATGTTGCTGATTAGAGAATTGCTTCTCATCATAGTTGATATTCAAGGTTCCATTGTAGCTTTCTACGATAGAACGGACAGACTGCAATCCGATTCCATGAGCCTGTAGTTTTACTTTGGTTCAGAAGAAACGAGTGCCAGAAGGTGGGTTATCCAATCCAACTATTCGATTATTCTGCTTTTTTGTGGTAAATTTCAGGCACTAAAGCAACCAGATAGAGGTGGACGTCATGCGATTAACCCAAGAAGAAGTTCTAGAAAAAATCTATAATCTGATCTTAAATCCCAATACGCGCGAATGGGAACGGTATTTGTTAACGACAGCCAAAGATGGTTTAGAAGCTGATACAAGCTTCAAAGAGCAAGTTGCGAAGCTGGAAGCCGATTTGCGCCCGTTAGCTCTTCGGAATAATCTGACTCCAGACGTGACGGATTTTTATCAGGAGCTCACAGGGGAGGATTCCATTGGAATAAAAGTGGAAAAGCATGAAATTGACGATCCCGCCTTTCAAGAACGAGCGATTTTTGCGGGGGGCTGTTTCTGGTGTATGGTGGAGCCTTTCGAGACACATCCGGGCATCGTCTCAGTATTATCCGGATATACTGGAGGAACGACAGAGCATCCCAGCTATGACCAAGTCAGCCGTGGCTACACTGGTCATGTCGAAGCCGTCGAGATTATTTTCGACACGCGAATCGTCAGCTATCAAGAGCTGATGGAACTTTATTGGCAAATCATTGATCCCACCGATGCGTTTGGGCAATTTCAAGATCGAGGCGTTCAATATCGTCCGATTATTTTTACCTTGAATGAAGAACAACGTGAAATTGCTGAGAAAAAGAAACTGACAGTGATCGAGTCAGGTGCTTATAAGAAACCGATCATTGTTGAAATAGAAGCAGCCCGCACATTTTGGCCGGCGGAAAATTACCATCAAGAATTCTATAAGAAGCAGCCGAAACGCTACAAGGCCATCAAACGTGCGCGTCAGCAATTCCTGACCTATCAGCATTTAAAGGGAAAATTACGAACCGGATTCCTGCGAAGTAAATAAAACAAAAGAAATTTTTTTAAAGTGTTGACATTCGGCTAGGAAGGGATTATATTATATACATACCAACCGAATGTATGAAAAGGAGATACCAAGATGGCTCGGAATAAATACCCAGAAGAAACAGTAAATAAAATTTTGGATGTTTCGATGCAACTATTTTTAGAAAAAGGCTATGAACATACGTCAATCCAAGATATCGTCAATCATCTCGGCGGTTTATCAAAAGGAGCGATTTACCACCATTTCAAATCAAAGGAAGATATCCTCGATGGCGTGATGAATAAGCTTTATCAAAATAATGACAACGAGTTAGATCACCTGCGGCTGCTTGAGAAAGATTCAAGTATACCCGGATTGCAAAAGCTGCAGGCGCTGTTTACGACAGCGTTAGAAAGTCCCCGCCAGGATGACATGTTTCAAATGGCACCTGACTTTCTAAAAAATCCCCAGATGCTGGCGATGCAAATCGAGGGAATCTATACCGAATCGGTGCCGCACTTTGTTCAGCCGATCATTGAAGAAGGAATCGCGGATGGCTCGATCAAGACCGATTATCCTAAAGAACTGGCGGAGATGATTCTGTTATTGATAAATATCTGGTTGATTCCATTGGTTCATGATGAAGATCCAAGTAGTGTAACCAACCGCTTTGCCCTCTTTCAAGAAATGATGGGTAAAATGGGCATTGAGATTTTTGATAAGGATGCAGTCAAGCGGCTTGAGAAATTTCGCAAGATGTACAAT
>OKVD01000582.1_pt1 | contig 12880 bp, 12 predicted proteins | sample 1606881 | NCBI WGS metagenome assembly OKVD01 (sample SAMN03281011, study PRJEB24777) | human gut metagenome | isolation source: fecal sample PR176 from 1 month old male Indian infant, caesarean delivered... | place: Singapore | collected 2006-01-13
CTGGTATGTTGAAAAATGTAATTGAGATTTTTTCGAGTATTTGAATGGGTGTTTTTTTATTTTGTAAACGTTTTTTGTTTGTGATCTCTTTCTCCGAATATGTGATCATAGCGAACATCAAAAGACGAATGCCAAAGTTGGTTGGTCACTTTTGTTGGTTGTATTTATTTGAATAGGAGGAGTAAGAATGAAGGGCAATGACTATAAAAAAATAATGAATTCAAGGAGAAAAAGACGCGCAATAAACAAAAAATCGCTACTAGCGAATTTAACGGTCAGCGGGATGTTACTGACGAGTTCTGTGGTTGTTCCCACTACATTGTTGTGGGAACCAAAGATCGCAGAAGCATCATTGGTTTCTGCTGAGATTTTTAGTAATGTCCAAGCATCAAATGATTCTGCAACAAGTGCTGCAGCGCCATATTCAAATCCTGGAGATACCAACCCAGTCAACTTTACCATCAGCGGATCGAATGCGGTGACGCTTGACGTCTTAAACGGTGATAAAGTAGCAATCGTTGGTGTGCCAAAAGGGCTGACTGGCTTTGTACAACCAAATGGCAATGCCCGGGTATCAACAAATATCACTCTGCAACTTGAAAATATTGCCGCTATCCAAACACTGATTGGAACGCTTACGCCTGCTGTTGACACATTGGTAGGAACGGTGGATGCTCTTGTGAATCAGAACTTAGCGGATGCATTAGGGATTCCAGAGACGATTAATGGCTTTCCAAATTTATTGTATCAAGCAGCTTCCATCGTTGATATCAGTCAAGTAGTATCCGTCAATCTAGATGACATCTATGAACAATTGGATTTATTGAATCAGTTAGGACAATTTGGACAAGCCGATTTTGAAGTGCCTGCTGGATTGACAGATAATGAACGTGCCTTGATTGCCAATGTGAATGACGGCTTATTTATTGTGGTCAACCAACGCATCCAATCCATTTTGGAGAACTTGAAACAGGCGCAAATCCAAGTGAGCATCTTGGGCGGAGCAAGTAACATTCCTGGGATTGGCTCATTGATCGATGGCGTCAATACACTTGTCCAAGAAACAGTCAACACAGCTAAAGCCACTCTGAATGTTACCGTCGATGCTGCACAAGCTGTGTTGAATGGAACGACAGATCTTGCTGATCAAATCGCATCGGCATCTGTTTTAGGTCAAACGACAGTTGTGATGCCAACGACCGTGACGACACCAACGACTTCAGAGCTGATTGCAAATGGTGTGACGAATCCGTCGAATCCATACGAAGCTCGATTTGCAGGTACTTTTTCTCAATCTAATCTACTCACACTTGATTTATTTACAGATGAGGATGGCAATAATTCCATCTGGTTAGCAGCAGAACCTGCAGCAGAACAAACGGAAACACCAACCATCGATCCTGTTGCGGCTGGTGATACCACTATCAGCGGAACAGCAGAACCAGATTCAACAGTAACAGTGACTATCGGAAATGAACAGCCAGTCACAGCAGTGGCGGATGCCCAAGGCAACTGGGACAGCTGAGGTACCAGAAGTCTCTCAAGGGGAAACAGTGACCGTTGTGGCAGAAGCAGATGGCAAAGATCCAAGCGAGCCAGTGACAGTGAGCGTCGCAGGTTTGACCGTTGCAGCACCTACAGCCTCCATTAGTGGCAATGAAACAGATGGCTATCCGGTCATTGGGAAAGCAACACCGCATGCAGCGATTGAGATCACGAACGCTCAAGGAGACGTTGTCGGCAGTGGAACGACTGACAGCGATGGCAACTATCGCATCGTAATTGCCCCCGATCGAGTCGCCCCAGAAAAAAACTTGAATGTTACAGCAATTGTGACTGCCGGAGGGCAAGACTATCGTAGTGGAGCAACACCGGTTGTTGTGCCAGCCGATACTCAAGAAAACCAAACTGAAACGCCGTCGATCGATCCGGTGAATGCCGGGGATCAAACGATCAGCGGTACAGCTGAACCGAACGCCAATGTAGTGGTAACTGTCAGCGGAGAAGAGCCAGTGACGGTCGTTGCGAATGACCAAGGTGATTGGACTGCGAATGTACTGGAAGTTTCTGAAGGCGAAACAGTGACTGTGGTAGCTACTCTACTGTTGGTGACAAAGAGCCAAGTACACCTGTCAGTGTCATCGTCAGCGGAATAAGTATTTCTGCACCAACTGCATCAATTACTGGTAACCAGAGAGATGGTTATCCTGTAGCTGGTCGAACAACTGCGAATGCAGACATTGAAATCACCAATGCTCAAGGAGAAGTCGTAGGTAGTGGTACTACTGATGGCGATGGCAATTACCGAATCGTGATCGCGCCAGATCAAGTAGCTCCAGAAGAAAACTTGAACGTCGCAGCGATCGTAACAGCTGGTGGGAAAGACTACCGCAGCGCCAACACGCCGATCACTGTACCAGAAGACAACCAAACAGGAATCCCAACGATTGATCCCGTCACAGCCGGAGACGATACAATTAGCGGAACAGCAGAACCAGGTTCAACTGTCACCATCACCAATGGCGACAAAGATCCCGTCGTCGTTGAAGCAGATGAGGAAGGTAACTGGACCGCTGAAGTACCAGAAGTTTCGGAAGGCGACACTATAACTGTCGTGGCAGAAACCGATGGCAAGGATCCAAGTGCCCAATCACAGTAACAGTGGATGGCTTGACAGTTGATGCACCAACCGCATCAATCAGCGGCAATCAGACCGATGGCTATCCCGTTGTTGGGGAAACAGTGGCTAATGCAGTGATTGAAATCACCAATGCTCAAGGCGAAGTTGTGGGCACCGGCACAGCCGATGAAGAAGGCAATTACCGAATCGTGATCGCGCCAGATCAAGTGGACCCAGAAGAAAACTTGAACGTCGCAGCGATCGTAACCGCTGGTGGCAAAGACTACCGCAGTGGTAATACACCAATCACAGTACCTATGGAAAAAACGGCTACGCCACTCATTGATCCAGCGATTGCCGGGGACGAAACAGTCAGCGGAACCGCAGAGCCGGGTTCTTCAGTCATTCTGATCATCAATGAAGCAGCACCAGTGATGGCGCGAATTCTGGGTGGGTTGAACACCACCCGTGCCTTTGCCGCACCACTTGAATTAAGAGCGGATGAAGCTGGCAATTGGCGTATCAATGTAGCCGAGCTATCGGAAGGAGATGTGTTGACGGCTACTGCACAAACTGATGGGAAATATGTCAGTGATCCGATGAGTATCGTCGTTAGTCCCGTGACGGTTGCCGCACCTACTGCAACAATCAGCGGCAATGAATCATCTGGGTATCCGGTTACGGGGAAAGCTGATCCAAATGTAACCATTGAAATCTCTAATGCTCAAGGAGAAGTGGTGGGCACTGGTACGACAGACAGTGAAGGCAATTACCGGATCGTAGTAGCAGCCAATCGCGTCGAACCAAAAGATAATTTGTATGTTGTTGCGAGTGTCGTTGCTGGTGGCAAAGAATACCGCAGTGCAGCTGCTACAGTCACAGTACCGGTTGCTGGAGTTGACGACGGTAACACTGGCGGTGGCAACACTGGTGGTGGTAACACTGGTGGCGGCAATACCGGAGGAAATAATATCGGTAATGGCAATAACGGTGGAATCAATATCATCGGCAATGGGAACATCAGCGGTGGCAACAACATCAATAGTAATAATAGTGGAGGCAAATACTTGCCGCAAACTGGCAGTGAAAGTACTTGGTTTGCATCAATGATCGGTGCTGCACTGGTTGCGATCGGTAGTCTTGGTTTCTTCAAATCAAGAAAGAAAAAAAATCAGTAACTGCTGAAACTGGACCAAAGCAAATAATTGCTGATCTATAAGAGAAAGCTCTTGCGATGTGTCCATGTCGCAGGAGCCTTTTTTTAGAAATGTTCCTGAATCTATATAGCCTTTCTGCTGCGTTACCACCAATTCTACTAATGGTTTGAAGAGTTACGAAAACTGAGAGCGAAAAGAATAGAGACGTTAATAGAAAATATGCAGATTTAAACAGGAATTTTTTTTTTTTTGACTATCCATGCTACACTAAATTTTGTAGTAAATGGAAAAAGCTTTCAATCGTTTGGTTACGCAGGTTGCGTGATTGGAAGGCAAAAGGATGGTGTAGAGGTTGATAGGCGACAAAGGCAAGGAAGCACGTGTCCATCACGTTTTTGAGCGTGTTGCGGAGAACTATGACCAGATGAATACCGTGATTTCTTTTCAACAACATAAACGCTGGCGAAAAGATACGATGAAACGGATGCAAGTCCAAGCAGGTAATGATATCCTTGATGTCTGCTGCGGAACAGGAGATTGGACATTGGCACTGGCAGAAGCAACAGGATCTACTGGGAACGTGATCGGCATTGATTTTAGTGAGAATATGTTGGCTGTGGCAAAGAAAAAAGCAGCGGAGCAAAAGACAAAGATCGAATGGATGCAAGGAAATGCAATGGCACTTCCTTTTGCAGACAATACGTTTGATGTTGTGACGATCGGGTTTGGTCTGAGAAATGTTCCTGATCTTGTAACCGTTCTAAAAGAAATGCAGCGGGTCGTAAAACCTGGCGGAAAAGTGGTTTGTCTGGAAACATCACAGCCCACTTTAATTGGTTGGCGGCAGCTGTATTATGCGTATTTCCGATCCATTATGCCGCTGTTAGGAAAACTGTTTGCTAAAAGTTACCAAGAATATTCTTGGTTGCAAGAATCAGCTAGAGATTTTCCTGGCAAAGAAGAGTTGTCTCACTACTTTCAATCAGCAGGACTGACTAATATAGTTGTCAAAAGCTATAGTGGAGGTACTGTAGCCATGCATCTCGGATATAAACCAACCAACTGAATCCAATAAAAAGCATGTGTTGACATAGAAGCTGTTAAAGGGATGTTGCTGAGAAAATCAGCTCATTTTCGAAAACAAAGACGAGTGCTTCAGATCAAAATAAAAACCAACGTCAGTTCACACTGGACGTTGGTTTTTTGCTGTCTATTTCACTGTGTTCATTTTGCGGGTGCTTATTGTTTTCCGGTATTTTTTAAAACGATATTGGTGTAGAGCCATACCGTTAAAAGATAATAAACGGCATAAAGGGCAACAAAGATCGCAAATGGTAACCAGATCTGATCATAGGGATCACTCAATAGCATTTTAAACATTTGCAGTCCGAATAGTACGTGAACGATTCCTAATAATCCTGGGACTAAGAAAAGCACGCCGATCTCTTTGCGGATCGATTTTTTCAGAAGCCCATTGCGAGCACCGATTTTTCTAAGCATGGTGTAGCGCATAATATCACTATTAGCCCCTGAAAGGATTTTGAACATCAAGCAACTAGCTAACATTGTTAGAAAGGCAATTCCTAAGAAGAAGCCCATGAATTCAAATCCTGAGAAAATGCCGTTGAATGTGTCATAAGCATCCGCTCGTTGCATAAGATTACTTTCTCCTGCTAAGGATGGATTGTTTTTTTGATCCAGCTTAGCAAGTGCTGTTAATTTTGGCAGGACAGCTTCAAAGTCTTTGACTTGAATGACTTGTAAGATCGTTTCGGGTGCGTTCACTTGTTCAAAGGCATTGGCAGAAAGCAGCTTGACTTCTTTCCCTCGCTGTTCTGGCAATTCAAAGCTGCGCAGCTGGTCCTGTTCTGCAAGATCAGCTGCGATCGCTTGGCCATTTAGTGAGCGGTAACCATCTCTCTGACTAAGATCTCCCTGTTCTGTAACGATCAAAGGATCTTTGTCAAATTCTTCTTGAATGTAATAAACGGCTGTGTCATCCTCTTTTTGGCGATAGCTGACATTCAATGTTGGGTGTAAATCCGCAATTTTTTGTTGGTCGACAGTTTGGGCATTATTCAGAACCAAGTCATAAGAGGTCATCGCTTTGGCCATTTTAGGGATTTCATTTCTGAAACCAAGGCCAACGGTTAATGCGCCCAGTGCTAATGCGAACAGCATGGATACTAACGAAAGCATCTGCGTATAGTCACGGATACGGAAGTTTAACTGAGACAAAGTGAAATTATTCAATTTTTTCAGTGCGATGGCATCTGATTTCTTTAATAATGTCAAAATCAATACGATCACAGAGCGGAAAACTAGATAGGTTCCCAAAACGATCGTGACTAGGGCAATCGCAATACCCATAATTTGAAATTTCATTAGATCGCTCATAACATAATAACCGATTCCAAGAAAGATGATCCCCAAAAGGGTTTGAACCAATAAGAATGGGAATTTTTGCTTGATTTGTGCAGGTGTACTAGTTTCTCTCAACAAATCCAAGATGGCTTTTTTGGCAATGGCTGAAGCATTGACGATTGCTGCGATCAGGAAGAGAATGGCAAAAAAGACCAGTGTGATCACAAGTGCTTTTACATTGGATGGCGAAAAATGAGTAATCTTTATATTTAACTGTTGTACTAAAAGATCATTGACAATTTTCGTCAATCCGATACCTGCTAAAGCACCAGTAATGGTTGCAATAATCCCTACAAAAAATGTTTCGATGAAGATCATTTGGGCGATTTTTCGTCCTTTTGCTCCTAACATCATAAACATGGCATAATCCTTCTGCCGCATCGACATTAGGAAAGAATTGGCATAGAGAATGTAGGCAAATGTGATGATTCCTAGTAAGACCGTTCCAAAGTGAAAGATAATGACAACGACACCAATCGTTGAATTGTTTTTCAAGAATTCTTCATTACTAGCCATTGATTGAAACATATAAAAGATGGCAGAAGCCATAACCAGACCAGAAAACAAGACGATGTAGTCTTTTAAGCGGCCTTTGATACCAGTAAGTGATAATTTCCAAAGCATACCATTATCCTCCTACTGTTCCAGATTTCCTAAGATGACTAAGATCTGACGATAAAAGTCTTCTTGGGTTTGATTATTTCGTTTGATTTCTTGATGGATCTTACCATCTTTGATAAATAAGATTCGCTTGCAATAACTTGCCGAAAGGGGATCATGTGTTACGAGTAAGATCGATACTTGGTCATTTTTGTTTAAATCATCCATCATGTCTAATAAATCCTTGGCACTTTTTGAATCCAAGGCACCCGTTGGCTCATCCCCAAACAAGATCGTTGGTTCGGTGATTAATGCTCGCGCAGCGGCTACCCGTTGCTTTTGACCACCAGAGATCTCGGAAGGATATTTATCCAAAATTTGGCTGATGGATAAGCGATTCGCGACTTGTTGAATGAGCTGTTTGATCTTTTTCGGCCGTACGCCTTGTAAAGAGAGAGGCACAGCAATGTTTTCAGAAGCCGTTAGATTTTCTAGTAGATTGAAATCTTGGAAGATAAAGCCGATTTCTCTACTGCGAAAATCTGCCAATGCATCACCGCGTAATTTTGTGATATCTTTTTCGTTGATGCGGATGTTTCCGGAAGATGGATGGTCCAATGTGGATAAAATATTCAACAACGTTGATTTACCAGAACCGGAAGCACCCATAATACCAATAAACTCGCCTTTATCAATCGCAAAGCTGATCCCTTTTAGGGCTTCGGTTTTTTTCTCATTATTTTTGCCGTAAACTTTCGTTAATTCGTTTGCTTCAATAATTTTTGCCATTTGTTTATCACCGTTCACTTTCTAATTGTTTCAACGCTTTTTCAGGAATAGCATTCTTTTGCACTTCTTCATAGGAAGTCACGCCCTTGTTTTGATTCCAGGTAATTTTTAAGTAAGCGTCTTTTTTCAAAGGACGATCTTTCATCCCTAAGAATTCCAGATTTTTCTTCTTTGCGTCTTTGTCGTAACCAGGTAGTTCATATTTATATTCGATCACTTGATTGCCTCGATCGTCTTCGGTTTCGATCTTTTCGCCATCGGTCGTGATCTGAACATAGTAACTTTGGCCGCCCATGATGACTTTCTCAGCAATTTGTAACCCGGCAAACAAAACGATTATTAGGATACCCAGGCCGATCCAAAATTTCTTCATCTATTCTCACTTCCTTTAATTTGTAAAGTCTAAAGAGAATTATAGCGAGCGTAAAAACAATTGTAGTGTGAAAAACCTATCAATAAACTTTCATTTTTGTCATGAAAACAATTTCGTGATGCCCTCCTTTGTATTGGGAGCTGTTAACCAAAGGTTCACCTTTTCAACGCATTCCGTGTATCAAGAGACCGTTGTAAACGAAAAACCATGGGACCTCTTTCATCAAAGAGATCCCATGGCCTTCAATATTTTTTTCGAAACAATGTAATGATCAAGCGATCCTTTTCGTAACTGATTGTTGCTTCATCGATCAACAATCCTAATAAATAAAAGTCTTTTTCTTCATGAATCGACTGGTGCCCGCCTAAAAGTTCAATATAATAACTTTCTAGCGCAATGTCTCGTGGGGTATTCAACATTTCCGCAAATACGGCTAAATCACTGGGCTCTTCTGGACAGGTCCCAGCAATAATGGCTCGAAATCCTGTTTTTTCGAAAGACATCTCAGTAGTGATATGAGGGCAGTCGTGGGAAAGAAAGTAGGTGACCACTTCATCCACGATCCGCCGTGCTTGTTCCTTTTCTATCATTGGTTCATCCGCCTTTTGATTTGGTTGATCTCATCTAACAAAGGTACCATAGCTGCCGCCACAAAGCCACTGGAAAAACCATTATTATAAAGATTCAACCCGCCATGTAAGTAGGTAATATTGCTTACTAACGCCGCATGGGCAATACCGGCAAAGATTCCTGCAATTGGTCCATAGTAGCCGCTGATTGGTGCTAAACTTGTTCCAAAAATCGCAGTCAACAGCAATTGAAAGGTCGAAGTCTCAGTGGTAAAGCCTAAACGTGTGGCAAGAACGACCCCAATCAAAATCGGCAGACTATTTTTCCAGTGATTTCCGAAAGCACTAAAGCCAACCACTGTCAGAACAGCACCAAGTAATGGGCCTGATAGCTGGCCCCCAAGCAAGTAGATGAATACAAGCAGCAGCATCCCCATGATCGCCATGTTCATCAGTGTGACCCCTAATGCAAAAATCGTGACGAAGTCTGTCACCAGTTTACCGGAAACATCGAATAGATGAGCCAATCCTTGGAAAGAACGGTGATTCAATAAATAACCGGTTAAAAAGAGCAACCCGCATAAGCCGCACAAAAAGAAGAGTAAAAAGGAACTGTACTCAGTCGTCAAATACGGTAGATAGTCACCAAAGTCAGCCAGATCTGTTCCTACAAACAGCATCTGATTATGAGGCTCTCCGTGACGCGCTATTAACAATAATCGCAAAATAAATCAAAGGACCGCGAATCCTTAAGGATTCGTGGTCCTTTTTTTCAAAAATTGCAAGAAAAACGCATTTTTCCATGAAGTGAGCGTTTCGTTTTTTATTTCATGAACATTCCTCTACACTTTTAAGTAAGGTCATGGTTCTACATGACGAGCATGAAAAAAATAAGGAGGAAATGAACATGTCAAAAAAAATCAATGATCCATTAACGAAGTACTATAACGGCACATTTGAAAAGCAGGAACAGGAAGCACCAGCGGTCCAAGGAAAAATGCAGCCAGTACCAGATTGTGGAGAAACTAGCTACAATGGTTCAGGACGATTAGCAGGCCGCAAAGCATTAGTCACAGGCGGGGATTCAGGCATCGGTCGTGCAGCAGCCATTGCCTTTGCTAAAGAAGGCGCGGATGTGGCTATCAACTACTTGCCTTTTGAAGAAGAAGATGCCCAAGAAGTGAAGACTATCATCGAAGAAGCAGGTCAAAAAGCTGTATTGATTCCTGGCGATTTGAAAGACGAATCTTTTGCGCGTCAGTTGGTTCATGATGCAGCGAAAGCGTTGGATGGTTTAGATATTTTGGTCTTGAATGCAGGTATGCAACAAGCGGTCAAAGATATTAAAGATTTGACCACCCAACAAATCACGGACACATTTACAACGAATATCATCTCCATGTATTGGACAGTTCAAGAAGCCCTGGATTATTTACCGGCTGGCGGCAGTATCATTACCACTACTTCCATCCAAAGTGCAGAACCTAGTGCTCATCTGTTAGACTATGCAGCAACCAAAGGAGCGATCACTTCATTTAGTAAAGGATTGGCAGCACAATTGAGTTCAAAAGGTATTCGCGTGAATACTGTAGCACCAGGACCAATCTGGACACCACTACAAATTTCAGGAGGACAACCACAATCAGCGATCCCTGAGTTTGGACAAAAAGAATTATTAAAACGGGCTGGCCAACCCGTTGAATTAGCGCCAGTTTATGTTTTCTTAGCGTCAGATGAAGCCAGCTATGTCACAGGACAAGTCTATAGTGTAACAGGCGGAAGCTTCTTTGCTTAAAACCCGTTGTTAAAAAACGCTTACGACAATAAAAAATGCGAAGTAAGAAATACAGAGGCCTTGCATTGCTTTAGCAAGGAACCCATCTGATATTTCAGCTTCGCTTTTTTTATGGAATCATGATAAAAAATTTGTTTCAACAAGAGGATTTGCAAGTGAGGGCAAACATTTTTTTGGTAATTACTTGATTGATTGTTGCAAACAAAGATTCCCATTCATACATATTAAGTATATCTGAGAGTAGCAGAAGCTTTTCCGTTATCGCTACTTCTTCGTAATTGTCGGTAATAATCAAGTCCGCCCCTTCGATATCTTTAGTGAATGAGACCGACTTCTCTGAGTAGATGGATCGGATACGGGCTTCTATCAGCATTTTGGTTCGATATTGAATCGTTGTTCGAATGTAAATCCGAATAGTTGGACTTTCATGCATGGTGGTTTCCAGATAGAGTAGTTGGGCAAGATAACGCAATTGTTTACGGTGAAAGAATTCTTTGTCTAAATCATTGTTTGGAAAGGTATTGACATGTTCTGTTAACAAGTGAGCAATTGCTGTATAAGTTTGACTATTGTTGTCAATCGAACTTTCATCGGGCAAGTTATAGTCTAAATTCCAAACTTTCAGCAAATCAACATCGATAAAAATCGATAGATTAAAAAATAAGAGACAACTGTTTAGAAGTTGGTCAAATGAATCTTGCTTCATAGTCGGCACAAATTTTTGTCGCCAATCTTCGATCATATCAATAAAAAAATGAACGAGAGGCTTTTTTGATTGGTAAACCAGCGCAATACTCTCTTGAATCTTTTGGCGATCAACAACTGCAGGAAGGAAAATATGCAAAAAGAAATTTAAATACAAGTATTCGGCTTGAGCGATCCGTTTATCTAAATTAGTTTTGGAGAAAAAGAACGAATCGAGAACTTCCATCGGCAAAAAGGAGTAAAAGTTCAAGAGTGCTTGAGCTTTTTTCTCGATTTCAGGCAAATATTTCTTTTGAGAAAGTCGGATGGTAATTGTTTTCCAAAAGGCAAACAATTTATTTTTAGTCAACTGATCTAAGAGAGTAGTATCAAAAAATCTGTTGAATTGCTCGAATTCTGTTATATATTGATCAGATAAAAGCTGAAACTCGGTTGGTGCACTTTGCGTAAGAAAACTATAAATAAAGATGCGGATATCCAACTCTCTTCCAGCAAGTTCGACAATATTTTCTTCATTGGAATAGATTGAGAGGTGAAATTTCTTTAATATTAGACTGACTTTTTTTATCAGACGATACATGTGAGATTGGCTAACGTGAAGATCCGAACATAACTGGGACATTGAAGAATCTGTATGCCCAATAAGGTACTGAACCAGTTGATATTGTGGAGAACTGAGCAAGTAATGATAGACCAGCAGTGAATAAGAAGGTTCGGCACTATCTCCATTTCTTTCGATACAATATTGGTTGTAGGAATTTTTGGCGAGACAAAGGTTGACGAACAGATATTTCAAGTCTTCATTCAAAAAGTAGATATGTTTTTGCAAGCTTTTGATGGGGATTTTCAATACTCTTGATAATTTTAATAAGCTGATTCCATTGGTGTTACATACTGCTTTGAATATATCAAGCTTTTTTTCCTCTGCGGGAGAAATGAACTCTCGGTACATCAGTATTCTCCTTTTTTGCTCCATTTTTACGCACAATATGAAGCCTATTTGTAAGGTTTTGTGATCCGTTTTTTTGGTACTTTTGATTATACTAAGTACAAATGAGAAGTCAATGTGAGGCGATGAAGAAACAATCATTTTTTTGTGGTTGAAAAAATGAAAGTATTGCCAGAAAATTGGCATCTTGTTTAATAAACAAAAAAGAAGGAATGACTTATGAAAAAAATGGTGTTGGCATTAGGTATTTTAGGAATAAGTAGTTTAGGGGTCCCAGTGACTGGTTTAGCTGCGGAAGCAAATCCATCTACTTCAATGACCAGTGAAGCATCACTAACCATCAATCCAGGGATTTTGTCCCTTGATAGTGTTTCAAATTTTGATTTTGGTACTGGGAATATCGCAGATTTCGCTCAACAAGAGAAAGTGATCACCACGGTATCAAATGAAACGTCATCTGTTTCTGATTTTCGTGGTCCAAACACAGTTGGTTGGCAATTAACAGCAAAATTATCAAAAATCTCGAATGCCGATCAAAAAGAATTAGCAAATGCAAAGATTACACTAAAAGGTACCGAAACAGCAGGAGATGCAGCTTTATCAGCAAATGCTGAATTGGTTGCTGGAGCTACCGATCCTACTTCAGTAGCAACCGCAGATGGCGCAACTGGGTTAGCAATCAATACCTTTGATTTTTTGACCACAACGTTGACCGTTCCCCAACAAAATGTTTATAGTGGTGACTATACAGGAATGGACATTATCTAATTCTTATCAAGCACAGTAATAGGATGGATGACAATGAGAAGACTTCTTCAGAATGCAGTATGGATCTTTTTATTTATCAGCTTTGTTTATTTTCCTGTGACTCGTGGTTATGCTGAGACCACCAGATTTAC
>OKVD01000589.1_pt1 | contig 12744 bp, 9 predicted proteins | sample 1606881 | NCBI WGS metagenome assembly OKVD01 (sample SAMN03281011, study PRJEB24777) | human gut metagenome | isolation source: fecal sample PR176 from 1 month old male Indian infant, caesarean delivered... | place: Singapore | collected 2006-01-13
GCCGGAAGATCGCGCCGCGTCGCGACGCTGTCGGCGAGGCCCGGCCTCCCGACGGCGGCATCTGTGCATACGACGTCGGGGTGACGGCCCCCACCGCCGTGCCGCTTGTTTGCGGGGTGCGTCGGGAGGCCTTCCCCGCCCGGGCCGTGGCCCTGCTGGCGGGATGTTGCTAGTTCGGGCGCGGTTTTCGCGACGCCCGGTCCCTTCGCAGCCTTCGTCAACCCGCCGCACCATGCGGCATGCACATAGAACAGGAATGCAAATGCTTAAGATCTATGACACCAAACTTCGCGAGAAGGTGCCTTTCGAGTCGCTCGAGCACGGGAAGATCGGCATGTACGTGTGCGGTCCCACCGTGTACAACTACATCCATATCGGCAACGCCCGTACGTTCGTCAGCTTCGACGTCATCCGCCGCTACCTCTCCTGGCGCGGCTTCGACGTGAAGTTCGTCTCCAATATCACCGACGTCGATGACAAGATCATCAAGAAGGCCAACGAAGAAGGCCGCAGCGCAGCCGAGGTTGCCGCTGAATATTCGCAGGCCTTCCTTGACGACATGCACGCCATGAACGTGCAGGACCCCGATGTGCGCCCGCGCGCAACCGAGGAGATCCCTGAGATGATCCAGCTCATCCAGGAGCTCATCGATGGCGGCCACGCGTACGAGGTCGAGGGCGATGTCTACTTCAGCGTGCGCAGCTATGCTGATTACGGTGCGCTGTCCGGTCGCAACATCGACGAGATGGAAGGCGGTCATCGCGAGCTGCGCGCCGACGGCCAGGGCCTGGAAGATCGCAAGCGCGACCATCTCGACTTCGCGCTGTGGAAGGCCGCCAAACCCGGCGAGCCTTCTTGGGAAAGCCCGTGGGGCCAGGGCCGTCCTGGCTGGCACATCGAGTGCTCGGCTATGTCGCGCAAGTACCTGGGCCTGCCTTTCGATATCCACGGCGGCGGCGCCGACCTGGTGTTCCCGCATCACGAGAACGAACGCGCCCAGTCCGAGGCCGCATGCGGCTGCACCTTCGCCAATCACTGGATGCACAGCGGCATGCTGCAGATCAACCACGAGAAGATGAGCAAGTCGCTGGGCAACTTCCTGCTGCTGCGCGACATCCTCAAGACCACGTCCCCCGATGTGCTGCGCTTCCTTATGCTGCAAACGCATTACCGCAGCCCGCTGGATTTCTCCGACGAGCGTCTTGATGAGGCCGCATCCGCGCTTTCCCGCATCGAGAACGCCGTGCGCAACCTTGATTGGCAGATGAAGAACGCCCAGGATGTGCCTAGCCCGCTTGATACCCAGGCCATCCTGAAACAGGCGAAGTCCACGCGCGTCGAGTTCGTCCTGGCCATGGACGACGACTTCAACGCCCCGCGCGCACTGGGCGAGGTGTTCGATCTGGTCGGTTTCGCGAACACCCAGGTCGCCGGCAAGACGCTTTCGCTCTCCGATGTTCCCGCCGTGCGCGATCTGCGCGAGACCATCACCACGCTCATGCGCGTGTTCGGCGTGGAGGTTGCTCCCCAGGATTGGGAGGACGCGCAGGGTGATGCATATCCGGCCGAGGTCGTCGACCTGGCGAAACAGGTTGCCGGCTATGAAGGCTCGGATGCTCACGAGGCCGTCGACGCCCTGCTCGACGCCCGTGCAACCGCGCGTGCCGAGAAGAACTGGGCTGTGGCCGATGCCGTGCGCGATGGCCTTACGGGGTTGGGCTTTACCATCGAGGATACCCCTCAGGGTGCTCGCGTTAGCTACGACCCCTCCGAGGGCAAGTAGGCTGAAACCGACGTTGCGGGCCGCTGCGCCGCTTCGTTCCCATTCTCAACCTTGCGGGCGTGGCTGAAACGCCGCGCCCGGTCTGGCCTGGCGCAAGATACGTTTTGCCGGGCCTAGGGCAAAAGGCGCCGGACTTGCCGTGCGGCGTCCGGTTGGATGGGCTCGAGGCCGCGCGGCGGCTTTCGTGTTTGTGCTGGATTGATTTCTACGAAGATTGCTGCCGATGACTGACTTTTCAACAATCGAGCTTCTTGCGCCTGCGGGCGGCCGCAGCCAGCTGGAGGCCGCCGTTCGTTTCGGGGCGGATGCGGTATATTTGGCCGCCGACAGGTTCGGTATGCGCCAACGTGCCGAGAACTTCACGCTTGACGATATCCCGTCCGCCGTCGCCTTTGCGCACGCGGCGGGCGTAAAGGTGTACGTGACGGTGAACACGCTTATGAGCCAAGCCGATATCGCCGCCTTGCCGCCATACCTGGAGGCCCTTGACGCCTCGGGCGCCGACGCGCTCATCGTCAGCGACCTTGGTGCGTTTTCCCTGGCGAAACGCTATGCCCCGCATATGGAGCTGCATGTGAGCACGCAGGCTTCCGTGATGAACGCCGAAGCTGCGCGCGCCTGGCACGACCTGGGCGCATCGCGCGTGGTGGTCGCGCGTGAGATGAGCGTGGAGGATATCACCGAGCTGCGCGCACAGGCGCCGCGCGATCTTGAGATCGAGGCGTTCGTACATGGCGCCATGTGCATGGCCTTTTCGGGGCGCTGCATGCTGTCTGCCGCTATGACGGGGCGTTCGGGCAACAAGGGCTATTGCGCGCAGCCGTGCCGATGGAGCTATGCGCTGGTGGAGGAGAAGCGTCCCGGTGCCTATTACCCCATTGAGGAGGATGTGCGCGGCACCTATGTCATGAATGCGCACGACCTGTGCATGATCGAGCATCTCGATGAGTTGGCGCAAGCTGGCGTCAGTTCGTTTAAGATTGAAGGCCGCAACAAGCGCGCGTTCTACGTGGCAACTGCGGTGCATGCCTATCGGGCGGTCATGGATGGCGCCAACCCGTCCACGGTCATGTCCGATCTGCATGCCATTTCGCATCGCCCCTATGGCACCGGCTTCTATTTCGGCCAGCCAAGCCAACGCCAGGAGCGCGACGGCTACGACAAGGATTACCTGCATGCCGCCACGGTCACCGCATGCAGCCCGGAAGGGGAGGGCGGGTGGCGCATCGAGGCCACGTGTCATAACCGCTTCCGTGAAGGCGACGAACTCGAGGCGCTTTCTCCGCGCAAGGCCATTGAAACGGCGAAGGTGAGGGGCCTCACCTGGCTGGTGCAGCCAAGCGAAGATCGTCCCAACCCGTCCCCCGAGCCCGTGCCGGTGGCGAATCGCACCATGGAAACCTATGCGTTCACCAGCGATATCGCATTGCAGCCGGGCGATCTGCTGCGCATTCGCGTGGATTCTGCTCCTCAAGGGGCGCAGGAAGTGAGGGCATGAGAGGTTCCGAGACGGTGACGGCATCCGCGGTGGAGGCTCCCAGCCGCGCTCGCGGCAACCTCATGATCTTGGTGCTGGCGCTCAGCTGCTTCGTGTTCGGATGCGCCTACCAGTACATCTTGGGCGTGCCCGATCAGGTTGCGCAAATCGCGGGCATCGACCTTTCCCAGGTTAGCCTCATGATGGGCGTCTACGGCGTGTGCAACGCCGTCGGCACACCGCTTCTGGTTATGGCGCTCACCTCGCGCGGCCCGAAAACATTGCTGCTGGTCAGCCTCGCGCTTATGGCAGTGGGTATGGCCATTTGCGCCGCCACCCCCATCTATCCCGTCATTTTGACGGGCCGTGCCGTCATGGGCGTGGGCAACGGCACCTTCGCGGCAACCGCCTACATCGCGGCAAGCCGCATCGCCGGCCCTTCGCGCGCCGCCTCGGCCATGTCGAATGTGGCGCTGGGTTTCAGCGCTTCGTTCGTCTTCGCGCTTCCCGCCGCGCGCATGCTGCGCAACGTCATCACCTGGCAGCAGGCGTATTGGGTGCTCGTCGTTGCGGCATGCGTCGCGTTCGCGGTCATAGCGCTCATCGTGCGCGTGCCCGACGCGCCGAGCAGCTCATCGGTTGGGCAGGGCCGTCGCAGCGCCGATGCGCTGCGCGTGTTCCGCAATCCTTGCGTGGTGTTGCCCCTGATCTGCACTATGCTCATGTTCGTGGGGTACGCCTCCATGAACACCTACATCACGCCGTTCATGGAAAGCGTGCTTCCCCAGCCGGAGTGGGTGAGCGGCTCCCTGTTCGCCTTCGGGCTCATGAGCATGATCGGCTCGAAGGCAAGCGGCTGGGCAGCCGATCGCTTCGGCTCGGCTTCGGCGGTCATCGGCTGCGTTGCGCTTCAAGCGGTAACGCTGGTGGGGCTGGGGCTTGGCACGGGATCGTGGCTTGCGGCGCTGGCGGCGGCGTGTATGTGGACGGGCATATCCTGGGGATTCTTGCCGGCGCAGAATTCGTTCATCATGCTCAACGCCGGGGATGAGGCGGCGTTTGCCGTCAGCTTGTCGAACTCGTCGTTGCAGCTCGGCAGCGCGCTCGGGTCGTTCGCCGCGGGCATGTTCATCACCTGCATGCCGCTTCTGGCGATGCCGTTCGTCTCCGCTGCTTTCACCGCTTGCGCGGTGGCTGCCGAAATCGCGGCGTTGCGTCTGTCCCGCAAGCCCCGCCGCGCACGGTAAGGCGAAAGGTTCCGCTGTTTTCGGTTTTCCGCATCCGTTCGGCTGTTTAGCGTGCAAAGGACGTGCGCGGTAAAGCCGCTCGCTTGGCTCGTGCGATTCCTTTGTCCATTCGGCGGTTTAACAGGCGAGCGGTTTACGCGCCGGTGTAATATATGCACAACAGATTCGATGCAGGGGTGCCCGGCGGCAACGTCGGCGCTGAGAGGGCGCAAGCCTAACCCTTTGAACCTGTCCAGGTAACGCTGGCGTAGGGAGCATCTCTCGTGCACGGACGAGGGCGCCATCTTCTACGGTAGCGTCCTCGTTTTTCGTTGCAAAGGAGAGAATATGATCGAACAGAAACAGCTCGAAGCATCTATCGCGAAAGCTGTCGCCGACGTGCGCGCCAACATTCCTCTGGCCGGATCCATCACCAACACCGTCACCATCGATTTCGTGGCCAACGCCCAGCTCGCCGTCGGCGGCTCGGCTGCCATGGTTTACCTCCCCGACGAGGGTGCACCCCTGGTTGCCGCAGGCGGCGCCGTGTCCCTGAGCATGGGCACGTTGTTCCCCATTTACGAGGAAACCATCCCGCGTACGGCGGCAGCGGCGCAGGCCGCCGGCAAGCCGTGGGTGCTCGATCCGGTGGGAATCGGCATCGGCAGCCTGCGCACCAAGCTGCTGTCCGAGCTCAAGCAGCATAAGCCCGCCATCGTGCGCGGCAACGCCTCCGAGATCATCGCGCTCGCCGGCCTGTGGGGTCTCGAGGGCACGGCCGACGATGTTTCGCGCGCCCGCGGCGTCGATACCGCCGATACGGTGGAGGCTGCACGTGCGGCGGCTATCGCGCTGGCTCGCTATACGGAAGGCGCCGTCGTCATCTCCGGCGAGTCCGACCTGGTCACCGATGGACATTCGGTCGTCATCAGCCATGGCGGCAGCGCGCTTATGGGCAAGGTCACCGGCTTCGGCTGTTCGCAGGGCGGCGTGCTTGCCGTATACGCTACGCAAACCGATCCGTTCACGGCCGCTGTTGCCGCGGTGAACCACTACAATCTGGCGGGTGTTGCGGCTGCAGCCGCCGCCGATGCTCCGGCAAGCTTCAAGGTGGTCTTCATCGACGAGCTGTTCCGTGCAACCCCCGAGGCGGTTGCCGGCAACTCCATCGAGATCCAGGAGGCATAGCATCGTGAACACGCTGGTTGCCGTGGCCATCGCCCCGTTCGGCGTGGGCGATGAGCTTGCACCCGAGGTGGCAGAGGTGGTTCGCGTCATCCGTGAATCGGGTCTGCCCAACAAGACCTATTCGATGTTCACCGAGATCGAAGGCGAATGGGACGAGGTCATGGCCGTGGTTCGCAACGCCACGTTCGTCTTGGCTCAGAAGGGTATCCGCACCGAGGTTATCCTGAAGGCCGATGTGCGCCCTGGGTTCGAGAACATGATGGAGCAGAAGGTTCGAAGCGTCGACGCAATCCTTGAAAGCGACGTCGCCGACGGAGATGCCGAAAAGGGGGAATAGCATGAGCATGCGAGATAATCTGGATATTTCCGCATATCTGGTCCTGGGTCCGGAAAACACCTTGGGCCGACCCGTCGCCGATGTGGTGGCTCAGGCCATCGCGGCAGGGTTCACCTGCGTGCAAGTCCGCTCGAAGGAGTGCTCGGCTCGTGAACTGATCTCCTACACGGCCCAGGCATCCGAGGTCATACGGCAGGCCGGTGCGCAAGACCGCGTGGCGCTGCTCGTCGATGATCGCCTGGATGCGGTATATGCTGCTCGTCAGCAGGGAATAAAGGTTGATGGCGTGCATGTTGGCCAGACCGATATCCCCGTCGAGGCGTGCCGCGCCCTGCTCGGTTCTGATGCGGTGGTCGGTCTTTCCGCTCGCGCGGACGAGATGCTCGAGTACGTGAAAACCGCCGATATGTCGTTGGTCGATTATCTGGGTGTCGGCCCGCTGCATGAGACGCCGACGAAAACCGACTGCGGCTTGGCGGCGGACGGCACCATTATCACGAAAAGCCTCGAAGACTTGGCGGCGCTTCATCAGGCAAGCCCCGTTCCCATCGTGGTTGGCGGGGGAGTGAAGGTGGCGGATATCCCCGCCGTTGCGCAAACCGGCGTCGACGGCTTCTTCGTGGTATCCGCGGTTTGCGCCGCGCCTGACCCGCATGCAGCTGCCCAAGAACTCGTGCAAACCTGGAACGCTGCGAAGCAAGCTGACTAACGCAAACTGAAGCAAACGCAATGAAGGCCCGCTCGATCGAGCGGGCCTTACCTATATATGTGTGTTGGCGAGCGGTGCGCCCCTTGCGAACGAAATGCCTCTTATCGCGTTAGCGGGGCGTGCGGGTTCAGGCATGAAAGCCAGTGAACCTGTTGCCTTGGTGCGATGGCGGGTCTCCCATCGAAAGCGACCCTCTGCTCAGGGCGTTCGGCTTAATCCTGCAGCAGCTTCTCCGCGTATGTCAGCTTCACGCAGCAAACGAACACGTCGAGCGCCGCATCCAGCTCCTCGACGGGCGGCAGGCTGGGGGCGATGCGGATGTTGCTGTCCGCCGGGTCCTGCTTGTACGGCCAGGTGGCCCCTGCTCCCGTCATGGTGCCGCCGGCGTCTTGGGCAAGCTCCACGATTCGCTCCGCGCATCCGGCGGGGGCGTTGAACGAGACGAAGTCCCCGCCGCGCGGCTTGCTCCAGGTGCAGCCGCCGATTTCGCTCAGGCCCTCGGACAGCTTGCGGTCCACCAGCTCGAACTTGGGGCGCAGGATGGCGGCGTGCTTGGCCATGTGCTCCGCCAAGCCCTTCCCATCGTGCAGGAACTTCACGTGACGCAGCTGATTGAGCTTGTCGTGGCCGATGATCTGCGGGCTCATATGCGCCTTCATGTCCGCGATGTTGGCGCTGCTTGCCGCCATGGCCGAGATGCCTGCGCCAGGGAAGGTGACCTTGCTGGTTGAGGCGAACTTGAAGCAGCGGTCGGGGTTTCCGGCATCATCGCAGGCGCGGCGGATATCGAGTAGCTGGTCCTGCTGCGCTGCGTCGTCGCTCAGGTGATGGATGCCGTACGCGTTATCCCAGAAGATACGGAAGTCGTCGGCCGCGCAAGGCATGCCGGCCAAGCGGCGTACCACCTCGTCGGAATAGGTTGCGCCGCTGGGGTTGGAATACTTCGGCACGCACCAGATGCCCTTGATCGAAGCATCTTCGGCAACCAGGCGCTCCACCTCGTCCATATCCGGGCCGTTCTCGTTCATGGCAACGGGGATCATCTTGATGCCAAAGGCCTCGGTCGCGCCGAAGTGCCTATCGTAACCCGGACAGGGGCACAGCCATTTCACCTCGTCAAGCTTGCACCAAGGCGTATGGCCCAGCGTGCCGAATATCCAACAACGAGCCATGGTGTCGTACATGATGTTCAGGCTGGAGTTGCCGAACACCATCACATGCTCGGCGTCATCGTCGAGCATGGCAGCCATAAGGCGCTTCGCCTCGGGAATGCCGTCGAGCACGCCGTAGTTTCGGCAGTCCGTGCCATCTTCGGCGGTGCAGTCGTCGACATCGACGATGCACGTGAGCATGGGCATGCTCAGGTCAAGCTGTGCGCGGGAGGGCTTGCCGCGCGCCATGTTCAGAGCCAGCCCCTTTGCCTTGAAAGACTCGTATTCGCGGGTGAGCGCATTGCGCGTTGATTCCAACGCTTCGTGGGCAAGCTCTGCGTAAGCTGGCATCGTGGTGCATCCTTTCGCCGTTTGCGGGGTGAGAACAATCGAAAACACCTACCTGAGGTAGGCAAAGTCAAGTATAATCCCAGCGTCAATGTAAACAATCGACCGGTCGTTAAATGCGTCCGTTTCCCGGATTTCGGCGATGCCGGCTGGAGGGCCGTGCGGTTTGCCTGGGGGATGGGCTTGAAAACGGCATAAGGGGCGGGCACAGAACATGGAATCGAATGATTTGCTGGTCGTTTTGGCCATGGTTATCTACTTCGTCGTGGTGCTGGCGGTGGGCTTCTCCTACGCCAAGCGCTCGAACTCCTCTACCGATGAGTACTTCATCGGCGGTCGTAAGGTGGGCCCGTGGTTCACTGCGCTTTCCGCCGAGGCCTCCGATATGTCGGGCTACCTGCTCATGGGCATCCCCGGTCTTGCTTACTTCTTCGGTGCCTCCGAGGCCATGTGGACCTGCATCGGCCTTGCTATCGGCACGTATTTGAACTGGCTGTTCGTGGCCAAGCGCCTGCGTCAGTACTCCGAGCGCGTGCATGCCATCACCATTCCGGCCTTCTTCTCCAACCGCTTCCATGACAAGAAGAACATCCTGTCCACGGTGGCGGCGGTCATCATCTTGCTGTTCTTCTGCGTATATACGGGCAGCTGCTTCGTCACCTGCGGCAAGCTGTTCCACACGCTGTTCGGCATCGACTATGCGGCCATGATGATCTTTGGCGCTGTGGTGGTGTTCGCGTACACGCTGGTGGGCGGTTATCTTTCGGTTGTGGCAACCGACTTCATCCAGGGCTGTCTCATGTTCTTTGCGCTTGCCGTGGTGCTCATCGGCTCTATCGCCTCCGTCGGCGGCGTCGATGTGACGGTGGCCTTCCTGCAGAACATCCCCGGCTTCTTGAACGGCGGGCAGCTCACCACGCCCATTATGGATGCTGCTACGGGCTTGCAGGCGGTCCAGGGCGATCAGCCGCTGTTCGGCGAGCCTACCGATTTCGGCATCCTCACCATCATCTCCACCTTGGCTTGGGGCCTTGGCTACTTCGGTATGCCGCAGGTGCTCGTGCGCTTCCTGGGCATCCGCTCAGCTGAAGAGGTTCGTCAATCGCGCATCATCGCCGTGGTGTGGGTCGTCATCTCCATGGTGTGCGCCCTGTGCATCGGCTTCATCGGTCGCGCCATGCTGCCCACCTATTTCGGCACCAATGCGGCTGCTGAGAACATCTTCATCGTCATCGCCCAGATGATCCTGCCCGCCTTCATGTGCGGCGTGGTGGTGTCCGGCATCCTGGCGGCGTCCATGTCCTCTGCTTCGTCGTATCTGCTCATCACCGGTTCCTCGGTTGCCGAGAACATCTTCCGCGGCATCATCAAGCGCGATGCCACCGATCGTCAGGTTATGATCGTCTCCCGCATCACGCTGGCTGTGGTCATGATCATCGGCATCCTTATCGCCTTCGACGAGAATTCCGTCATCTTCCGTGTCGTCTCCTACGCATGGGCCGGCCTCGGCGCTTCATTCGGTCCGCTCGTGCTGTGCAGCCTGTATTGGCGTCGCACGAACCTTCCCGGCGCCCTTGCGGGCATGCTCGGCGGAGCTATCACGGTAGTGGTTTGGCACAACCTCATCAAGCCGCTCGGCGGCGTGTTCGGCATCTACGAGCTTCTGCCCGCCTTCATCATCTCGCTCGCGTGCATCTTCGTGGTGTCGAAGCTCACGGCAGAGCCCTCGCAGGAGATCTACGATGAGTTTGACCACTACACTGAGGCGCGTATGGACGAGGATGTGAATCCTGCGGCAGCGTAGCAACTGCGATACATATGTAGGTATTTCGACGGGGAAGGGGCCTTGGGCTCCCTTTCCCGTTTCGCGTTTCGGGGGGTTTGCGTAAAAGCATACACGTGAACTGGTTTTATGAACGCAAGCACACAAGCGTTTTTCTTGCAACCGTTCTCCGTGCTATCATATGCGATGCTATTGCCCGTAATCACAGTACCTAAGCTCAATCTAGGAGGTTCTTGGATGAGCCAATCTATAATCGATCTCAGCAGGCGAGCATTTATCGGCGGCGCAGCGGCGCTTGGCGCCACGTCGCTTATCATCCCCGAGTTCGCGTTTGCTGAAACGGCCGCTGAAAAGCAGGCCGAGGCGGATGCCGTTCGCAACCAGCTTGTCGGCTTGCAGGCCGATCTTGAAACCGCCGGCGAAAATTACTATGCAGCTCTTGACGAGCAAGAGCGCGCTCAGCGCTCCATGGATGAGCAGCAGGTCAAGATCGACGAGACCACGCAGGAAATCGAGGGTCTGCAAGATCGCCTGAGCACGCGTGCCCGCAGCATGTACCGTTCCGGCTCCACCACGTTCATCGACTTTCTGCTCGGCGCATCCTCTTTTGCCGAGTTCACTCAGAACTGGGAGCTGTTGAACCAGATCAACGCCAACGACGCCGATTTGGTTGACCAGACTAAATCCGCTCGAGAGCAGCTTCAGGCTGCCAAAGACGAATTTGCCCGCCAAGAGCAGATCGCTGCCCAGAAGGCTGCGGAATGCAAGCAAATCCACGATGAGGTTCAGGTCAAGGTGCAAAACGCCACCGACCTTATGAACTCCCTCGACGAAGAGGCGCGTGCCCTGCTTGAGCAGGAGCAGGCTGCGGCCGCTGCCGCAGCGGCTGCCCAGGCACAGGCAGAGGCGGAGGCTGCAGCTGCAGCTGCCGGCGGCAATGATGGCGGCTACCAGGGCGGCGGCGGCAATGATGGCGGCGGCAACGGCGGCGGAAGCACCATCGTCTATCCTGGCGGCGGCGGCTCCGCGGGAGACAATAGCGCCGCGTATTCCTACGCTTGCTCGCGTATCGGCTGCCCGTACGTTTGGGGCGCCGAGGGACCCGATTCGTTCGACTGCTCCGGCTTGGTCACGTGGGCATATCGTCAGCTTGGCATTGAACTGCCGCATCAAAGCGAGGCTCAGATGGCTCGTGCTACTCGAGTGGTATCCGTCAGCGAGGCGCGTCCGGGTGATGTTTTGTGGCGTTACGGCCACGTGGGAATCGCCGGCGGCTACGGCGGAACTCCCTATGTGCATGCTCCCACGTTCGGCGCATGCGTCCGCAATACCGACTCGCTTTCGTGGTCAAACTTTACGAACGCACTGCAGTTCTAGACGGAATAGATTCTAGAGAGCATAGTCTGATTAGCATGTAATCGGGGGGAAGGCATATGGGCCTTCCCCCCGATTTGTTTTTGGGCATGTGATCGATAGGCAACGTGCAATACCGTAGGAGGGAAGTGATGGGTCCAATGGCTGCGGAGGCTTCATTGCCGATAACGTAATGGAGGGCAGGGCACAGGATGAGATTCGCTCAATTGACGGCAAAATGGTGCTAGCATAAAGCTGAACAGGGAAAACAATACTTGCCTTACGAATGGAGGAGCCCTGCACGTGCAAAGAGGCCCCATCTTTCAAAAAAAGTTGAAAAAAAGGGGTTGCCACAACGTCTACTATCCCGTAATATACTACCTCGCTTGCGGAGCTCACGACAGCGAGCTTCGAAGTGGAACGCCTGCTGGAAAGCCGAACAGCTTACAGCAACGGGTGATAAGGATTCAAAGTTTGTGAAGCTTTGAAGAGGATACACCCGGGGCCGTGTAAAGGGTTGACACGGTTTCTCAGCTAGCGTATGATTCCACTGCTCGCGCGTTCGGGTTCTCACCGATCCGCAAGCAGGCAGCTTGATAAATGCACATGAATTAAGCAGCGAAACATGGGCGTGTGCCCGAGTGGTTAAAGGGGACGGGCTGTAAACCCGTTGACTCTGTCTACCTAGGTTCGAATCCTAGCGCGCCCACCATCTTTCGCCTGTGTAGCTCAGTCGGTAGAGCACTTCCTTGGTAAGGAAGAGGTCGTCGGTTCAAGTCCGATCGCAGGCTCCAGCTTTTTGGCGGTGTAGCTCAGTTGGTTAGAGCACACGGTTCATACCCGTGGCGTCACTGGTTCGAATCCAGTCACCGCTACCAATACTTACACTGCGCCCGATTTATCGGGCGCTTTATTTTAGATTCGTTTCGCGAAAGCGATCCTTATAAGGAGGATGAAACATGGCTAAGGAGAAGTTCGAGCGTTCCAAGCCGCATGTTAACATCGGCACCATTGGTCACGTTGACCACGGTAAGACGACGCTGACTGCTGCTATTTCCAAGACGCTGTCCGAGAACGACGGCTCCCATGGCACCGCTCACGCTGACTTCACCGCCTTCGAGAACATCGACAAGGCTCCCGAGGAGCGTGAGCGTGGCATCACGATCTCCATTGCTCACATCGAGTACGAGACCGATGCTCGCCACTATGCTCACGTTGACTGCCCTGGTCACGCTGACTATGTCAAGAACATGATCACCGGTGCTGCTCAGATGGACGGCGCTATCCTGGTCATCGCTGCTACCGACGGCCCCATGGCTCAGACCCGCGAGCACATCCTGCTCGCCCGTCAGGTCGGCGTTCCCTACATCGTCGTCTTCCTGAACAAGT
>OKVD01000594.1_pt1 | contig 12634 bp, 10 predicted proteins | sample 1606881 | NCBI WGS metagenome assembly OKVD01 (sample SAMN03281011, study PRJEB24777) | human gut metagenome | isolation source: fecal sample PR176 from 1 month old male Indian infant, caesarean delivered... | place: Singapore | collected 2006-01-13
ACAAGACCTACGGCGCTCCGACCATCACCAACGATGGCGTGTCCATCGCCAAGGAAATCGACCTTGAAGACCCGTACGAGCGCATCGGCGCCGAGCTGGTCAAGGAAGTCGCCAAGAAGACCGACGATGTCGCTGGCGACGGCACCACCACCGCCACCGTGCTGGCCCAGTCTTTGGTGCATGAAGGCCTGAAGAACGTCACCGCCGGCTCCAACCCGATCGCCCTGCGTCGTGGTATCGAGAAGGCTTCCGAGGCCATCGTCAAGGAGCTCGTCGCAGCTGCCAAGGACGTCGAGACCAAGGATCAGATCGCTGCCACCGCAACGATCTCCGCCGCGGATCCGGAAGTCGGCGAGAAGATCGCCGAAGCGCTGGACAAGGTCGGCCAGGATGGCGTCGTGACCGTCGAGGACAACAACCGCTTCGGCCTGGATCTTGACTTCACCGAAGGCATGCGTTTCGACAAGGGCTACATCGCCCCGTACTTCGTGACCAACGCCGAGGACCAGACCGCGGTGCTCGAAGACCCGTACATCCTCCTGACCTCCGGCAAGCTGAGCTCCCAGCAGGATGTCGTGCATGTGGCCGAGCTGGTCATGAAGACCGGCAAGCCGCTGATGATCATCGCCGAGGACGTTGACGGCGAGGCTCTGCCGACCCTGATCCTGAACACCATCCGTGGCACGTTCAAGTCCTGCGCCGTCAAGGCTCCGGGCTTCGGCGACCGCCGTAAGGCCATGCTGCAGGATATGGCCATCCTGACCGGCGCACAGGTCGTGTCCGACGAGCTGGGCCTGAAGCTCGACTCCATCGACATGTCCGTGCTCGGCACCGCCAAGAAGATCATCGTCTCCAAGGACGAGACCACCATCGTGTCCGGTGGCGGCTCCAAGGAGGACGTGGCAGCCCGCGTGGCTCAGATCCGCGCCGAAATCGCCAACACCGACTCCGACTACGATCGTGAAAAGCTGCAGGAGCGCTTGGCCAAGCTGGCCGGTGGCGTCGCGGTCATCAAGGTGGGTGCCGCCACCGAGGTCGAGGCCAAGGAACGCAAGCACCGCATCGAGGATGCCGTGCGCAACGCCAAGGCCGCCATCGAGGAAGGCCTGCTGCCGGGCGGCGGTGTCGCTCTGGTCCAGGCTGCCGCCAAGGCCCAGAAGGACGTTCAGCTCGAAGGCGACGAAGCCACTGGCGCCGCAATCGTGTTCCGCGCCATCGAGGCCCCGATCAAGCAGATCGCCGAGAACGCCGGCCTGTCCGGTGACGTGGTGATCGACAAGGTTCGCTCCCTGCCCGACGGTCAGGGTCTGAACGCCGCCACCAACGAATACGAGGATCTACTGGCCGCCGGCGTCACCGACCCGGTCAAGGTCACCCGTTCCGCCCTGCAGAACGCAGCCTCCATCGCAGGCCTGTTCCTGACCACCGAAGCTGTGGTGGCCAACAAGCCGGAACCGCCGGCAGCCGCTCCGGCCGCTGGCGCCGACATGGGCTACTGATCGGCCTGATATAACCGATCGGTCCGGTCGCTGACTGGGCGAACAGACATTACGGGAACCCGTCTTTCCTTTGGGGGGAGACGGGTTCCTTGCGTTTGCCGGCCATGCGAGGTGATGCCACCACTACTGTGCGAATAGGCGGGACGCCTGCATTTCCGTGTCCGCGTACAGCGAGGAGGCCTGCATGAGCGCATGTTGAATGGATTCCAAGGACCGTTCCATCTGCTGCTGCGCCGCACGCCATTGTTCGGCCACGGCATTGAACTGTGTGGCCGCGCCACCCCTCCAGACGCTCTGCAGGTTGTTGAGATTGCCATACATGCCCTGTACCGCTTGTCGAATCGATTGGATCGAGGCGCTCACTGCGGCGCTGGATGACTGTATCTGTTCCGAATCGACTTGAAACTGTGGCATGGTGTGTTCCTTTCATCGTTGAATGTGTGCATATCAGCCGTTCGCTTACTGATTGGCGTATCCGAACGGTAAGGTGGAGCGTATGGCAAAAGTGAGTGGAACCAATGCACAATCGAAGGCTGTGGTCGGAGGATGGTCCCAAACCGGATGCATCGGCGTGTCGCGTCAGTATGCCCAAGGCGAACATCGCTGGATTCACGAGCTTTTCATACTGTTGGCAGCCATGTTGTGCTGCTGCATGACGTTGTGCATAACTCCCGTCGGATGGGCCGATGATACGCAGACGAACGATACGCAGACCGGCATCACCGCGACGGATAACATCACCGATACTGAAAACCTGCTTGGATCGAATGTGTCCGAAATCACCGACGCCATCAAGAACACCAAAAAAGAGACCGGGGTCACCGTTCGACTGCTGTACCTGTCGACGTTCAATACGGGCAAGAAGAAGCCATCCCAGTGGGCGAGCGATTTGCTGGAATCCCTGAAGCCCCAACCGAATACCGTGCTGCTCGCCGTGGCCGCGAACGACGGTAACCTAGTGGTGGCGGTATCGTCGAACTCCGACGAATGGCTGAAGAAGAAGTCCACGGTGGACGCGCTGTCGGATGCCGCGCAGAAGCCACTGATGGAGTCCACGCCCGATTGGTCGAAATCGGCCACGGCGATGATGGATCAGATCGTACTGTCCAAAAAGACGTCCACGTCATCGAACATCACCATGATCGGCGTAGGCATCATGGGAGCCGTTCTGGTGCTGTTGGTCGTCATCATCGTAGTGTTCCACATCTATCGTAAGAAACATCCGAAGCGGCGCAGGAAGAGGCGCGGCAGCCATCGCAAGACCAAAGGCGGCGAATTCGAGACGTATCGTGAGGTCGAGGAGAAGACGGAGCCGGCAAAGGCGTGGAATCCGCAATCTTCAACGGAAGACCCAGATATCGTTCAGGAAACGTCCAGCGAATCGAGTGAAGCTTGAAGGCATGAGTAAGCCTATTGAAGCATCAATTGTCGTTGTCGATGACGAACCATCCATTCGCGAGTTGCTGGTGGCCTCGCTGCATTTCGCGGGATTCGAGGTGAATACCGCTGCCTCCGGTTCCGAGGCCATCGAGGTCATCGAAAAAACGCAACCCGATTTGATCGTGCTGGATGTGATGCTTCCGGATATCGATGGTTTCACGGTGACCCGACGCATTCGTCAGGAAGGCATCGCCACACCGGTGCTGTATTTGACGGCACGCGATGACACCCAAGACAAGGTCATGGGCCTGACCGTCGGCGGCGACGATTACGTGACCAAACCTTTCAGCCTGGAGGAAGTGGTGGCGCGCATCCGCGCCATTCTGCGCCGTACCCAGGAACAGGTGGAGGACGATCCGATCATCCGGGTCGGCGATCTGGAGATCAACGAGGATTCGCATGACGTATCCCGTGCCGGCCAGCCGATCGATCTGAGCCCCACCGAATACAAACTGCTCCGTTACCTGATGGACAACGAAGGCAGGGTGCTTTCCAAGGCGCAGATTCTTGACCATGTGTGGCAGTACGACTGGGGCGGCGACGCAGCAATCGTGGAATCCTACATCTCCTATCTACGTAAGAAGGTTGACGGCATCGTGGTCGAGGACGCCGACGGCGAAGAGCATAAGGTGACCCCGCTCATCGAAACCAAACGTGGCATCGGCTACATGATTCGCGCACCCAAGAACTGAGACGATCCGATCGATGAGCCGGGACACCAAGCGAACACAACCTGACGATGCAGGCGTTCAGGGCGGGCCTGCGGCGCAGGCCGCATCTCAAACGTCGCCAGCCCGTCGCCCATCGTTGTTTCGACGTATCGGCAGACGGGTCGATGCGATTCCTCTGAGCACGAAACTGGTCACCTGCATCATCGTGCTGCTGACCATCGGTACCATCGGCATCTCGTTCTCCATCCGAACGCTGGTCGGCAACTACCTGCTGCAGAAAACCGATACGCAGCTGATCAACCAGGCGCAGCTGGTGTTCAACAATATGGATTCGCTGGGCGATACCACCGACAGCGAGAACAGCAGGAACAGCCTGATGAACACCTACTACGTGGAGGTGCGCACCAGTGACAGCAAAATCACCGGAACCGGGTTGGTGCCGGTGCTCAAAGACGGAGTGGTTTCCGAACCGAGCCTGCCGGCGGACGGCAGCAGCGACGGCGTGACGCTGGGGCAGCCTTTCACCACTCAGGCCGTGGTCCATGTCACCGGTAACCATGTGCCGGATCATTCCACCATGCAGGCGGCCCAATCGCCGTGGCGTGTCGTAGCCCTGCCATGGAGCGAGCGAGGCAAGGACGGCCAGGTTAAAAACAGCGGCATCGTGTATATCGGCCTGTCGTTGAGTGACCAGATCGATACCACGAATACGCTGACCAGGTACTGCGCGATGGTAGGTATCGCCGTTGTGCTGCTCGGCGCGATTCTAGGCACCATCGTAGTGCAGAGCACACTCACTCCGCTCAAGCGCATCGAGAAGACGGCGGCGAAAATCGCGGCCGGCGACCTGAGCCAGCGTGTTCCGGATATGCCGGAAAACACCGAGGTCGGCTCGCTGTCGGTGTCGCTCAACACCATGCTGACCCGTATCGAGGAGAGCTTCCATGCACAGGCGGAGACAACGGAGAAGATGAAGCAGTTCGTCTCCGACGCCAGTCATGAGCTGCGTACGCCGTTGGCCGCCATTCATGGCTATGCGGAACTCTATAAGATGCAACGCGATATGCCGGGGGCGCTTGAACGCGCCGACGAATCCATCGAACATATCGAAGCCTCCAGTGCGCGTATGACGGTGCTGGTGGAGGATCTGCTGTCCTTGGCGCGACTTGACGAAGGCCGCGGTATCGACATCACGCAGCAGGTTCCGCTCACTTCGGTGGTGCGCGATGCGGCCGATGATCTGCACGCGCTTGATCCGGACCGTGGCATCCGCTGCGGCCTGATAGCGATCAAGCCTGGAACCGATCTGGAGCACCCGTCCGACTTCACCTTCCAGGATGGTGACATGCCGGCGATCACGTTGACCGGTGACGCCTCAAGACTGCGCCAGGTGGTCACCAACATCGTGGGCAACATCCACCGGTACACGCCGGCCGATTCACCGGTGGAGATCTCCATGGGCGTGCTGCCGGCATCAATCAGCCCGGAATCGTTGTCGCGCATGCCCGCCAACGAACGGTCCATGCATCATCTGGTCGAGGCCATCGAAGTGGGCCAATCCATGCAGGTGGGCATGAACTATGCCATCGTACGATTCTCCGATCACGGTCCGGGCGTACCGCCTGAGGCCCGATCGAAGATCTTCGAACGTTTCTATACCGCCGATCCCTCCCGCGCACGGCAGAAGGGCGGTACCGGACTCGGCATGGCCATCGCGCAATCGGTGGTCAAAGCGCATCATGGTTTCATTTGCGCATCCGGCAGTGAAGGGGGAGGCCTGACGTTGACGGTGGTACTGCCGGTCGCGCCGGTCGAGCCACGACCCGTGCCGGAAGCGGAAACACGCAAGGCGGACAAGAAGGGCCGGAAAACGAAGAAATAGAGGCCGACTGGCGCGAACAATGGCGGGTACGATCATATTCCCGTCTTCTGCGAAGGGCCGGCATTGGTCATCATCCCACCTCTTGCGCTAGACTATATCCTTGGTTTGCAATAGGCGGATGACGAGCATCCGCAAGCAGGTATGTGAAAAGTAGTGAGGTGACAATGCCTAGCGGACGCGTTCGTTGGTTTGATACGAACAAAGGCTATGGATTCATTCAGAACGAGCAGGGCGCCGATGTGTTTCTGCCCGCCGTTGCGCTACCCGAAGGCGTGAAGACGCTGCGTAAGGGCGCGAAGGTCGAATACTCCGTAATCGAAGGGCGTAGGGGACCTCAGGCGATGAACGTGACATTGGTCGCATCGGCCCCGTCACTGGTCAAGGCCACCCGACCGAAGCCGGATGACATGGCCGCCATCGTCGAGGATCTGATCAAGTTGCTGGATTCCGCAGGGAACCAGTTGCGTCGACATCGCTACCCTTCGCCGGCCGAAAGCAAGAAGCTGGCCACGCTGATGCGTGCCGTTGCCGATAATTTCGACGTACAGGACTGATTTATGCCCGATACCACTTTAGATCCCCAGGCGATCGCCAAGGCGGTGGCCATCGAAGTCGCCGACGAGGACAATCAGGTCGGTGACTTCGTCGAAGCCATCGACCTAGGTGATGACGTCACCGATTTTCGTTTCGAGACGCGTGTGCGCGGCTATGAAGGCTGGCAGTGGTCGGTGACGCTGTACCACGACGTGGAACTCGATCATTGGACGGTCAACGAATCATCGTTGGTGCCGACGGATAGGGCATTGCGCCCGCCGGCATGGATTCCCTGGAAGGACCGCCTCGAACCCACCGATCTGGCGGTGACCGATTCCATCGGCACCGAGCCGGATGATCCTCGCCTGGAAGAGGGCTTTCGTGCGACGGACGCCGGTGAAGGCGCTCCGGCCGAGACGCCCGAGATGTCTGAAACGTCTGAGACATCCAAGGAGGATGTCGAAGATGCGGTTGAGGAATTCGAACTGTCCCGCAGGCATGTGTTGACGCCCTTGGGGCGTGCACAGACCGCCAAGCGCTGGTATGAGGGGCCGCGTGGCCCGAAGTCGCTGTCCACCAAGACGGCTGACGGCAATCCTTGTTCCACCTGCGGTTTCTTCATTCCCCTGAAAGGTGAGCTGAATCTACTGTTCGGCGTGTGCGCCAACAAGTGGAGTCCCGATGACGGTCGCGTGGTGTCAGTCGACCATGGATGCGGAGAGCATTCCGAAATCGAGCCGCCGGAGCCGTCGCATCTGTGGGTGCAATCCAAGCCGGCCTTCGACGACCTGCATATCGACATCATCGCCCAAGCTCCGCGTGAGGAACGCGGTTCCGTCGAACTGATCGAACAACTGGAAGGCGAGGAGCCCAATCCGAACGATGAGGAGGAGGCTTCGGAAGAAGACATCGAAGCCAACACCATCGATGACAACGAGGCATCGCAGGAGGACGTGCAGGAACATGCCGAACCTGCGGACAGCCCTGAGGTGGAGACCACGCTCGATCTGAGTGAAGACGAAGAGACCGAGAAGTCCTCCGATGATGAGGAGCCCGCTGAAACCGGGGAACAGCCCGTGAAACAAGAGGCTGGGGAAACCGGGGACTCCGCCGGACCGGAGGGATCTCCCGAGTCGACGGAATCGGAGAAGCCATCCGAGACGGAGTCCGCGGAACCGACTGAACAGTAACGCCTTCCTCACGTTACTGTAGACGATCGAAGCGAGTCAAGGAATCCTGATGCCCGTGTGATGCCGGTGTCGGTTGGATTCCCTGATTCGCTTCGATCATTTACGCTTCAATCGTTCACCATGACGAATGTGCATCGTTCAGTGCACGACGGTGACGGTGCAATCTGCGAAATTCACGATCTGCTTGGATACCGAGCCGAGGAAATGCGCATCCATGCCGGACAGTCCACGTGACCCAACCACCAGATGGCGGGCGAAGCGCGAGGCCGCGATAAGGCCTTTCGCGGCGGAAATGTGGAAGGCATGCGATTCGATGTCGAAATCATCGGGAATGTCTCGCGCGGGAATCTCAATGGAATCGATCATCTCGTCCAACAGATGCTCGGCTCGCTCCTGGCCGACCGAAATCGGTGCGACGGCGTTTTCATATCCTTCGATCACGCCGAGATCCTTCAACTGCCAACAGAACATAACCTGCAACGGCGCGTGATGAATGGACGCCAGTTCAATGGCGAACTGCAACGCGTGCTTCGACGTTTCCGAGCCGTCCACCCCGACCACGATCGGACGTTGGTTCTTCGGCAGCGGCGATCCGGGCATGTCGAAACGCACCTCCCGATCGCCGGGGGTCAGCGCATTGGCGATGGCATCTTGCACGCTGGCCTCCTCATCATCGAGAATGCGCACCACGGTGACCGGAACCTTCGCCTCCTCGGCCAGCGATGCCGACAATGAGCCCAAAAACCATCGGGCCACGCGACCGAGCGACCGGCGGCCCACTACGATTTGTTGCGCGTCCTTGCCGATTTCCAACAGGGCCGCGGTGCCGGAAGCCCTTACGGAAGTGAGTTTGACACGGTCCTCATTGATGGCCATGCCGGAACTGGCCTGCGCCACCCAGTCCCGCAGACGTTTCGCGATGCCATGGCGCATGGCCGCCCACTGCTCTTCGGAATCCGGTTCCGAACCCATATCCCACGAATGCGTCCAGCCATATACCGCATTGACCCGCTGGCCGGTGAGGGATGCCTCCTGCAGTGCCCAGCGCAACGCGGCGAAGGATTCGTCGGAACCGTCGACACCGACTACGATGTCACGTTGACGAATGTCCGTGTCAACGCCGGCTTCGGTGGTTTGTAGGGTGGTGTCGCTACTCATGATGACCTCCTTGGTCGTTGCCCTATACCAAGCATATCGGTTTGGTTGCGTCGAGAGCGCAAATTCACATGCGCGTGGGAATAAACGTCATCGTGAATCGGTAGAGTGTTGAAGGACTAATAAGAGTGGAAGGACAAGCATGTTCGAACGGTTTACAGACCGTGCCCGGCGCGTGATCGTGCTGGCTCAGGAAGAAGCTCGTACCCTCCAGCACAACTACATCGGTACCGAGCATCTGCTGCTCGGCCTGATTCGTGAGGGTGAGGGCGTCGCCGCGAAGGCGCTGGCCTCGAAGGGTGTGTCGTTGGACGATACCCGCAAGCAGGTCGAAGAGATGATCGGTAAGGGGAATGCGTCGCCGAACGGCCACATTCCTTTTACTCCGCATGCCAGGCAGGTGTTGGAGCTGTCGTTGCGTGAAGCGTTGCAGCTGGGGCACAGCTATATCGGTACCGAGCACATCCTGCTCGGCCTGATTCATGAGGGCGAAGGCGTCGGTACCCAGGTGCTGATCAAGATGGATGTCAATCTCGGCGAGCTGCGCAGTGCGACCATCGATCTGATCCGTGGCAATTCAGGCGGTAGCCAGGGTGAAGGCAAGGGCGATCTCGCCAATGCCGGCGGCGTGCAGGATAGGCGGAACCAGAGCGGTTCGGCCATTCTCGACCAGTTCGGTCGCAATTTGACCGCCGAAGCCGCTTCGGGTAAGCTCGACCCGGTGATCGGTCGTTCGAGCGAGATCGAACGCGTAATGGTGGTGCTGAGCCGGCGTACCAAGAACAATCCGGTGCTGATCGGTGAGCCGGGCGTCGGCAAGACCGCCGTGGTCGAGGGTTTGGCCCAGAAGATCAACGCCGGCGATGTGCCGGAGACGTTGAAAGGCAAGCAGGTCTATTCCCTGGACTTGGGTTCCATGGTGGCAGGTTCACGCTATCGTGGCGATTTCGAGGAACGCCTGAAGAAGGTCTTGAAAGAGATCAAGACCCGTGGTGACATCGTGCTGTTCATCGACGAGATCCATACCATCGTGGGCGCAGGTTCCGCGGATGGTGCCTTGGGCGCTTCCGACATGCTTAAGCCCATGCTGGCTCGCGGCGAACTGCAGACCATCGGCGCCACCACCACCGACGAGTACCGCAAGTACATCGAAAAGGATGCGGCGCTGGAACGCCGTTTCCAGCCGATTCAGGTGCATGAGCCGACCATCGCCGAAACCATCGAGATCCTGAAGGGTCTGCGTGAACGCTACGAGAATCACCATCATGTGACGATCACCGATGGCGCGCTGCAATCCGCGGCGGAGTTGTCTTCGCGTTACATTCAGGACCGTCATCTGCCCGATAAGGCCATCGATCTGATCGATGAGGCCGGTGCGCGCCTGCGTATCCGCCGTCTGACCGCCCCGCCGGAGCTCAAGGAGCTTGATGCGAAGGTGGCCAAGCTGGCCGAAGAGAAGGATCAGGCCATCAAGGACCAGGACTTCGAGAAGGCGGCCGAGCTGCGCGACAGGCAGGAGAAGCTGGAAGCTGAGCGCAAGGAGAAGGAATCGTCCTGGCGTGAAGGCGAATCCGACGTGAAGATGGTCGTGGACGAGGATGTGATTGCCGAAGTGATCTCGCAGACCACCGGCATTCCGGTGTTCAAGCTCACTCAGGCTGAATCCAAGAAGCTCATGAGCATGGAATCCGAGCTGCACAAGCGCATCATCGGTCAGGACGAGGCCGTGTCGGCGCTGTCCCGCTCCATCCGCCGTGCGCGTGTGGGCCTGAAGGACCCGAAGCGCCCGTCCGGTTCATTCATCTTCGCCGGCCCGACCGGTGTGGGCAAGACCGAGCTGGCCAAGACGCTGGCGGAGTTCCTGTTCGATGATGAGGACGCGTTGATCCGCGTGGATATGTCGGAGTTCTCCGAAAAATACGCCGCATCGCGTCTGTTCGGCGCCCCTCCGGGATATGTCGGCTATGAGGAGGGCGGCGAGCTCACCGAAAAGGTGCGTCGCAAGCCGTTCTCCGTGGTGCTGTTCGACGAGATTGAGAAGGCGCATCCGGACATCTTCAACACATTGTTGCAGGTGCTCGATGATGGTCATCTGACCGATGGCCAGGGCCGCAAGGTGGATTTCAAGAACACCATCATCATCCTGACCACCAATCTTGGTACCCGCGACATCGCGAAGGCCGCCAACACGGGCTTCAATCTTGGTACGAACACCGAGTCGAGCTACCAGCGCATGAAGGATCAGGTCTCTTCGGAATTGAAGCAGCAGTTCCGCCCGGAGTTCTTGAACCGTCTGGACGACATCATCGTGTTCAAGCAGCTTACCGAGCCGCAGGTGCGCCAGATCGTCGACCTTGACGTCAAGCAGCTCAACGACCGTCTGTTCGACCGCCACATGTCGCTCGAGCTCACCGATGCCGCCAAGGACCTGCTCGCGCAGAAGGGCTTTGACCCGCTGCTCGGTGCCCGTCCATTGCGCCGCGTGATCCAGCGCGACATCGAGGATGCCATATCGGAGAAGATTCTGATGGGCGACCTCGAAGACGGCCAGCGCGTGAAGGTCGATGCCGAAGGCGAGGGCATTCTGGGCGAATTCACCTTCTCCGGAGAGGCGTTTGAGGAGCCGGTGTCGGCGGACGAGTCGTCTGAGTCAGATTCCGCCGAGCCCGTCGAGGTTTCGGCCGGGACCGCCGATTCGGCATCGGAATCTTCCGAAACCGAATAAGTGACTCGGATACCGCACTAAGCGGCTGAAATCCACGAAAAGCGGCTTATCCATGACAGATTGTTGTCATGGATAAGCCGCTTTTCGTGGATTTCATATATGTGTTGTTGGATATGGATCAGTATTTTGGCACCGTGTTTGTCCTGCACGGTGTACACACGCTTGTATCGCAGATTACCGATGGTGAGGCAGCGAAGGCTTGGCTGTGAACGGTATTCCGGCCGCACGTAATTTGTTGATGAGCGGCGTGCGCCTGACCGCATCAAGAAAAGTGAACCTTACGACGGCATCGACGCCGCATGCTCGTAATGTATCGGATCGCAGTCGTTCCTCTTCCACAATGTCGCTGATCGTATGTCCTCCGGTCATCGTCGGATTCACGTATTTGTCCTGTCCGTCAAGTTCTCCGACAATCGTTCGGCCATCCTCCGTATGCCATACATAATCGGCGCGGCGGCGCTCGCAGGAAACAGGATGCACGAATTCCACCTGTTGCGTAGGCAACGCAACGCCTTCTTCGATCATGGTTGCCAGGCAAAATGATTTCCCGCCGTTCTCGCTAATGCCGATGGCATGTTGTGCGACGGAAATCGCCAGCTCACGTTTTCTGCCGACATACGGCTCATCGCAATAGTCGATGATCTGCTGTCGCGAAGCATGCCCGTCTCGAATCGCGGATTCGAAAATCGCAAATGCGTTACGAAAAGAGAGCATGCGTCCGCAATCAAAAAGAGTGCGGAATATGTCGGTTGACTTGGCGCCATCCAGATTTACGGCTTGGTCCAGAAATCTTGATGCCGTATGTACGCGTTTGATCTGATTGCAGTAGCTTCCACCCCTTCCTGACGTAGAGGCGATGTAGATGGTGCCGTTGCTGTGCAAAGCGGTTGAATGGTCGAGTCTCCATAATGCCGCTGCGGAGAGCGAGCTGAAAATCATGTTGGGATGATGTTGGGCCAGCGTTCTGCATATATGTCGGGATCGTTCGATTGCGTCCAGACCATTCCAGTATGTTTTTTCCGCGTACATTCCCGGATAGGGACGGCATGTGATGCCTTGCACGGTGAGTCTGTGAAGCAAGGCGCTTTCATTGTTGTTCCGTGCGAGAACGCACATGCGCCGGGACTGTGCCTGCCGCAGGCGCTGTCTGATAACTGCCCTGATGTTCATTGTTCGAGCATAGGGAAACCCATGTTCTGTGGTCTAGTCGATTTGGCGATTGTGGATAACTTAAGGGTCGCTACGGGGTGGCGTCGGCGTGTTACGGTCAAAAGAGGTGTGGATAAGTCTTTTGACGCTTGATTTGGTCGTTTGATGATTGATATGGTCCGATGCTCGGCGGTGTGCATCGCACAGTGATGTAGACGTCTTGAATGTGTCTTGAATCCTGCAGATACCAGCTTTGTTCCAGGGTGGTTTTTCAGTGTAAGTGCAACGTGGTGGAGGGTTGGTTAGTGTAAGGGCTCACGGTGGTCTTCTAGGATGGGTGTGTGCAAACAAATTCCAATCCACTCTAGAAAGGGACTGTTACCGTGAGC
>OKVD01000601.1_pt1 | contig 12454 bp, 5 predicted proteins | sample 1606881 | NCBI WGS metagenome assembly OKVD01 (sample SAMN03281011, study PRJEB24777) | human gut metagenome | isolation source: fecal sample PR176 from 1 month old male Indian infant, caesarean delivered... | place: Singapore | collected 2006-01-13
CGAGGGCCTGGCCAAGTACTCCAAGTCCGGCTCCGAGGTCTCCTACACCGTGGCCGAGGACGCCGTCGAGGGCTACAGCTCTAAGGTCTCCGGCGACGCCGGGCGCGGCTTCACCGTGACCAACACCGTGAAGACGGGCGAGCTCGACGTCTCCAAGACCGTCGTGGCGCGCGAGGGCCTGGCGGTCGACGCGGACAAGATATTTAAGTTTGTGGTTGAGGCCACCGATGCCATGGGCCGCAAAGTATCCGGCACCTACGGTGACGCGACGTTCGAGGACGGCGAGGCGACCCTCAAGCTCAAAGATGGCCAGACGGCGAGGATCACGGGGCTGCCCGCGGGAACTGCCTACACGGTGACCGAACGTGCCGCCGATGGCTACAAAGCTGCGGTGAACGGAGCCGAGGGATCCAGGGCTGATGGTTCCATCTCGGCCGACCAGGTCGCCGCCGCCTTCACCAACACCTTCGACCCCGCTCCCGCCACGGCGTCCGTCCCCGAGCTCACCAAGGTGCTCGCGGGCGGCCGCAAGCCCGGCCTCCAGGAGGGGGAGTTCGCCTTTGAGCTCTCCCTCGCCGACGGCGCGGGCAATGTGCTCGAGGGCTACCCAGTCGAGGCGAAGAATGACAAGGACGGCAAGGTTTCCTTTGGCGAGCTCAGCTTCACCAATCCGGGTACCTACCACGCGACCGTGACCGAGAAGGCAAGCGGCGATGTCCTGATTGAGGACGATGCGCATGCCTACACCTTCGACATCACGGTGACTCAGACTGGCGCCGGCCTTAAGGCCGAGATCTCCAACGAGCGGGGCAAGAAGACTTTCACCAACACCTTCACGCCGCACGACAACACAAAGGCCGTCACCAAGGCGGACGCCTCGGGCGCCAAGGTCGATGTGGGTGGCAAGCCGGTGGGCGTGGGCGATACCCTCACCTATACCATCGGCTGGGCCAATAACAGCGTCGACGACAGGGGCGCCGCGCGGGCGGCCGACGTGACGGTGACCGATGCCCTGCCCAAGGGCGTTGACTACGTCGAGGGCTCTGCCGACGGCGCCGCCTACGATGCCGCGACGCGCACCCTTACCTGGTCGCTCGGCGAGCAGGCTGCGGGCGCCACGGGCACGCTCAGCTTTGACGTGAAGGTCTCCGCCGAAGCTGCCGTGGTCGATGACATCTCCAACACCGCCACGGTCAAGGTGGGGGAGAACGAATCCCAGACCACGACGACCCATAATAAGGTATCCTGCGAGGGCAGCCTCACCGTCAAGAAGACGGTCGTCGGCGGCGACAGCCAGCGCGAGTTCGGCTTTACGGTCGCGCTGGCCGACGGAGACGGCGAGCCCGTCTCCGGCACCTTCGGCAAGGGCGAGCACGCCGTGACGTTCGCGGACGGCAAGGCGACCTTCACGCTCAAGGACGGCGGGGAGAAGACCGTCGCCGGCCTGCCCGTGGGCGCGCGCTACGCCGTGACCGAGGACGCCGCCGAGGGCTATACGGCCACGGTCAACGGGGCTGACGGCTCCAAGGCCGAAGGCGCCGTGACCGAGGACGGCGCGACCGTCGCGTTCACCAACACGTACGGAACGGCTACCGAGGGCAGGGACGTCTCCACCGCGGGGCTCTTCACCAAGACGCTCAAGGGTCGCGACTGGGCGGAGGGCGATAGCTTCCAGTTCGCGCTTGCGGGCGAGGGCGGCGCCCCCATGCCCGAGGGGTCTGTCGACGGCTCCAAGACCGTCAGTGTGACGGCCGCCGCCGACACCAAGGCGGGCGATAGGGTCGCCTTCGACTTCGGCCCCATCCGTTACACGCTCGACGATATCAAGGATGCCGAGTTCGCCGAGGTCGGCGGCAAGCGCGTGCGCGCCAAGACCTTCACCTACACGGTGCGCGAGGTCAGGCCCGATGACGGCTCCGCCATCGCCGGTGTGGACTACGACGGCCACGTCTCCACGATGACGGTGACCGTGACCGACGACGGCTCCGGCAACCTCACGGCCACGACGCCCGCAATCGCGCAGGCGAGCGGCGGCGACTTCGTCAACACCTACACGACCGAGCTCGACTACTCGGCCCGCGCGGGCGTGCGCCTGTCCAAGACGCTCTCCGGCCGCGCCATGGAGGCGGGGCAGTTCGCCTTCACCGTGACCGCGGACGCCGAGACGGCCGCCAAGCTCGGTCTCAAGACCGACGGGGACGCCTACGCCGTGGCCGCGGCTGACGACGGAGAGGCCGATCTGGTCGACCTCATCGGCGGGACCGCGGGCGGCGACGTGAAGTTCACCGACGCCGACGCGGGCAAGGTCTACAGCTTCACCGTCACCGAGACCAAGCTCGGCGGCGAGGGCTACGCCAATGACACCGCGCCGCGCACGGTGACCATCGCGCCCGCCTACGATACCGCGACGGGCAAGCTCACGGTCACGACCACGGTTGCCAAGGACGGTGTCGAGGTCGCCCGCAGCGAGGTCTCCACGGCAGATGACGCCACGTCGGCGCCCGCGCCCGTGACGGTCGCGTTCCAGAACTCCTACGAGGCCACCGGAACGCTCGGCGGCGAGGGCGGCGCGGTTATCAACGCCACCAAGACGCTGACGGGCCGCGCCGCGGCGGCAGGCGAGTTCTCGTTCTCCGTCCGCGATGCCCGGGGCAACGTGGTCGCGACCGCGACCAACCAGGCCTCCGGCGACGGCGAGGCCGCGGGGCTTGCGTTCTCGCCCATTGCCTACACCACCGACGCTCTCGAGCGGATGGTGGCGGACGGCATCGCCACCAGGGCCGCCGACGGCTCCTGGGTCATTCCCTATACCGTATCCGAGGACGGCACGGACCGGCTGTCCGCGGGCGTGACGGCGACCGCCTCGAGCTTCGACATCGCGGTCAAGGTGACCGATAACGGCAAGGGCGGGCTGGATGTGGCCGTGGTCTACCCCGAGGGCTCCGACGGCACGCTGTCGTTTGTGAACGGCTACGGCACCAACGAGGCGACGGTCGACCTTGCGGGCACCAAGACGCTGGCGCTCGGCCAGGCCGGACTCGGCCTCACGCAGGCCGACATTGCGGGCAAGTACACCTTTAAGATCACGCCGTTGGACGGCGCGCCCGCGCCGGTCGACGCCTCCGGTAAGACGGTGACCGAGGCGACCAACGACGCCGCCGGCAACGTCGAGCTGGGCCACGTCACGTTCAGGCAGCCGAGCGACCTCGATGACGTCGAGATCGACGGCGGCGGCCTGCGCACCAAGACGTTCGCCTACCGGGTGAGCGAGTCCGGTTCGGTCGACGGCGTGGTCAACGACGCGACGGCGACCAGAACCTTCACGGTCAAGGTGGTCGAGGACACCAACGCGGGCACGCTCGTCGCGGAGGTCCTGCCCGCAGAGGGTACGCCCGAGGGCAAGGGCGCGTTCGAGTTCACCAACACCTACGGCGTGAACCCGACGCCGAGCTCCGTCACCGACCAGATCAAGGTGAACAAGAAGCTCAAGGGCCGCGACCTGGCCGAGGGCGAGTTCGAGTTCCAGTTGGTCGAGCTTGCCGCCGACGGCAGCGAGAGCGTCGCGGCGACGGGCAAGAACGCCGCCGACGGCACGGTCGCGCTCAGCCCCGTCACCTACACCGCGCCCGGCATGCACAGCTACGAGCTGCGCGAGGTCGCCGGCACGGCGGGCGGCGTGACGTACGACAGGGCGGCGTACCGCGTGTGCACGACGGTTGCCGACGCCGGAAACGGCACGCTCACCGTCAAGCACGAGCTGGCGGATGCCGAGGGCAATCCCACGGGCGACGACTCGGTGACGTTCACCAACGGCTACGAGGCCGCACCCGTCACCCTCAAGCTGGGCGCCGCCAAGGTGCTCAAGGGCGCCGAGCTCAAGGCGGGCCAGTTTAGCTTTGAGCTCAAGAGCCGGGACGGCAAGGTCATGTCGACCGCCAAGAACGCCACCGATGGCAGCGTCACGTTCGATGCGCTGATCTTCAAGCAGGCCGGCACCTACACCTTCACGGTGAGCGAGGTTGACGACGGCCAGGCGCACGTGACCTACGACAAGGCGGTGCGCAAGATCGTCGTCACGGTGAGCGACGAGGCGGCCGACGGCACCAAGACGGGCTATCTGTCGGCGAAGGTTTCCTACGAGGGCGACACCAACCTGCCGCCGGTCTTCACCAACAGCTACGCCGAGGAGCCCGGCACCCCCGGCACCCCCGAGAACCCCGGCACGCCGGGCGGCGGCTCGGGCGGCGGTTCCGATAACGGCTCCAGTGGCGGCGGCTCCGGTGACGGCTCCAAGGGCGGTATGCCCGACACCGGCGACCGCAGCCTGCCGGCGGACGCGCTCGCGGTCATGGCCGGCATCGGCGCGCTGACCGCAGCGGGCGGCGCGGTCCTGTACCGCAAGCGCCGCTAGCGATATGGACGAGTGGGGCGAATCCATCCGATGGGTTCGCCCCACTTGCCGTGGCGGGCGGGAGCAGGTAAGATATACCGAGCGCCTAGCGCGTTCGATGGGTTCGGATGACGACATGTTCCGAATCTGGTCAGGTCCGGAAGGAAGCAGCCATAAGGAGCCTCTGTCGGGCATCCGAATCCATCGAGTGCGCAGGCGTTTTTTGGTGCCGCGGCTACCCGCGAGTGCCGGCAGGGCGCTTGGTGTCTCGCTGGTCCTCGGCTTCGCCTGCGGGATCGCTCGACTACCAAGCGCCCTGCCGGCACTCGCGGGTAGCCGACCAAAACCGCCTGAAGGGTCACATTTATCTGAATAATTTAATCCCGTGCCTTTTGCTGCTCGCTGGCGTTGTCTGGAGCGCGGTGGCTACGTGGTTCAAGAGGCGGCGGTGCTGTTGCTTGGATTTTGCAGTTAAAGAGGTCCGTTTCCCTGGGTTGGGGAAACGGACCTCTTTTTGTCTCTGGGCTTGTGGATTGGTGAAGGCAGAATGCTCTGTCGGCTATTCTGAGTTCTTGATGCGGCGTGTGGCTGTGGCGGTTATTCCGAGGCCTGCGACGGCGATTCCTGCTAGTGCGACTGCGCTCGGTGCTGTGTCGCCTGTGTTTGCGAGTTTGCCGGTGGCCGTATTTGCCTGCTTGCCGCTGCTCGTGTTCGCCTGCTTGGCGGAGCTCGGTGCGGCGTCTTTGCCGGTCGCGGGCGAGCCGGCGGGCTGTGCCGTCTCGCCCGGTTGCGCCGAGCCGGAGGGAGGCACTGTCTCGGTGGGTTGCGTTATCTCGGGCGAGGTGGCCTTATCTGCTGCGGCTTTTGCCTCTTCGTATGCCTTGCAGGCGTCGTTATAGGCCGCTTGTGCCTTTTCCAAATCGCCGAGGAGCGCATCTCGCTTGGCTATGTCCTCGTCGATATGGGCTTTGACATTCTTCGCATCACTTTCAAGGTTATTAATCACTCTTTCCTGGCTCTCGAGCCTATGCCGAACTCGGTCAAGCTCCTCTTCACAAAACTCTTCTTGCCGTTTTGCCGCCATGATCTCCGAACGCAGCTGCTTAATGGTTTCGCTAATAGCTTTGCTAGGCTCCTCGTCGCCGAGGTCCTTAAGCACCTTATCTAATTTTGCCTGAAGGCCGCTTGTCCGGTTGCGGGCCTCATCGTATCTGTCTTGGGCTGCATCGACGTTCGCTTGCATGGCGGGAAGGGGTCCCCTGTATTTGGCGGCTTCCGCCACCAGCTTGTCGTAGATCTCTTGAAGAGCGGCAATGTCAGCATCGATTCCCGCAAGTTTCTCGGGACTTGCGGCGTCTTTTGCGGCTTCGAGGTTTTTGAGCGCTTCCTGCATGGCCGCGTACGCCTTTTCTTTTGCGGCGGCCGCATCTTCCGTCTGCAAGGCAACTGCACCGGTGGGGGAACTGGTTTCCGCCGCGATCGCCGTTACGGGGGCGATCCCCGCGGCAAGTGCCGCGGAAAGGGCGATGCCCATAGTTGCTCGTCTTGCTCTTCTTGCGAGAATGTCGTTCATCTCGGCACCTCATTTCAAGGGTCGGCGGCTATTTTGAGTTCCTGATGCGGCGTGTGGCCGTGGCGGTTATTCCGAGGCCTGCGGCGGCGATTGCTGCGAGTGCGATTGCGCTCGGTGCTGTGTCGCCCGTGTTTGCGAGCTTGCCGGCGGTCGTATCTGCTTGCTTGCCGCTGCTCGAGTTCGCCTGCTTGGTGGAGCTCGATGGAGCGTCTTTGCCGGTCGCGGACGAGCCGGTGGGCTGTGTCGTCTCGGTCGGTTGCGCTGAGCCGGAGGGAGGTGTTGTCTCGGTGGGTTTTGTTATCTCGGGTGAGGTGGCCTTGTCTGCCGCGGCCTTTGCCTCTTCGTATGCCTTGCAGGCGTCGTCATAGGCCGCTTGCGCCTTTTCCAAATCGCCGAGGAGCGCATCTCGCTTGGCTATGTCCTCATCGATGTGGGCTTTAGCTTCCTCCGCCTCACTTTCGAAATACTGAACCCGTTTTTCCTGGCTTTCGAGCCGGCGTTGGTAGCGGTGAAGATCATCTTCACAAGAATTTTCTCGCCTTTCTGCCGACATGATCTCACTTCGCAACTGCTTAATAGTTTCGTTAGAAGCTCCGTCGTCGATTGCCTTATTTAATTCTGCCTGAAGGCCGCTTGTCCGGTTGTGGGCCTCATCGTATTTGGCTTGGGCTGCATCGACGTTCGCTTGCATGGCGGGAAGGGGTTCCCTCCGTTTGGCGGCTTCCGTCACCACCATGTCGTAGATCTCTTGAAAAGCGGCAATGTCATCATCGATTTCCGCAAGTTTCTCGGGACTTGCGGCGTCTTTTGCGGCCTCGAGGGTTTTGAGCGCTTCCTGCATGGCTGCATACGCTTTTTCTTTTTCGGCGGCCGCATCTTCCGTCTGCAAGGCAACTGCATTGATGGGGGAACTGGTTTCCGCCGCTATCGCCGTTGCGGGGGCGATTCCCGCGACAAGTGCCGCGGAAAGGGCGATGCCCACGGTTGCGCGTCTTGCACTTCTTGCGAGAATGTCGTTCATCTCGGCACCTCATTTCAAGGGTCGGCGACTAACTTGGTAGCACTAATGTAAGTATATCAGGCGGTTTGCCCGCCATTGATCGGGCGTGCGCGTATACCCCTTGATTAACAGCCATTAAATCTATCCCTTAAGGAACGCGGCTTGCTAGTGTTGTCTGGGCATTGATGGCTGCGTGGTTCAAGATACGGCGGCATTACCATCTGTTTTTCAAGTAAAGAGGCCCGTTTCCCTGGGTTGGGGAAACGGGTCTCTTTTGTCTCTGGGTTTGTGGATTGGCGAAGGTAGTATGTTCTGGCAGCTATTTTGAGTTCTTGATGCGGCGTGTGGCTGCGGTGGTTATTCCGAGTCCTACGGCGGCGATTCCTGCGAGTGTGATTGCGCTCGGCGCTGCGTCGCCCGTGTTCGCGAGCTTGCCGGCGGTCGTATCTGCTTGCTTGCCGCTGCTCGAGTTCGCCTGCTTGGTGGAGCTTGGCGGGGTATTTTTGCCGGTCGCGGACGAGCCGGTGGGCTGTGTCGCCTCGGTCGGTTGCGCCGAGTTGGAGGGAGGCGTCGTCTCGGTCGGTTTCGTTACCTCGGGCGAGGTGGCCTTGTCTGCCGCGGCCTTTGCCTCTTCGTATGCCTTGCAGGCGTCGTCATAGGCCGTTTGCGCTTTTTTCAAATTGTCGAGGAGCGCATCTCGCCAGGCTATGAACTGGTCGATATTGGCTTTATATTTCTCTACAGCACGTTCACAGTCATTAACTCGTCTTTCCTGCCTTTTGAGGCCGTCGCGGCGCTCGCAGAGCTCCGTTTCGCAGGAGTCTTCTTGCGCTTTTGCCGTCATGATCTCACTGCGCAACTGCTTAATATGCTCCTTAATAGCTGTGCTGGGCTCCTCGTCGCCGAGTGCTTCAAGTGCCTTATCTAATTCTGCCTGGAGCTCGCTTACCCGGTTGATGGCCTCGTCGTATTTGGCTTGGGCTGCATCGACGTCCACTTGCATGGCGGGAAGGGATTCCCTCAATTCGGCGGCTTGCGCCACCATCTTGTCGCGGAGCTCTTGAAAACGGGCAATGTCATCATTGAATCTCGCAATTTTCTCGGGACTTGCGGCGTCTTTTGCGGCCTCGAGGTTTTTGAGCGCTTCCTGCATGGCTGCATACGCTTTTTCCTTTGCGGCGGCCGCATCTTCCGTCTGCAAGGCAACTGCACCGGTGGGGGAACTGGTTTCCGCCGCGATCGCCGTTGCGGGGGCGATTCCCGCGACAAGTGCCGCGGAAAGGGCGATGCCCACAGTTGCTCGTCTTGCTCTTCTTGCGAGAATGTCGTTCATCTCGGCACCTCATTTCAAGGGTCGGCGACTAACTTGGTAGCACTAAGGTAAGTATACCAAGCGGTCGACCCGACACTGGCTGGGTGTGCGCGTGCCTTTCCGCTTCTTTGGAAACCGAATCCCATTAGAAATGACGAGTTGTTTACGCTTCTTTTGGGGTGGCGGTACTATCATGGTTCGAATTGAATGTGGATGATGATAGGGAGCGCCTATACATGATTGAGCTGCTCAGGCGTTTTGGCGGTAAGTTTCGCCGCTATATGGTGATTGGTCCTGCGTGCAAGCTGATCGAAGTGATCTTTGACCTGCTTACGCCGCTGGTGATTGCCCAGATGATCGATAAGGGCATCGGCGCACACGATGTCAACGCCGTCGTCCGTTACGGCGCGGTGCTCGCCGCCATGGCTGTAATCGGCATCTCGTTTACGCTCGTCTGCCAAAAGATGGCGGCGCTCACCTCGCAGGGCATGGGCACCGACATTCGCGGCGCACTCTACCAGCACATCAACAAGCTGAGCTATGCCGAACTCGACCGTTTTGGCACGCCGTCGCTCATCACGCGTATCACCAACGACGTCAACCAAGTGCAGCTTGCCGTGGCGCTGGGCGTGCGCATGCTCATCCGCTGGCCCTTCTTGGCGGTGGGCTCTATGTGCGCGGCCCTTGCCATCGACCTTAAGCTCGGCATGATCTTTTTGATTTGCACGCCCGCCATCGGCCTGGTGTTTTGGTTTGTCATGGCGCGCTGTATCCCGTACTACAAGCAGCTGCAGGCAAAGCTCGACCGCATCGCGCTTATCTGCCGCGAGGGCCTTTCGGGCGCTCGCGTGGTTCGTGCCTTTGTGCGCGAAGATCACGAGCGCGAGCGCTTTGCCCAGGCAGCCGACGACCAAGCCCATACCGCCATCGCGGTGGGCAAGCTTTCGTCAATCCTTAATCCCGTCACGTTTTTGATGATGAACCTGGGCGTGTGCGCCATCCTGTGGGTGGGCGGCATCCAGGTCAACGTGGGCGAGCTCACGCAGGGCCAGGTCATGGCGTTTGTCAACTACATGACGCAGACCCTCACCTCTATCGTGTACGTCGCCAACCTGGTCGTGGTTTTTACCAAGGCGAGCGCCAGTGCGTCGCGTATCAACGAGGTGCTCAATTGCGTGCCGAGCATCACCGATGAGGGCAACCAGCCGGTCGCACTGCCCGAGCCGGGCAATGTCGCTCCCGTTCCTGCGTTGAGCTTTGACCATGCGAGCTTTTCGTTTGGCGTGGGCGCGGCAAATGCCGTGAGCGATGTGACGCTGGAGCTGCCGCTGGGCAAGACGCTCGGCATTATCGGCGGCACGGGCAGCGGCAAGTCCACGCTCGTTTCGCTTATCCCGCGCCTGTACGATGCGAGCGCTGGCAGCGTGAGCGTGATGGGCGCCGACGTGCGCGCCTGGCCGCTCGACCAGCTGCGCCATGTGGTCGCGACCGTCCCGCAGCGCGCGTCGCTGGTGAGCGGCACCATCCGCAGCAACCTGACCTGGCGTGACGAGTCAGCGACCGACGATGAGCTCTGGGCGGCGCTCGATATGGCGCAGGCCAGCGAATTCGTGCGCAACAAGCCGCAGGGGCTCGATGCCCCGGTCGAGGCGGGCGGTAAGAACTTCAGCGGTGGCCAACGCCAGCGCCTGACCATCGCGCGCGCCCTGGTGGGCTCGCCTCAGATATTGATCATGGACGACTCCGCCTCGGCGCTCGATTTTAAGACCGACGCGGCGCTTCGCCATGCCATCCGCGAGCGCAGCGTGCGCGGTGCCGCCGAGGGCGGGCTGCCGCTCACGACGGTCATCGTGAGCCAGCGCGTCTCGACCGTGCGCGATGCCGACACGATCTGCGTGCTCGACCACGGATCGGTTGCGGGCCTGGGCACGCATGACGAGCTGTATGCAAGCTGCCAGCTCTATCGCGAGATTTGCCAGTCGCAGCTGCGCCGCGAGGAGCTCGAGGGCCAGCAGGGGAGCACGGTGCCCGCGTCCGCCCCGACTGCCCCTGCGCCTACTTGCTCAAAGGAGGGCTGCTAAATGAATCCGTACACTTCCTCCGGTTCGGTCGCCACGATGACCGCCAATGTGTCCGGCAACGATAACCTCAACGACCTGGGCGACGGCCCGCGCCAACCCGGTGATCCCGAGCGCTATCCCGTGGGCGCGGTGACGCGCCGCCTGCTGGGCTATGTTCGCCCGCACCGTATTTCGTTTACGGCGTCGTTTGTGAGCGCCGCCATCTCGGTGATTCTGCAGCTCTACACGCCCATCCTCATTGGTGAGGGCATCGACCTCATCGTTGCCACCGGGCAGGTGGACTTCGATGCGCTGCTGCCGCTCGTTACCAAACTCGCGATTGTCGTGATGGGTGCTGCGGCCTTCCAGTGGCTGCAGGGCTACTGCGTCAACCGCCTGTCCTACGAAACGGTGCGCGACATGCGCGTGGAGGCGAGCGACAAGCTCAGCCGCATGCCGCTCAGCTTTGTCGACAGCCATGCCCACGGCGACCTTATGAGCCGCGTGGTCAACGACGTCGACCAGGTCGGCGACGGTCTGCTGCAGGGCTTCACGCAGCTCTTCACCGGTGCTATTACCATCGTGGGCACGCTCGCGTTTATGCTCTCCATCAACCTGACCATGACGCTCGTGGTGGTGCTCGTCACGCCGCTTTCCATTTTTGCAGCCGGTGCTATTGCCAAGCTCTCCAACAAGAGCTTTACGGCGCAGCAGCGTATTCAAGGGCAGCTCGGTGGTCATATCGAGGAGTACGTAGGCGAGCAGAAGCTTGTCGACGCCTTTGCCTATGGTCCCAACGCCCAGCAGCGCTTCGATGCCCTCAATGCCGAGCTTTACACCGCGGGCGAGCGCGCGCAGTTTATGGGTTCGCTCTCCAACCCCGGCACGCGTTTTATCAACAACATCATCTATGCCGTGGTCGCTGTGATCGGCTGCGTGGGCGTGGTCACGGGCGTGCCTGCGGCGCTCACGGTGGGCGGCGTGCAGATTTTCCTGTCCTACGCCAACCAGTACACCAAGCCGTTCAACGAGGTCACCAACGTCATTACGCAAATCCAGACCGCGTACGCCTCGGCGCGCCGCATGTTTGCGCTGCTCGATGCCCGCGAGCAAGAGCCCGATGCGCCAGATGCCGTGGAACTTGCCGCCCCGCAGGGCGAGGTCGCCTTTGAGCATGTGGACTTTAGCTACGTGCCCGACCGCAAGCTGCTGCAGGACATCTGCATCGAGGCTAAGCCCGGCATGCGCTTTGCCCTCGTTGGCCCCACGGGCTGCGGCAAGACAACGCTCATCAACTTGCTGTTGCGGTTCTACGATATCGATGCCGGTCGCATCATGGTCGATGGCCGTTCCTCGCGTGACTATACGCGCGCAAGCCTGCGCCGTGCCTTTGGCATGGTGCTGCAGGACACTTGGCTGTTCGAAGGCACGGTGGCGGAAAACATCGCTTACGGTTGTCCCGATGCCACACGCGAACAGGTTATCGAGGCGGCCAAGCGCGCGCATGCGCACAAGTTTATCGTGCAGCTGCCGAAAGGCTACGACACGGTGATCGGCGAGGACGGCGGCACGTTTAGCCAGGGTCAAAAACAGCTGCTGTGCATCGCGCGCGTCATGCTCACCGACCCGGCGATTTTGCTGCTGGACGAGGCGACCTCGAGCATCGATACCCGCACCGAGCTGCAGGTGCAGGCGGCATTCGACGAGCTCATGGCTGGCCGCACGAGCTTTGTCGTGGCACACCGCCTGTCGACGATTCGCAACGCCGACTGCATTCTGGTGATGCGCGACGGCGAGATTATCGAGCGCGGCACGCACGACGAGCTGCTAGCGGCAGGTGGCTTCTACGCCGAACTCTACCGCAGCCAATTCGCCCAGTGAGCAAGCCCGTGGGGCAAATTAATCAATCGACAGACGGTGGTTTACATCTGTCACGTTAGTACTAAGATATTCATCTAATAAATTGCATTAGTGGCTTTGGTTTTGGGGGAAACGAGGCAACGTGACTATGACGTGCTCTTTGGTGGTTAACAGCAAGAGCGGTAATACCAGGATGGTTTCGGGCGCGATCAAGCGCGCTCTGCAGGCTGCGGGTGTTGAGTTTGTCCATGCCGCGGCG
>OKVD01000671.1_pt1 | contig 11382 bp, 10 predicted proteins | sample 1606881 | NCBI WGS metagenome assembly OKVD01 (sample SAMN03281011, study PRJEB24777) | human gut metagenome | isolation source: fecal sample PR176 from 1 month old male Indian infant, caesarean delivered... | place: Singapore | collected 2006-01-13
ATTGTAAGTTTACTTTAGTTAATACCGAATCATAAACGGTGGAACGCCGTGTGCGGTGAAAGTCGCACGCACGGTGTGGAGCGGGGGAAAATCCGAAGATAACTTCAAAGGATTACCTATCGCTATCAAAGACACTGGATTTAGTCCGTCCTGGTGGAATCATTGCATTTATTACATCGAAGTTTACCCTGGACAAGAAAAATTCTTCGATCCGAAGCTACATCGCGCAGCGTGCAGAGTTGATTGGAGCGATCCGTCTGCCGAAAAATGCATTTTATCAAGTTGCAGGAACGACAGCGACGACGGATATTTTGTTTTTACAGAAACGGGAACAGGAGATTGTTCCGGATAAAAGGGAGATTAACTGGCTTTCTATCGAGGAAGATGAAAATGGTGTTCCTGTCAATTCTTATTTCATCGATCATCCGGAAATGATACTGGGAACAATGGCATTTGACGCGAGTATGTATGCGAATGAGGCTACTACAAGCTGCCTTCCTTTTGAAGATCAGCCTCTGGAAGAGCTGCTTAACAATGCAGTGGGGAAGCTGCAGGCAGTTTATCGGGAGCCCGATACAGAGCTTGCAGTGGATGGTGATTCGGAAGTGAAAGACTGGCTTCCGGCAAGACCTGAGGTGAAGAATGGCTGCTATGCCCTGATCGAAGACAAGCTGTACTATCGGGAAGATTCCAGAATGTATTTGCAGGCCATCGGTGGAATGAAGGAAGAACGGATAAAAGGGCTTCTGGAGATAAAGGACGCACTATGGAACTTAATTAATTTCCAATCCAGGACAGAAGAGGAACGGATTGATGACGGATACCCTGCGGACTTTGACATCGGTTTGAAACGATATTTAAATGAACTGAATCTGGTATATGACCGGTTTACTGCCAGATATGGGTATGTGAACTCATTTGCCAATATAACTGCTTTTGCAAAGGATAGTGACAGTCCACTGCTTCGTTCCATTGAGGACCCCAAAAAGGACGAAGACAGAAAAAAGATCAAAGGAGAGTATCAAAAGGCTATTGTATTCTATCAGGCAACAGTGAGACCGAAAATGGTTCCGAAACGGGCAGATAGTGCGGAAGAAGCGCTTCAGTTATCCATTAACATGAAAGGCCGTATTGATTTGGATTATATACAGTATCTATACCACACGCCTGATCATGAAAATTTCAGCAAGGATGAGATCATTGCAGAATTGGGGACGAGAATTTATCAGGATCCGGCTGCCTATGATGGGAAACCCTATAAAGGCTGGGTCATAGCGGAAGAGTATTTGAGCGGTTACGTAAAAGATAAGCTGAAGGAAGCTGTTTTCTACGCAAAAGAAGAACCGGAGCGATTTAACCGCAATGTGGAAGCACTGCAACAGGTTCAGCCGCAGCCGCTGACACCGGAGGATATCAGTTTTACATTGGGAGCCACCTGGATACCGACCGAGTACTATGAAGCATTTATGTACGAAAAGTTTGAGACGCCGAGTTATCTGCAGGGCGGAAGTTCTGGCATCGGAATTGAATTTGCTCCCTATACCGGAGAGTATCACATCACCCGAAAAAGTGCGGAACCGAATTCCGTATGCGTCAACGCAACTTATGGAACCGCAAGGAAAAATGCTTATGAAATCCTGGAGATATCCTTAAATCTGAGGACCGTGGAGGTGAAAGACCGGGTAGAATATGTGGACTCTTACACCGGGGAAGATAAAGTGAAATACGTGTTAAACCGCGCAGAGACCCTTCTGGCAAGGGAAAAGCAGGCACAGATGAAGCAGGAATTTGAAAGCTGGCTGTTTGAGGAACCGGAACGGGGAGATGCGCTTACGAAGCTCTATAACGATCGGTTCAATAATATCCGGCCCAGAGAATTTAATGGAGACGGCTTAATGTTTCCTGATTTAAACAGCGCCATCCACTTGAGAAAAAATCAGAGAGACTTAATTGCCCGTGGGATTTATGGAAATACGAATGTTCTGGGAGCCCATGAAGTAGGAGCAGGCAAAACGTTCAGCGCGGTTGTGATTGCGCATGAACGAAAACGTCTGGGAGTCTGCCATAAGCCGCTGATTGCCGTACCCAATTACTTAGTCGGGCAGTGGGCCGCAGATTATATGAAACTCTATCCTCAGGATAACCTTTTGGTTGCTACGAAAAAGGATTTGGAGAGGAAGAACCGGAGACGCTTTGTCAGCCGGATTGCGACAGGAGATTACGATGCGATTATCATGGCTCACAGCAGCTTTGAATTAATCAATCTGTCGAAGGAAAAACAGCTTTCGGCGATTCAGGAAGAGTTGAATGAGATCAGCGATGCAATTGCAGACGAAAAAGGAAGGCTGGGGAAAAGCTGGACCTTAAAACAGCTCTGTGCATTTCAGAAAAATCTGCAATTCCGCTATGACTATTTATTTAATGAAGATAAAAAAGACAATACAATCAATTTTGAGCAGCTGGGCGTGGACTGCCTGATTATTGATGAAGCTCATACTTATAAAAACAACTACAGCTTTACTAAAATGCGGAATGTTGCCGGTGTAGGAGGAAAGAGCAGCCAGCGGGCCATGGATATGTATATGAAAAGTCAGTATATCAATGAGATTACTGGGGAGAAGGGACTGATCTATTTAACGGGTACGCCGGTTACAAATTCTATGAGTGAGTTGTATGTGATGCAGAAAGCGCTGCAGCCATCGGAATTAAGATCGAGAGGTATTTTTCTCTTTGATTCCTGGGCAAGCACGTTTGGTGTTGTGGAATCTTCCCTGGAGCTTCGACCGGAGGGTACCGGGTACCAGATGAAGAGCCGGTTTGCCCATTTTCACAATCTTCCAGAACTGATGTCTATGTTTACTCTGGTTGCCGATATCAAAACAACGGATATGCTTCCGGAGATACCGGTTCCAAAGCTGAGGACCGGAGCATTTCAGGCAGTAAAGACCATGATTACACCGGAACAGAAAGAAAAAATGGCGGAACTCGTCATGCGGGCAGAGGATATCCGAAACGGGAGAGTGGACAGTACGGAAGACAACTTTTTGAAACTGACGAATGAGGCCCGGCTATTAGCCATTGATCCAAGGATCCTGGATTTTAGTATTTCTTACAACCCGAATACCAAACTGAACGTATGTGCCCAAAATGTAGCGTCTATTTACCATGAAACTGCAGAAAAAAAGTCTACACAGCTGATCTTCTGCGATAAGGGGACACCGAAACCGGATGGCAGCTACAGCTTTTATCAGGCGCTAAAAGAGGAGATGACGGCTGCGGGTGTAAAGGATGAGGAGATTGCCTTTATTCATGATTATAATACGGATATACAGAGGGCAGAGCTGTTTGAAAAGGTGAAGACAGGGGAGATCCGGATCCTGATAGGAAGTACGGAAAAGATGGGAGCTGGCATGAACGTACAGGATAAATTGATTGCGCTGCATCATCTCGATGTGCCTTGGAGGCCGGCTGATTTGACACAGAGAAATGGCCGTATTCTTAGGCAGGGAAATGAAAATGAGGAGATTTCCATTTTTAACTATATTACGGAGCAGACGTTTGACGCTTATCTGTGGCAGATTTTAGAGCAGAAGCAAAAGTATATCAGCCAGATTATGACGGGGCGCTCAGCGGCCAGAAGCTGTGAGGATATCGATGAAACGGTGCTGCAATATGCAGAGTTTAAGACACTGGCGGCAGATCCCAGGATGAAACATAAAATGGAAGTAGATAATGAAATCTATCGATTACAGACACTGAAAGCGTCCTGGAAAGCCAATCACCAGGAGCTTCAAAATGATGTAATTTTCAGCTATCCAAGCCGAATCGAGAAATGCCGGGATCAGATCGAAAAATACAGAGTCGATGTAGAGCGCTATCACAAAAACAAGAGAGTGGATTTTTCTATGACTTTAGAGCATAAGGCCCACAGAGGCAGGAGTGACGCCAGTGATCATTTGGAACTCCTGTTTTGGAGACTGGGAAAAAGTGAGGGAGACACTTTGGTGATTGGAAGTTACGCGGGATTTACGATCTCTTTAACTCGTGGTCTTAGCGGTCTGATCAATGTTGAACTGACTGGAAAAGGCATATACGGTTTTACCGCAGGTCCATCAAGTTTGGGAAATATCACAAGGATTGAGAATACGATCGGAAAACTGGAAGAGCAAAAACTGGATACGGAAATGAAGCTGGAAGATTTGGAGAAACAGTTAAAGGCTGCAAAGCTGGAGTTGTCAAAACCATTTAAAGATGAGGAAAAATTGAGAGATTTATTAAAAGAACAGGTCCATCTGGCGCTGGAACTTGAATTTCAGATGGAGGAAGATAAGCGGCCTGAAGATACTCCTGTTGATGAAGTGCTTGAGAGCAAATCAGAGAGTTTTTATGAGGAATGTATGGAGCAATGAGGAGGTTGACATGGTTACTAAACAGAAACCGATGCCATTTACAAAGGAAGAAGTAGAAAAAATTTACAATACGAATATCATTGATTTTGCTGTAGAAAATGGTTTGATTCTTGAAAAGGGCGATGTAAACACGGTCCATGTAAAGAACAGCGGAGGACTATATTTGTTCAAACATGGCCGTGGATTTCACTGGTTCACAACGGGAAAACATGGAAATATCGTAGAATTTGCCATGGAATATTTTGGTCTGAGCAAGGTGGAAGCCATGGAGAGAGTCCTGGGAAGCCGCGCATACGGTTCCACGATTACGGTAGCAGAGCCCGTCAAAGGGAAAACGAAGAAGGAGATGGTTCTGCCGTCCCGTGATAGAAATAATAATCGGGCCGCCTTATATTTGATAAGCGATCGGAAACTGGATGAGGATATTGTCTATGCGTTGATGGATCAGGGCAGGATCTTTCAAGTGAGACAGGAGATTAATGGAAAGAAATATATTAATTGTGCATTCGTGGGCTACGATCAGGAGAATACACCCCGTTATTGTTCTCTGAGGGAAATGAAACTGCACGGGGGATTTCGGCAGGATATTGAAAATTCTGATAAGACGTATGGATTTCTCATGCCTGGCAGAAGCAAACGGGTATATGAGTTTGAAGCGCCGATTGATGCCATCAGTCATGCTACGCTGTGTAAGCGGTTTGGGATAGATTGGACGAAAGATTACCGTATCTCAGAGGGATGCCTTTCGGATCGGGCATTGGAACGATTTTTAAAGAACCATCCGGAGATAAAGGAGATTGTTTTCTGCTATGACAATGACAGCGAGGGCCATCTGCCGGATGGAACGCCGCATAATCATGGTCAGGTAAAAGCGGAAGAAATGAAAAAGAAATATGAGAAACTGGGTTACTGGGCGGCGATTCAGACGCCGCATTTGAAGGATTTCAACCAGGATCTGATGGAACACTACCATTTTCCGGAGCAGGAACAGGAGGAAAAGAAGGGGGAGGAAATGGAACGGTGATGGGAGGAACAGGGGAAACAAAGATAGGGAAAAAGCATAAGGAGATATTGCTGGCCGATCTCCTGATTTTATTACTGGAGGTTGATGAAGAGGAAAAGACAGAAATGGAGACTTTTTTAGAACAGTATCCATTCACTGCTTTGCTCAGGGAATATCCTGTGCTGGGGCTGTCGGTAGAAACTGAGAGAAAATTGGAGACGATTGCAAGGTTGGAATCATATGATGGAAGGGATGTATCATGGAGACAGTCCGAACCAGCCGGGAACATTTTATGGATGGATTCAGCCGGATCACCGGTATCAGTAAAAGGAAAATAGAGGAGTATTCCAAGCAGTTTGATTTATTGCATATTGTTGACCACCCAATGGCGGTGGGGGTGACGGAAGCACAGTATAAAAAGATCGTTCAGCTGAGAGAATTTTTAAATGCTTATCAGTCTTTGAGAAAGAGGGAGTGGGGGGAACGAGTGGTGTTGAGTGGGTGTGAGTCTTCTAAAGAATATTTTATCTCGCAACTGGCGTTTTACAGAGAGCGGGAGATGATTCTTTGTGCGTATCTTGATTCTGGCGGTGGGGTGATATCGTGTGAGAAAGTTGCGGAAGGGACCGTGAACCGGACTGCGTTTTTTTCGAGAGAACTTGTAAAAAGAGTTCTTCAGTTGGATGCAGTGGCTGTTGTCCTGGCGCATAACCATCCCAGCAGTTCACTGAAAGCAAGTGAAGAGGATCTGGCGCTTACAAAACAGTTGCAGGAAGCGCTTCATATATTGGGGATAAAGGTACTTGATCATATTATTGTTGGGGCAGACCAGGCGATGTCCATGTATCAAGAGGGGATGATATCAGAGGATCACCCAATACATGCAGAGCAGACAGTGTTAAATCTATGCGGAAGTGAGGGGATTGACTATGAGCGCTAGAAAAGACCAGAGAGGAGGAGTACAGGTGAGGGCGCCGACCAGATTCTTTTCCGCTTTTGAAAGCAGCGCAGCGAATGATGGACCGCTTTGGGGCCATCAAAACTTGAGACCAAAATCTCGGATTTTGGCTTAAGGCAGGAATAGGCGGGTTCCACTCGCCGGCAAAGCAGCTTGCAGGCAAAGCCTGCAACGGGGTTCCCGCATAAATAGCGGGTTATGGTTGGAACTTCAAGGATATCGAGACTTCGTGACAAGAAAAGAGACAGCGAGCAATGAAAGAGGTGTTTTATCCTCGACGATATTACATTGTTTGGTGAAGTTGATAAAGTAGAGGTTGCGATTGAAAGAATCCGAGTATTAGCTGATCGGGCATTACTAAATGACCCGAAAGGTTTTGTGGTGTGTGACAGTGGTGGAAAAGATTCCAATGTGATTAAGCAGCTGGCATATTTGTCAGGTGTACCATTTGAAATAGTACATAACCATACGACGGTGGATTATCCGGAAACCGTATATTATGTGAGAAGGGAGAAGAAACGGTGGGAGGAGCTGGGAATTTCCTATACGATCAGCTATCCCATCTATAAAGGACAGCGGACCACCTTTTGGGAATTAATTCCACTAAAAGGGCCGCCGCTGCGTCACCGGCGCTGGTGTTGTGATGTGCTGAAAGAAGCGCAGAATTGCAACCGGTATATTATTACCGGAGTGAGATGGGAGGAAAGCGCCAGGAGAAAACAGAATCGGGCAGCCTATGAGATCCAGCGGACTACGAAGGATCGGATTAAGCTGCAAAATGATAACGATGTAAAACGGAAACTGATGGAAATCTGCCAGGTGAAAGGAAAAGTAATTGTGAATCCGATCATTGACTGGACGACAACGGAGGTGTGGGAATTTATTGACCGATATCAGATTGTTACCAATCCTTTGTATCAGGAAGGCCACAAGAGAATTGGCTGTGTAGGCTGTCCGATGGTAGATAATAAGTACGAACTGGAGAAGAGCCCGGAGTTTAAGCGTATGTATCTTAATGCGTTTCAGAAATGTGTGGAGAACAAACCACCGAGCCGCCATGGCTGGAAAACGGGACAGGAACTCTATGATTGGTGGGTGAATGGAGGCCGGGGAATGGATCCGGATCAATTATGCCTGTTTGATCTTTTTCCGGAAGGAGATGATGAAGATTGACTCAGAAAACCCAAAAGCGTTCTGTGAATTTTCCCACTGAAACATTGAAATCACTGGACAAGCTGGCAGCCAGGGAACATACGACAACTTCCGAATTGATCCGGAACTTTGTGGAAGAAGGACTGAAGGTAAACGGTTATGAAGAACAGGTAGGCTTCATTGCCAGAATAATCCGGCAGGAAATCACAGCAGTGTATCATGTGGAGGATATTAAAGCCATCAGTGATCACAGTGCGGACCGTCTGGCTAAAATGTTAATGAAAACAGGGAAAATCAATGCGGCCATGTTTTTCCTGCTGGTAAAGGTATTGATTCATCTTGCAGACCGGAGGAGTCTGGAAGAAATGGAACATATGGTATCAGAAGCTGTTGCTCTGGGAGTCGATTATATGCAGAAGAAAGACTTCCAGATCAACAGCTTTTTATATGACACAGATTTTCTGATGCATTTGGCAGATAAACTATAACCAGAGTAAACGAATTTCAGGAGGTATCTATATGAATTACGAAGAGTTTAAGAGTTATATATTGAGTCATATCAAGGACTATTTGGGCGAAATGGACCCGGAGATCGACATGAAGATTGAGCAAACCGAAAATAAATTATTTGAGGAAGTGGATGCTCTGGTTCTTAGTAAACCGGATAGAGAATACTCTACCAACATCTTTTTGGATAAGGCATATGTGGCTTACAAGAGTACGGGAGATATGGAACCCATTATGAAAGACATCGCGGCGACGGTGCGAAAATCGGAAAAGCAATTGAACAAAATGGAAGCAATCAACTTGAATTCCTTTGAAGGGATCAAGGAGCGGCTCTCTGTTCAGATTCTTAATGCAGAAAGGAATCAGAGCCAGCTTCAGGCAATCGCACATAGAAAAATTCCGGAAACAGATCTTGCAGTTGTTTATCGGATTGAGGTTGCAAGTAACAGGGATGGATTTGAAAGCGTAAAGGTAACAAACAAAATGCTGGATATTTGGGGGATTCGTGAGGAACAGTTGTATCAGGCTGCTTTGGAACAAAATATGAAGAAATATCCGTTTATCATAGCAGATGCTGGTCAATTTCTTTTTAAGACAGAACCTGTACCTGAGCAATTTCCGGAAGAAATGAAGGAAAACCGTTTTTATTATCTCACCAACAGCAATATAGTGAATGGTGCTGCAACAATTCTCTATCCGGATATCTTAAAAACGATTGGAGATAAATTTCAGGGAAATTACTTCATTTTACCCAGTAGTATTCACGAAGTGTTGTTGCTGAAAAACGATGGAGAAACAAATGTGGAGGAACTACAGTCCACGGTAAGGTCAGTGAATGACGAGTCCGTGCCGGAAGGAGATATTCTTTCCGATCATGTCTATGCGTATGACAGAGAAAATGAACGGTTTTATCAGGTTAGCGAAAGAGAGGAAACATGGGATCATATGGATCAAGGATTTTCTGGTATGGAAGAGAGAAACATGAGCGAGGATGTATATGCGTCTTATGCTGATGAAGTTATCGCCAATGATGAGCATGAAAGATAGGAGTAAGATGGGATTTGAAGCGGTAATGTTGTAAAAGAAGGAGAAGAATTATTTCCATATTAATTTACAAACAACGCCACCGGAGCCCGAACCGAAAAGATACACCAGAAGCAAATTACGCTCATATCCGTTACATTGCAACCCGGCCCAGAGTGCTGAAGAATGAAGGGATGTGTCACGGATTGTTTGGTAAGATGCAGCCGGGGCCTATACAGGAATTTAAAGACTGGAAAGAGATTGCAAGGCTGGCCTATGCCAATTCTAAAAAGAATATTACCATGTACCGCAGTGTGGTGTCTTTTTCGGAGGAGACGGCCAAAGAACTTCTTCTAAACGATCAGAAAAGCTGGCAGCGCTATATTGAAAATCATATCCTGACGATTGCAGAAAAAAACAGAATGAAAAGGGAACATCTTCAATGGGCCTGTGCCGTTCATGGAGAAAAAACGCATCCTCATATTCATGTGGTATTCTGGGATACTTCGGTTCGGGCGAAGAATCCGTATGTGCCGCCTGCGATTCCGGCAGCGATACGCAGGCAGATGATTAAAGACACGTTGGTCGATAAAATTCGCTTATATGGGCAGAAAAAAGATGAGAACCTGCGCGCCATGAGACAGATTACCGATGAGATGGTAGACGAATTTGAACGGTACTTGCGCAGATTGAAGCCTAACAAATATCAGGAGATCAATAAAGCGCTGGAAAAGGAATTGGACTATGAAGTGGCGTTTTCAGAAAAAGCAGTAAACGATCTCGGAAGTCGTTTGCTGAAGCTGCGGCAGGCTATGCCGGAAAATGGAAGAATTACTTATCAATTGCTTTCACCAGAAGTGAAACAGCAGGTTGATGAGGCAGTGGAAGATATGATCAGTCATTTTCAACCAGTACGAGATGCGGTGGAAGCCTACTGTGAAACAAAGAAATGCCAGGCTGCTTTCTATTCTACAGATACGGCTTACCTGGCTCAAAAAGCAGAAGGGTATGAGAAAGAAGCAAGGAAGGTACTGGCAAACCGAGTTTTAAGCGGCGTGCGCATGGTGATCCGGCTAGAGGGTGAAATGCGAACAATGCAGTACATCCAGGACCGGAAAGCATTTTATGCAGAACAGATTGTATTGGAGAGTCTGGAGATGCTTGCGGGCATCGCCGATTCCAAAGAAGAGTTTGCAGACGGACGAAGACCGGGGACACTCCAGCTTTCCAAAGAAGGTCAAAAAGAGTGGTATTTGAAGAATCAGGATAAGGGATTTGAGCATTAAAGTCAGGAGGTTTTTCGATGAAGTCGAAGGTCGAATTCTACAATGCTTTTTTTAAAACACTGAATGAAAAAGGATATACGGTGGAGGAACCGAGCTCGCCGGATTATCTGGTGGATATCCGGCATAGAGGAAAAGTGATTGCCTTTTACACAAGGGGCGATGTGATCATGAAGAATCCTTTCGAGGAAGTGCCGGATAAACTGATAGAAAGAATCGAGCAGCTGGCGCTGGCTACTGCCGATGTATGCGGAATTTGTTCTGATCAGCCTTATGAGGACGATAAGGTAGAAAAGCTGGCCAATGGCGTGGTGAAAATCAATGAACATGAGAATGTGATTCTGGCCTGTAAGCATCACCCGCTTTTCGGCTATGTGCTTTCCACTTACCGCCAGGATTTAGAAAATAACAATATGCCTATACAGCGGCAGTATTTTTATAACAAGGATGAGGCGTTCGAGAGTTTTGCAACCAGAAGTGGTCTTGTCGATGAAAAGAAGTTATTTACCGAAAGTGAACTTAAAATTCTGCACAGCAGTTTAATCCATATGCGCATGGACGATCAGGAAAGCCCGACCGAACAACTGGAAGCGGTCGGGAAGCTCATAGAAAAGATTGAGGAGGCTGTACCGGAACTCCATAAACCGGAGCGGCCGTTTGCAATCAATCAGTTGTTTGGGGCTTGGGGGCTGGGACAGATGCTGGAGCGTTAAAGCGGATTTTTCTCATCCCGATTCATCAAAGCTGCCAGATGGATCAGTGCTTTGGCCTGTTCCGGATCTAAGCGCCGGACTGCCAGAAGCAGCTCCTGTTCCAGTTCGGTGGGGTAGAGAACGGACTGTTCTTCGTTAAAGAATTCCGCAAGGTTTGTTCCGAGGGCAGTCAGCAGCTTTTCTAACGTAAAGACGGATGGCTGAGAATTGCCTTTTTCAATGGAACGAATGTGATTTTCCGATACATCGGTCATACGGGCCAGTTTGTAAACACTGAGATTTTTGGAGGTACGAAGTTGCTTTAAATGATCGTTTAATTTCATGTTATGATCCT
>OKVD01000678.1_pt1 | contig 11272 bp, 9 predicted proteins | sample 1606881 | NCBI WGS metagenome assembly OKVD01 (sample SAMN03281011, study PRJEB24777) | human gut metagenome | isolation source: fecal sample PR176 from 1 month old male Indian infant, caesarean delivered... | place: Singapore | collected 2006-01-13
CGAGGCGGTGGCGGCCGTGATGTCGTCATTGATGCCGCTCCCGGTCTGCAGCTTCCTGTTGTACATGCACTCGACGACCTAGGTCATGCTGACGATGGACGCCACGCGGAAGCCGTTCTCCTCCTGCACCACTTTCAGACCGGTGACCACGGCGCACTTGGAGACCTCGATACGGTTCAGGCTGACGATCAGGCCCTTTACCTCCACGTCGGCAGCGCCCTTGAGGATGGGATACGTCTCGTCGATGGACTTGCCGGAGGTGGTGACGTCCTCGACCATGATGACGCGATCGCCGTCGTGCAGGTCGGCGCCCAGCAGGTTGCCCTTGTCGGCACCGTGATCCTTGACCTCCTTGCGGTTGCAGCAGTAGCGCACTTCCTTGCCGTAGAGCTCCTGCAGCGCGATGGCGGTGACCACGGCCAGCGGGATGCCCTTGTAGGCCGGGCCGAACACCACGTCGAAGTCCAGGCCGAAGTTATCATGGATGGCCTGGGCGTAGTACTTGCCCAGACGATGCAGCTGCTCTCCCGTGACGTACGCGCCGGCGTTCATAAAGAACGGGGACTGGCGGCCGCTCTTCAGCGTGAAGCTGCCAAACTTCAAAACATGGCTCTCCACCATGAAGTGGATGAACTCTTCCTTATACTGCTCCATGAAATCCCCTTTCGTAAAGAAACGGGGCGGGGAAACAACCCCTTCGCCCCGTTCAACCGGCTTCCCTATAAAGTAGCAAATTCTCTTTGATTACGCCAACCGTCGACTCACGGGCCGGCGGTCGGCAAGGGCGCCTCCGACGCCCAAGACCGTCCCGGGCCACACGGGGTAGCAACCTTCAGGCCGCGCCTGCGCAAGCGAAAGACGAAACGAGGCGCCGGAAGCCGCCGATCGCAAACGGACCCGACCGCCGATGAGCGGCCGGGACCGCGCTAGTCCTCTACGCGGATGACGCTGGGCTCGGCGCGCAGGACGTCCTCGAGCCCGCCGATCTCCTCGAGCACGCGGCGCACGCTCGCCTCGCTGGCGGTGTGCGTGACGTAGCTGAGGTTCACCGTCTCATGCTGGGCGCTGCCGCGCTGCACCACGCTACGCACGCTGACGCCGTGCTTGGCGAACACGCCGGCCATGGCAGCAAGCACGCCGGAACGATCCGCAACGGAGAAGCGGATGTAGTACTTCGTGCTGAGCTTCTCCATGGACACGATGGGCAGGTTGTCGGTGCAGGTGCAGCCGACAACCTGCGGGATGCCGAGCGTCATATGGCGCGCAACCTCCAGCACGTCGCCCATGACCGCCGCGGCGGCAGGGCCCGCGCCGGCGCCCTCGCCGAAGAACATGGTCTCGCCCACGGCGTCGCCCGTGACGTAGATTGCGTTGAACACGCCGTTGACCTGGGCCATCTGATGCGCCTTCGGCAGCATGGTGGGATGCACGCGCACATCGATGCCCTCGGGCGTACGATGCGCAAGCGCCAGCAGCTTGATGACGTAGCCCATGTCGTCGGCGGTGTCCATGTCGAGCTGCGTGATGTTGCGGATACCCTCGGTGTAGACGTCGTTGAGCTTCACGCGGCTGTTGAAGGCGATGGACGCCAGGATGGCGATCTTCGCGGCGGCGTCGAAGCCGTCCACGTCGGCGGTGGGATCGGCCTCGGCGAAGCCCTTCGCCTGGGCCTCGGCCAGCGCATCCTCGTAGGACAGGCCGTCGTCGACCATGCGCGTGAGCATGTAGTTGGTAGTGCCGTTCACGATGCCCATGACGGAGGTGATCTCGTTGCTGATGAGGGAATGCTTCAGCGGTTGGATGATGGGGATGCCGCCGCCGACGCTGGCCTCGAAGCCCACTTCCAGGTTCTTCTCTCGGGCAAGGTCCATGACCTCGTCGCCGAAGGTGGCCATGAGCGCCTTGTTGGCGGTGACCACGTTCTTGCCCGCGCGCAGGGCGCCGAGCACCACGTCGCGCGCAGCGGTGGTGCCGCCGATCAGCTCGATGACGATATCGATCTCGGGGTCGTCGATGATGTCGTTGAAGTCCTCGGTGAACAGGTGCAGCACGCCGCGCGCCTCTGCCTGCTCGGGATTGCGCGAACACACGCGCACCACTTCCATGTCGACGCCCAGGTGGCGCTTGAAATCCTCGCGATGGTTGCGCAGGATGTCCAAGCAGCCGCCGCCGACGGTGCCCGTTCCCACGAGTCCAAGTTTAATGGTCATGTCTCCCCCTTCGAAAGGTTGAAAAGCTGCGCCCGAAGCACCGGGCGGGTTTGGGATGGCTCTGTTACGGATCAGAGGATACCGCAGGAACGCCGGCGTCGCGCGCCGATGCTGCCCACAGGCCCCTTGGAGCCGGCGAGACGACCGCTGATCACGCAAAACCCGCGAAAGCGCGGAATATGCGGCGGGCGGTCGGGCTTGCGGCTGCCGGGCAGGCCCCAGTGCCGAACGAGCCCGACCGCCCGGAAGCGGCTAGATGTCGCGATGATACAGGTCGGCGTAGGTCTCGCGGCGGGTGACCACGCGGGCCTGGCCGTCCTTCACGAACACGATGCCGGGACGCGGCTGGCCGTTGTAGTTGCTGGCCATGGTGTAGCAGTACGCGCCGGTGCCGAACACCGCGATGACGTCGCCCAGGTCGGGCGTCTGCAGCGGCATGTCGATGACCACCGCGTCGCCGCTTTCGCAGTGCTTGCCGCACAGCGTGACGATCTCGGTGCGGGGCTGGCCGGCCTTGTTGGCGATAGTGGGCTCGTAATCGGCGTGGTAGAGCGCCGTGCGAATGTTGTCGGACATGCCGCCGTCGATGGCCACGTACTTGCGGATGCCGGGCAGCGTCTTCAGGATGCCGACGGTATACAGCGTGAGGCCCGGGGTTGCCACCAGGCTGCGGCCGGGCTCGACGGCCAGACGCGGCAGCTTCACGCCCAGGCGTTCGCAGTTCTCGCGGACCGCATTGACGGTGCACTCGGCGAACTCGTCGATGGTGGAGGGCTTGTCGTCGGCCTTGTAGGCGATGCCCAGGCCGCCGCCCATATCGAGCTCCTCGACCTCGTAGCCGTAGGTTTCCTTCACGCGGGCGATGAACTCGACCATGACCTGCACGGCTTCAGCGAACGAATGCAGCGCGAAGATCTGCGAGCCGATGTGGCAGTGGAAGCCCGCCAGGCGCACGTTCGGGGTCTCGAGCGCATCCTTGACGCACTTGAAGGCGAAGTCGTCGAGCATGGTGAAGCCGAACTTGCTGTCCTCGCAGCCCGTGCGGATGTACTCGTGCGTGTCGGCCTCGACGCCGGGGGTGACGCGCATATAGATGTCCTGCGTGACGCCCAGCTCGCCGGCGATCTTGCTGATGCGGCCCAGCTCGATGCGGCTGTCCACCACGATGCGGCCCACGCCCGCCGAAATGGCCTCGCGAAGCTCCTGCGGCGTTTTGTTGTTGCCGTGCACGAACACGCGCTCCATGGGGAAGCCCGCCTGCTGCGCGCACCAAAGCTCGCCGCCGCCGGACACGTCGAGGCACAGGCCCTCCTGCGCGACGATGCGCGCGGTTTCCTTATTAAGGAACGCCTTGGAGGCGAAGATGACGTCGGAGTTCTCATAGCGGCTGCGGAACGCCTTGAGGTAGGTTTCCATGCGGTTGCGCATGTCGGCTTCGTCCATGACGTAGAGCGCGGTGCCTTCCTTATGAGCAAGCTCCACCATATCGACGCCGCCGACGAACAGGTGGTCGTCGCGCACCTCGGCGGTCATGGGCAGCACGGCGCCCAATTCCATGGTAGTGCGGTTATCAGGTTGCTTGGTGTGATCCGATGGTGCCAAAGACATAGGCGCGCTCGCTTTCTCGCAGTTCCCGGTGTCAAGTTGCAATTGGCAAACTGACGCTGTTCTCAATCCGTTCCATAGTATCAGGCTCGACCGCGCGCCACTGTGTCAACCTGGTAAATTCAAGTGCAAATAGCAACGGCTCGGCAACCCCTGCCGAGCCGTTCCCTGGCACAAAAAAGCCCCCGCGTTTGCGAGGGCTTTGCATATGAGGTTACGCTTGCCGCGCAGGTGCGTTTACTTATGGGAGACCAGGTAGGTCAAGCCAGCGGCGATGGCGAACAGCACCACGAATTCGCCCAGGAGCGGTGCCACGGTGCTACCGAACCATGCAAGGCTGATGGCCGGAGTCTGAGCTGCCACCAGGGTGAAACCCGTCAGCGACGCAGTGGCCGAAGATGCGATGGCGCACACTGCGATAGCGATTGCCAACAGGGCGACGAACCCGACGAGCATGGTAATCGGGGTATGGTTTCCTTGGATCTGCTTCACGTTCGTTGCTGCGTTCATTTTAACCCGTCATCCTTTCTCGCTCGCCTGAATCCGTGTCAGGCTTCGGTCTACTTCACCGTTTGGCAACGTTGGAAATCTGCTCCTTGACAACTTCGTTGCGTTCGGTGCGATTGCCAATCTATCAGGGCTGCGCTAGAAGTGAAGATATCCGTCGATTTCTTCACTATTCGGACACTTTTCGCCAACATTTTGTGCACCTGCACAAAAGTATGGTCAATAGAAATCCTCTTAACCGATAGGCTATGTGAATATATGTTTCACCAGGTTATCAGTAGGAAATCGATTTTTGCCCCGGCGAATCGGCCACTAAAACACTGGCCGATTAATCTGCGCCTTATCAGAAAATTGTTCAAGAGTATCTTTTTGCTTTTACGTTTTAAAGTGCTTTTTGCGGTGTTCACAGAAGCCCCACCAGGCCTTCACGCATGCGGTACAATTTGAGCCGCGAAAACATGCCGTCGCGGCGAATCCTGCCCGATCGGCACGGGGACATCCGTTAACGTCACGCAAGGAGGCCAAAATGGCGAAACCCGAACCGTCCATGGATGAATGGCTCAAGGAAGCGAAGCAGGACCCGAAGACCGCGCAGTGCGGCATGTTCCTCACGCACAACGGCGTGGTGCGCATCACGCCCAAGGCGCAGGTGCGCGAGGGCGTCGAGGGGCTTGGCGACGTGGCGCAGGTCGATTTCAGCTACGACGCCGAAGGCCTTGAGCAGGCCGTCAAGGAGGCGCTCACGTGGCCGGGCGTCTATTATGTGCGCGTATGGCTCAACGAGGGAGTGCTGAACGTGGGTGATTCGCTCATGTACGTGCTCATCGGCGCCGACATCCGCCCGCGCTGCATCGATGCGCTGCAGCAGCTGGTCGGCAAGATCAAGAACGAACTGGTGGTGGAGAAGGAGATCTACGCGTAGGCGAGACAACCGAGCATAAAAGAGAAGCCCGTCGGCACAAGCCGACGGGCTTCTCTCGTTACTATGAAGATAAGGAAACGCGCTCTTAGCGCTTGCTGCGCCTCTTTGCCACGATGGCGATTCCCAGTGCGGAAGCGCCCAGGGCCAAGGCCACAAGGGCGCTCGGAGTCTGATCGCCGGTCTCTGCCAACTCGGTCTCGGAAGCTACCTGTTCCGCTTCAGGCTTGTTACCGGAATCGTCCTTGGACTTGCCGTCGGACTCATCCTTGGACTTGTCGCCGGATGCATTGCCGGACCCGTCCTTGACCTCGTGCGTATTCGTGATGACGCCCTCGTTGCCGACAGTAGCGTTGTTGGCAGTATAGCCATTGACGTCTGCCTGGGTGATCTTGCAGTCAACGTCATAACGCTCGCCGTTGTCGTCATAGGCGTACTGGCGGACGCCGGTGTACGTAACGGTATACGTGTCGTCGCCATTGTCCACAACAGCGGGCAGCATATCAGAAGCGACGCCGTCGGCAGTTAGCGAGAGGAGCTTGGCATAGTCCTCGGCGCTCGGGCGCAGACCGTCCTTATTAGAGGAATCCTTCCAAGCGATCGTAGCGTTGACATCGGTATAGGCGGGGACGATGGCGAGCGTGGCGGGAACGATGCGAATGTAGTTATAGCCGCAGATGTCGTCACCAACTACCATCTTGTAGATGTAGCCATCGCCCAGAGCGACATCGCCAAGGCCCGTGCGGCCTACATGCTATCGACTCATTCTGAATATGCCGCGCAAAAACGAAGCCCCCACCCCTAAACTTCGCTTGAAGCTAGGAGCGGGAGGCCTTTCGTTGACCCGGACGCCTTACGGCTTGCCAGCACGCAGGTTGCGCGATTGGCGAAATCTGCGGCTGGTCGGCACGCAAATCCGGCAATCCGCAAAAGCCCCCGCCGGCAAAACAGCCGGCAGGTGACGCAGCCCAAAACGCCCTGCCGGCAAAAGCCGACAGGGCACTATCGATCCTCAAACGCTGCGCCGGCCGAACGGCCGGCGCACTCGCGTTCTAGTCCGTGAAGTACTTCACGCCGCTTTCGAACAGGGGCATAAACTTGTTGCCCGGGACGTTCTTGTACAGGCCGTCGCCGCGACGCTCCACGTGGCCCATCTTGCCGAGCACGCGACCGTCGGGGCTGGTGATGCCCTCGATGGCCATGACCGAGCCGTTGGGGTTCACGTCCCAATCCATACTGGGCTGGCCGGCCTCGTCAACGTACTGCGTGGCGATGCGGCCCGTGACCTCGAGCTGGTGCTGCAGCTCAGGGCTGCACACGAAGCGGCCCTCGCCGTGGCTGATGGCCACGGTGTGGATATCGCCGGGCTCGCACTGGGACAACCAGGGGCTCAGGTTGCTGGCAACGCGCGTGCGCACCAAGCGGCTCTGGTGGCGGCCGATGGTGTTGAACGTGAGCGTGGAGCACTCGTCGTCCATGGGGCGGATGTCGCCGTACGGCACCAGGCCCAGCTTCACGAGCGCCTGGAAGCCGTTGCAGATGCCCAGCATCAGGCCATCGCGGTTGAACAGCAGGTCGCGCACGGCCTCGGTGACCTCGGGGGCACGGAAGAAGGCCGTGATGAACTTCGCCGAACCGTCGGGCTCGTCGCCGCCGGAGAAGCCGCCGGGCAGCATGATGATCTGGCTGTTCTTGATGGCCTCCACCAACGCCTTCGTGCTCTCGGCGACGGCCGAGGGCGTGAGGTTGTTGATGACCAGCGTGTCGGCCACGGCGCCCGCCTGCTCGAACGCGCGAGCTGAATCGTACTCGCAGTTCGTGCCCGGGAACACGGGGATGATCACGCGCGGGCGCGCAATGGTGCCGTTGTACGTGAGCGGCAGGCGGTTGTCCACCGTCACCTGCTTCACGGCCTCGCCCTCCTGGCGGTACGGGTACACGCTCTCGATGGCGCCCTCCCATGCCTCCTGCAGCGCGGCCATGTCAAGCTCCTCGCCCGCGGCGATGAAGCGATAGTCCTCGGTGGTGGCGCCCAGCGCGACCACGTCCAGGTTGTCGGTTGCGGCGGGCAGCTGCGCGTCGTCGGCCAGCTCCACCAGGAAGCTGCCGTATGCAGGCGCGAACAGCGCATCGGCGTCGACGTCGTCGAGCTTCACGCCCAGGCCGTTGCCCACGCACATCTTGAACAGCGACTCGGCCATGCAGCCGTAACCCGGCGTGCAGACCGCCAGCGCGGCACCGTTGCCGATGAGCTCCTGCACGGCGTCCATGGCCGCCAGCGCATCCTCGGACGCGGGTGCGATGCCCTCGGCGTCGTAGCAGCGCGGGGCGACCAACGCCACGCGATGACCGACGCCCTTGAACTCGGGGGACGTCACGCGACCGACCTTGCCCACCGCCGTGGCGAAGGACACGAGCGTGGGCGGCACATCGAGCTGCTCGAAGCTGCCGGACATGGAGTCCTTGCCGCCGATGGAGCCGATGCCCAGGTCGACTTGGGCCATGAGGGCGCCCAGGACGGCTGCCGTGGGCTTGCCCCAGCGCTTCGCGTCGCCGCGCAGGCTTTCGAAGTACTCCTGGAACGTCAGGTACATATCCTGGCGCTTGAACCCGGCCGCCACCAGGCGAGCGACCGATTCGACCACGGCCACGTAGGAGCCGGTGAACTGGTCGGCCTCGGTGAGGTAGGGGTTGAAGCCCCAGGCCATGCCGCTGCACGTGGTGGTCTCGCCGCCCACGGGCAGCTTGGCGACCATGGCCTGCGCCGGCGTCAGCTGGTTCTTACCGCCGAAGGGCATGAGCACCGTGGCCGCGCCGATGGTGGAGTCGAAGCGCTCGGACAGGCCCTTGTTCGAGCATACGTTCAGGTCGGTGACCAGGGCATTCATGCGCTGAGCAAGGGTTTCGCCTTCCCACGTGCGCTCGTAGGCGCCCGCCTGGCCCACATGCACGGCCTGCTGCTTCGGCGCGCCGTTGCTTGCCAGGAACTCACGGCTGAGATCGATGATGGCCTTGTCGTTCCACATGACGCGCACACGCGCATCGTCGGTGACCTCGGCGACCACGGTGGCCTCGAGGTTCTCCTCGCGCGCGTAACGCAGAAACTCGTCGACGTCGGAGGCGGCAATGGCGCAGGCCATGCGCTCCTGCGACTCGGAGATGGCCAGTTCGGTGCCGTCCAGGCCCTCGTACTTCTTCGGCACCTTGTTCAGGTTGATGCGCAGGCCGTCGGCCAGCTCGCCGATGGCAACGGACACGCCGCCCGCGCCGAAGTCGTTGCAGCGCTTGATGAGGCGCGTGGCCTCGCCGCGGCGGAACAGGCGCTGGATCTTGCGCTCCTCGGGCGGGTTGCCCTTCTGCACCTCGGCGCCGCAATGCTCCAGCGACTCCAGGTTGTGCTCTTTGGAGCTGCCCGTGGCGCCGCCGATGCCGTCACGGCCGGTGCGGCCGCCCAGCAGCACCACCACGTCGCCCGCCTCGGGCGTCTCTCGGCGCACATGGTCGGCCGGCGTTGCGGCCACAACGGCGCCGATCTCCATGCGCTTGGCCACGTAGCCCGGGGGATAAAGCCCGTTGACCGGGCCGGTTGCCAAGCCGATCTGGTTGCCGTAGCTGGAATAGCCGGCAGCGGCCGTGGTGACCAGCTTGCGCTGCGGCAGCTTGCCGGGCAGCGTCTCGGAAACGGGCGCCAGCGGGTTGGCGGCGCCGGTGACGCGCATGGCCTGGTACACGTAGCTGCGGCCCGACAAGGGGTCGCGGATGGCGCCGCCCAGGCACGTTGCCGCGCCGCCGAACGGCTCGATCTCCGTGGGATGGTTATGCGTTTCGTTCTTGAACAGGTACAGCCAGTCCTGCTCCTCGCCGTCGACGTCCACCTTGCACTTCACCGTGCACGCGTTGATCTCCTCGGACTCGTCCAGGCCCGTGAGCACGCCCTTGGACTTGAGCCACTTCGCGCCGATGGTGCCCATGTCCATAAGGCAGACGGGCTTGGCCTGGCGACCCAGCTCGTTGCGCATGTCCATATACTGGTCGAAGGCAGCCTGCACGCGCGGGTCATCGATGGCCACGTCGGTCATTTCGGTGCCGAACGTGGTGTGACGGCAGTGATCGGACCAGTAGGTGTCGATCATCTTGATCTCGGTAATGGTGGGGCAACGGCCTTCGCTCTGGAAGTACTGCTGGCAAAACGCCAGGTCGGCCTCGTCCATGGCCAGCTCGCGGTCGGCGATGAACTGCGCCAGGCCCGCGGCGTCAAGGTCGAGGAAGCCCTCGAGCACCTCGACCGGCTCGGGCTGGGGCTGCGCCATGGCAAGCGTGTCGCGCTGCTCAAGCGTTGCCTCGCGCGCCTCGATGGGGTTGATGACGTAATGCTTGATGGCCTGGACGTCCTGATCGGACAGCGGGCCGGACAGCAGGTACACCTTCGCGCTGCGGACCTCGGGACGCTCGCCCTGGCTGATCAGCTGGATGCACTCGCTTGCCGAAGCCGCACGCTGGTCGAACTGGCCGGGCAGGAACTCCACGGCGAACACCTGCGCGCCGTCGGCCTGGGGCAGCTCGGCCGAGGCGACATCGACCTGGGGCTCGCTGAACACGGTGGGCACGCACTGATCGAACAGCTCCTGCGAGATGCCCTCCACGTCGTAGCGGTTCACCAGGCGCAAACCCTCGAGCGAGGTGATGCCCAGGATGCTGCGCAGCTCATGCGCCAGCTGCTGGGCCTCAACGTCGAAGCCGGGCTTCTTCTCCACATAGATGCGGGAAACCATGGACGTCCTTCCTAGTCGTATGTGCGGATGGCGCGCCATCCGCGATCGGACGGGGCAAGGGCGACGGCCCTGCCCCGCTTCCTTCCTAAAATGCAAGCGGGCACCGCGCGGGCACCCGTTTGTTTTCCGTCTTGCTGGGCCGAGACGGGCTGGCGGCCTGCTTGGCCGTGCCTACTCGTCCTTCTTCTTTTTGCCGAAGCCGAACAGGCCTTTCTTCTTGGGCTCGGGCTCGGCGGGCTGCTCGGCCGCCTGCTTTTCGGCGGCGCGCTGCTGTGCCTTGGCCTTCTTCTCGGCGGCGCGCATCTCCTTGGTGGGGTGGTTGAGCACCTCATCGGCGTACTTCTGGCGCGCCTTGCGGCATTTGCCCATGTCGATGTACAGGGCGGCGATGATGAACACGTAGGCCAGCGCCAAAGTGACGTACATGATGGGCGCGGGCATGCCGAGGTTGTTGCCGGCGAAGCTGACCACGGTGAGGATGATGGCCAGGATCAGGCAAACCCACCAGATCTTGCGCAGACGCTTGTACTCCGCGGTGGGCGGGTTGTAGAACTGGCGGTCGCGCTCGGCATCCTTGGCGCGCTGCTGTTTGCGCTCGGCCTTCTTCTGCTGAGGCGTCTTCTTAGTGGACTCGATGCGCACCGAGGATGCGGCCTTCGAGACCGGCTTCGCGGAAGCGGCCGATTTGCGCGTGGCGCCCTTGCGGTCCTCGGATTGGTAGCGCTCGTTCATGGGGTTGCGTTGTGTCATTCTCACTCCTTCGCCCGCCTGCCGGCAGGCGAACCTTCTTCTGCTGCGGTCGCGTGCGGCGCCCCGCATCTCCTCCGGCACGCCAGCCGGCTTGACGCCGGCGCTTGCCTGGGGCCGATCCGGGACGCCGCATACGCCCTTGCGAACCTGTACTGCTTATGCGGCCCTGCCGGGCCCGGGGCTAGAACTCGAATTTCTTGCCGGAGATCTTCTCGTACGCCGCGATGTACTTCTGGCTGGTACGCTCGATGACCTCCTGGGGCAGATGCGGCGGGTTGTCCTGACGGTCCCAGTTGGCGTTGAGCCAGTCGCGCACGTACTGCTTGTCGAAGCTGGCCTGGGCGCGGCCCGGCTCCTAGGCGTCGCCCGGCCAGAAGCGACTGGGATCGGGCGTGAGCACCTCATCGGCCAAGATGATCTGGGCGTCGACGACGCCGAACTCGAACTTCGGGTCGGCGATGATGATTCCGGTCTCTGCCGCCTGGGCGCGGGCGACGGGGGACACCGTG
>OKVD01000679.1_pt1 | contig 11215 bp, 9 predicted proteins | sample 1606881 | NCBI WGS metagenome assembly OKVD01 (sample SAMN03281011, study PRJEB24777) | human gut metagenome | isolation source: fecal sample PR176 from 1 month old male Indian infant, caesarean delivered... | place: Singapore | collected 2006-01-13
TCTAACTTAAAACTGACTATATCATTCCGTTTTTTTCTTTTCAACACTTTTTCTGAATTTTCTGAATTTTATTTTTATACAGATTATGCATAACTCTACCAACTTATCTCCTTTGAGCAGTAAATTTAATAACAAAAAAAGAGCAAAAATTTGCTCTTTTAATCAGATAATTGTATTTTATTAATAATCGTCGGATGCCAACGAACATTGATTTGTTTGATTGTATCAAGCGGACACTTTGGTTGTCGATCAGCTGTTAACAAACCGTTTTTTTCCTGTTCCACATCCGTCAACTGCGTATAACAAAAGCCGTGAAGAATTTCTGACTGATAGACAGCATCAATCACCCGCTGATAGTCCTGAATAAACTCTGCTTCATTAGCTGCATTGGTATATCCCCAGCCTTGAGCCCCTGTATCATAGCCGATCCCGCCAAATTCTGTTAACAAGATAGGAACATCTTGATGTTGAAATCCTGGACAATAAATTTTTCTGCGATTGGGTTCAGAAGTTAAAATCGTATCTTTTGTTCGCAAACTCGCCGCAAAATGGTCGTATTTCTCCAGTTCTTCTTTCGTTCCATGAACATAGCTGTGAATCCCACAAATATCACTTTCTGTCATCTCCCAGCCATCATTTGAGATAACCAATCGAGTAGGATCTAAAGAATGGATCAAGTGATAAATCGCCTGCGAAAAATGCTGTTGCTGACGATCGACACTAATGTTCGGTACCCCCCAGCTTTCATTGATCGGTACCCAAGTTGTGATACAAGGATGATTGTAGTCACGGTCGATGATCTCTTGCCATTCAGCCATCACTTTCCCCCCGCTAGTTCGTGTATAAACACTCGGTGAGGCACATTCTCCCCAAACAATGAATCCTAACTGATCTGCCCAAAACAAAAAACGGGGGTCCTCTACTTTTTGATGTTTGCGACAGCCGTTGAAGCCCATTGCTTTGGCTAATTCGATATCTTTCTTGTAATCTTCATCTGTAGGAGCTGTCATGAGACTTGTGGGCCAGTAGCCCTGATCCAACACTAGTTTCTGATAATACGGGCGGTTATTTAAGTGGACCATGCCATCTTGAATATGAATTTTTCGCATGCCAAAATAGCTTTTAACGGTATCGATACACTTTCCTTGTGACCAAACATCAAAGACGACATCAAAGAGATTCGGGGTCTCTGGAGTCCAAGTCCATCCGCGACCGTGAAAGTCACTGCGGTCGATCTTTTGATTGAATAGACTGTAAGAGCGTGTGAACTGGTGCTCGGTCAACTGCTGGCGATCAGAAACGATCAGCTCTTCGCCGTAATAAATTCTGGTACACAATTCTTTATCCGTCAAATCACCAGCATAATGATAGGCGATCTCTACGGATCCCCGATCAAACTCACTGGTATAAAAGACCTTTTCTAAATAGCCGTTTTTGTCAACTGCCTCCAACCACACCGTCTGCCAGATACCCGTTGTTCGGGTATACCAGATAGCAGCAGAATGTTCCTGCCAATATTGCTTGCCTCTTGGTATTTCTTCATCTGTTGATGGATCAAAGACCTTTAGTGTGAGCAGATCTTTGTCAAAGGTCAAATAGTGAGTCACATCAAAAGAAAATGAGGTGTGTCCGCCAATGTGTTCCCCTACTAACTGATGGTTGATGTAGACCCAGCAATGGTAATCGACAGCGCCGAAATGTAACAATAAACGTTTGTCTTGCCAAGTATCTGGCACCATCAGCTCTCGCTGATACCAAACACCGTCATGAAAGCTTTTGATTTCAATTCCACTTTGCTTGGACTGAAAGACATAAGGAACTTCGATCATCTGTGTCAATGCTTGTGGCTGTTGTTCCTCTAAGTTGTCGGTAAAATCAAATTGCCACTTACCGTTTAAATTCAGCCATTTCCTTCGTTCAAATTGTGGGCGCGGATATTCTGGTCTGTTCATAGTCGTCCTTTCCTTTTCAATTTTTTTTATTACGAGGCAAACTAGCCTTTGCTTCCAGAAGTAAGACTGATTCCTTGAATGAAATACTTTTGACCGAAGAAAAACAAGACTAACGCAGGAATCGTCATTAATGTAGAAGCCGCCATCATGATATTCCATTGAGAAGAAAATTGCCCTTTTAGTTGCAATAATCCGAGAGCTAATGTTTGTTTGCTAGGATCATTCAAGTAAATCAAGGGGCCAAAAAAATCATTCCAAGTATTCATAAACGTAAAAAATCCTACAACCATCATGGCAGGTTTAACTAACGGAAGCATGATCTTATAAAAAATCTGCCAGTGGGTTGCACCATCCAGGATCGCCGCTTCATCTAATTCTTTTGGGATACCAGCAAAAAATTGTCGCATCAAAAAGACATTGAACCCACCACCGCCAAAAAAGGCTGGGGCGATCAAAGGTACAAAGGAATTTACAAATCCTAATTTATTCCACATCATAAATGTCGGAATCAACGTCACTGCACCTGGAAGCATCATTGTCGCAATGACCATCGCAAACCACATATTCTTGTATTTAAAGTTCAAGCGGCCAAATGCGTAACCGCATAAGCAAGAAGTAAAGACATTCCCGATAATGCAGGGAATAATAATCAAAAACGTGTTAACGAGATAGGTCTTTAGATCCAAAACTTGAAAGACATCTGCGTAGTTAGAAAATAATAATTGATCAGGCAGCCACTTAGGGGGGAACTCAAAAATTTCATAGGAATCCATAAACGAGCTGCGTACTAGCCATAAAAATGGAACCAATGAGATCAGTCCAATCACCACTAATGGAACATACATCATGTATTTTGCTTTTCTCATGGTCATTTTTCTTGCCCTCCATAATACACCCAATTTTTTGCCGTACCAAAAACCAGCATCGTAAACAAACCAATAATCACAAATAGGATCCATGCTAATGCGGATGCATAACCAAACTGATTTTCTTGGAATGCTTTCCGGTAGATCAACAATGCGTAAAACAAGGTCGCATTATTGGGGCCGCCTCCTGTCATAATGTATGCTTGCGAGAATGTCTGGAAAGACCCAATCAACCCCATCACCAAGTTAAAGAAAATGATGGGAGAGATGGCTGGCAATGTCACATACAAAAATTTATGGCGCCAATTGCCGCCATCTACTTCCACAGCCTCCATTAGGTCTTGGGGAACATCCTGCAGCCCAGCTAAGAAAACCAGAGCGGTACCGCCACATCCCCATACGGCCATTAAAATCAAAGATGGGATCGCTGTTTGTTCATCAAAAATCCAGTTAGACGGCGGCAAATGGAAAAATTGCAAAACAGAATTCAGCAAGCCAAAATCCGGGTTGAATAACCACATCCATAAAATGTTTGAAGCCACCGCTGGAACTACCACCGGCAAGTAGAACAATGTTCGAAAAAATGCCTGTCCTCGAACTTTGACATTCATCAACAATGCGATCACTAGTGCAGCGATCAAACTACTTAGCGTACTGCCAAAAGCAAAGGTGAATGTCACAACCACCGATTTTTTGAAAAAAAGATCATCCATAAAAATCGTACGGTAGTTATCGATGCCGGTAAATTTGAAATCACCGATGACATTATAATCTGTAAAACTAAGAATCAGACTAACGATCATTGGGATGATGGTAAAAATCAATAATCCGAGAATTGCAGGGGCTGCAAAAGCATACCCTGCACGATTCTCTTCTTTGTGTAAATCATATTGTTTCTTTTTAGATTGTTCATCTGTTTTAAGTGTGATCATTCCTTCGTCCACCTACTTCACATACTCGTATTTGTCCCCGAACTGTTTCTCTAGTTTTGGCAAAATGTCTTCCTCAACTACTTCTCTTGGAGCTTTCTTGCCAGTCCAGACCTGTTCTAACGCGGGGTTCACGATTTGCTCGATCGAAGCAGCATCTTCACTGTAGAAGGCCTTGTTTTTTGTCAACGCTTGCTCTTTCGCTTCAACCAGTGCTTCTTTTTTATATTCTGGTGAACGATCGCTTACGGCCCATTTTTGAAGGTACGTTTCATCTGAGAACCAATTGTCTTGGTTAGGTAACCATAATCCTGAATCGATGACATCTAAACTATTCTCAGGGTCTAAAAGATACTCTAAAAATGTTTTGGTTTCTTCCCAATGTTCTTGTGTGTTTTCATTATCAAAAACCACGATTGGCGGACCAAAATTCATTTGAACGACTTTTCCCATTTTTGGTAAAACACCCATACCTAACGCTAACCCTTTTTGTTCGATAGCGTCCCCAAGGGAACGTAAGTCCCAAGATCCTGTGATCGTCATCGCTACTCTATCTGTCAGCATTGCGGTATCAGTTGAAGGAATCGTACTTGCCTGTGAGGGTTTCGGCATCACATAATCTTTGTACATCAAATCCTGAATTTTCTCTAACGCTTCAATCGAAGCATCTGTTCCAATCAGGATTTTTTTGCCGTCCTGACTAAGCACCCCACCGCCATTGCTGATTAAGAAAGATTCATAGCCTAGACCAGTAAAATTGGAGATCCCATAGGTTTTGATATTTTTTTCGTCAAAACCAGCATCGCCTGGATGATTGCCATTTCGGTCGACTGTCAGTTCTTTCAGAATGGATACAAATTTATCCCAATCCCACGCTTGATTGACGTCATGAGGTGGAACTTCAACCCCCTTTTCTTCAAAATATTTCGTACTGTAGAACAGTGTAAGCATTCCTGGCCCTGCAGGCGATCCAAAGACTTTCCCGTTGTACTCCGAGCGTGTCTCTGCGATTTTGTTCTCAAATGGTCCTCCTGATTCATACAGCTCTGTCAGATCCCTTAAGTTGCCGCTCTTCCCCCACTCTGCCGTGCTTGTTTCAACCATATAGCCGACATCTGGAAGTGTTTTGGTACTAGCTTGTGTGTTTAGCTTCTCCATATAATTGTCATAAGGGATCTGCTGCGCTTTTACTTGGATCTCGTCTTGTGATTCATTAAAGTTTTTGATTAATTTATCGATCGAAGCTTTCTCCAATGTATCGCCCCAAAAAGAAAAATTGAGGGTAACTTTACTCGCTTGATCACCAGCATCATTATTGCTCCCACATCCCGATAATAAAAAACTTCCGCCTATAACCAATGAGGAAATGAGTAGACCAATTTTTTTCATCTTCTTTGCTCCTGCCTTTTTATATTCCATTTGTATGCGCATACAATAGTTCAAAAAGAAAATCAGACGGATTATTTTTTACAAAATGATTGCTTCATGTTGCCAAAATAATGCTGTCTGTTTTTCTTTACAATTTATACTATACAAAACGAAAATACATATTTCTTCCCGAGTTATGTGTTCCTTATTCCCGATTTTTGTTTGGCTCTATTTTCTAAATTAGAAATCGATTACATTTATTCTATCAGGCACATCACACAGTAAAATAAAGAGAGCAACACCGCATCACTATCTATAGAACAAAGGAGTAGAATACATGAGCTTATACTTGGAAATTCCTGAAATCAATCCGCTGTTCCCTTTCAAAACCTTTACAAATGAAGGGTGGTCGATCACTTATCCTCACTGGCACAAAGAAATTGAATTTATTTATTGTTTGGAAGGAACTGTCAGATTAGGGGTGGATGACGAGATCATTCAAATGCATGTAGACGAGATCTATTTTTTTTCTAGTGGTGAACCGCACTTCTTCTTGTCTTCGCCAAATAGTGAACGAATCGTTTATCAATTTGATATCAAACTCTTTCAAGGGCATGACAATATCTCGCCAAATGATCGTCCATTGGCCAAAGTATTTGAGACCGTCGTCAATTACAGTAAAGATTGGCCTACCCCGATCCAAAAAGAGATCCAGACTATCTTGCTTTCTATTTATCATGAAAACCAGAAACAGCGTGAAGGGTATCAATACAGTATTTTGAGCAGTTTGTATAAATTAGCGAATCTCTTGTACCAACTGCCATTGAAGAACAAAAAAACAGAAAAAGCCGCTTTAGATAGTACATTAAAAAATCGCGAGACATTGTTCCAGATCGACACCATCCTCGACTATATTGAGTCCAATTATTTACATGCGATCACGATTCAGGATGTTGCTGATCATGTGGGGTTTAGTCCTAGTTATTTCTCACGCTTCTTCAAAAAAAATATCGGGATGTCTTTTACCAGTTATCTGGCAGAATACCGCATCCATCGGGCAAAGTATATTTTAGGAACAGAGCTGGTTCCCATGGCAGAAGTAGCTGCCCGCTCAGGTTTTTCTAGCGTCAAAACCTTTCATCACGTCTTTAAATCAATGGTTGGCACTTCTCCTATGAAATTTCAAAAAAATATTTTCGGCTTTCACTAAATAACTACGCAAGAAACCTATATAGTCACCAAATCGGCGAATTCTGCATTTATAACATTTTGTCCAAATTAGGCAACGCCCAACCATAAAAAAGAGATCTGGAAGCATCAGATCTCTTTTTTATTCACTCTAAATTGAAGTCCTCAAAAAAAGAATCAATTGGTTTTTTTACCAATTGATTCTTGCGAATGATCCAGCAAACAGTTGCTCACGGCTTACAACCTCAGAGCGGTTGCTGACATCTGCTCATTATAGAATGTTGTCATGCTCTATTTACAGACCTTCTTTCAGATGTTCTTTGCTAGTTTTTCTCACCCAGATGTCTTTACCAGTTTGTTCAATAAATAATTCAGTTTCAGGAGCTAGCTGACACTCAACTTTACCTTCCTTTAAAGTAATTCGCAATTCTTCCCCTTGATAAAAAAGCTTAAAGGCAAGTTCTGTTATTTCTTTTGGTAGGTGATTGGACAAGCGAATGCCTTCATCATAATAAAGACCAGCAAAACCATAAATCAAACTTAGCCAGCTGCCTCCCATATTTGCCGCATGGATGCCATCGACGACGTTTTTTTGCAGATCAGTCAAATCCATCAATGCCGTATCCATGAAATAGCGATATGCTTTTGCTGTTTCTCCGATACGACTAGCCATCACACTGAAAATCGAACGAGACAGCGAAGAATCATGGGTGGTGACTTTTTCATAATACTGATAATCTTGTTTTAGTTGTTCTAGGGTAAAATCACCCGTAAAAAGCATTTGCGCTAATACGGTATCCGCTTGTTTGCAGACTTGATGTTTGTAAATTATCATCGGATGATAATGCAACAATAAAGGATAGTTAGCAGCTGGTGTCTCTTCAAAAGGCCAGACAGATTGTTCAAGAAACTCATCATCTTGCTTGGTAAGTCCACGAGACGCATCATAACCGAAATACATGTGGTCTGCGGCTTGCTGCCATTGATCGATCAGTTCCATATGCTTTTCGTATCGTTTCGCCAGTTCAATGGCATAATATAAATTGTTTTGAGCCATTTTGTTGGTATAAAAGTTATTGTTGACCAATGCACTGTATTCATCAGGTCCGGTGACCCCATTGATACAAAAAGAAGGTTTGCCGTCTTTTTCGATGAAATCACCATAACTCAACCAAAATTTTGCCGTTTCGAAAACGACTTCACTGCCGACTTCTTCAATAAAGCGGACATCTCCTGTGACCCGTTCATAGAGTTGAAAAGCATAAACGATATCGGCATTGATATGCAGTTGTGCGGTTCCGGCAGGATAATAGGCACTCGTTTCTTGACCATCAATGGTGCGCCATGCAAACAGTGCACCGTCTTGGCTCAGCTCTTGTGCCCGTTTTTGCGCTTGCGGTAAAATAGTTGCTCGATAAGTAAGCAATGCTTTCGCAGTGTCTGGATTGGTGTAAGTAAAAAAAGGCAACAAATACATTTCAGTATCCCAAAAATAATGACCTTCATACCCTTCACCTGTCAACCCCTTGGCAGCAAAATTGGTTCTGCCATCACGTCCTGCCCCCTGATTCAGGTGAAACAGATTGAAGCGGATCCCCTTTTGTAGTTCTTGATCACCCGTGATCTCGATATCACTCGCTGCCCAAAACTGCTGATAGCTTTCCCTCTGTTCGGCAACAAATGTTTCAAAATCAACCGCTTCTTGATAAAAGGGTGCGCCCTCTGCTTCTTGTAATCGCAGTTGAAAAATCGTCGTCAGGGATTCTCCAGTTTGGATTTGCCCATCGCCGCCTATCACCCGAATCGCCAGTTTTTTTTGACTATGAGGGGCTGTCCAAATGGCATAGTCGCCATGCTCTTCTTTCAGAAGCTGATGCTCTTTATTCGCAACACGAGGATCATCTGTTTGATTGACTGTGAAGCGCTGGTCCAATGGATGGGAAACAGTGATTGGCTCTGTGAAATTTGCATTTTTGATTGTGTAACGACAAACATAAAATTCACTGCGCGTCATGGAGGCAAAAGATTGCATCTCAAGATCAAAGCTTTTTCCTAATGGGGTTTCTACATGGTAAGACTCATGAAGGATGCCTTCTGCCATATCTAATGTCAGCTGGATTTGTTCCGTCTGCCAAACGCTGTCCGACGACTGCTCTTGTCCGATGCTTAAAGAAAGCCCCCGCAGGTTGGGTAACTTGCAGATGGTTTGGTGTTCTTTAGCATAGCCATAAGCCCATTCGCCGTATTGGATCGGTTCACTGTCAAAAAAACCATTGACAAAAGCCCCGGGATTCCCAGGATAGTTCGCATTCACTTTAAGGGGATGCCCTGCTCGGACACCGATTTGACCATTCCCCACAGCGAACAGCGTTTCTAAATATTCCGGTTTCTGGTGAGAGAGTTCTTGTGCCTGCAATAAAAATCGTTTGTCCATCTCTGTTCGTCTCCTCCGCTTTTTTCTTTCAGTTCTATCCTACACTACTAAACACCCATTGCAAAGAATCCGACTTCAGCTGGGAAGGGCATCTACTTTGGTTCTTCTGACAGAGTATGGTACCATGAAACAAACTTGAAAGAAGGCGATTACTTGGATTTATGGCTAACAAATATTCGAATGGAAACAAGCTACATCAAAGAAAATGGCTGGACCTCTGGCAGCCAAACCAAACGGGCGGCAATTGGGATCAGTGAAGAAAAAATTACCGAGATCCTTCCCATGGATGAATGGAAAGACACGCCAGGAATAACTGTTATCGATGGTCAAGGCCAGTTATTATTACCCGGCTTGATTGAAAAACACTGCCATTTGGATAAAAGCAAATTAGGAACTCCATGGCGTCCTGTCACACCGGCAGCCAACTTAGTAGAACGTTTTGAAACAGAGATTCCTCAATTGGATGCATTGCCTCTTTCGATTAAAGAACGGGCACAACAATTGATCGATTTGGAATTGCCTCATGGTGTCGTGTCCTTTCGCTCCCATATTGATATTGAACCAATGACTGAACTGCGCTATTTTGATGCACTAACTGAATTGCTTGCTGACAAACCATTTGGTTCGGAACTTGTTTTGTTCCCGCAACACGGTCTGCTGCGATCAAATGCCGTCGCATTAATCGAAGAAGCATTAACTACTGGTAAAGCTGCATTCATTGGTGGGGTCGATCCTTATACATTAGATCAAGATTATCAGCAATCATTAAAAACAACCTTTGAGCTGGCAAAAAAAGGCAATGTTGGCATAGACATTCATCTACATGACCGCAAAGAAGCCGGTCGTGCAACGATCAAAGAAATCATTCGGCTGACCAAAGAATATGCTATGGCAGGCAATGTCTTCATCAGCCATGCCTTTGGCTTAAATGATTTTGAAGGAGCTGAACGCACAGAAGTTTTTCAAGCTTTAGCAGATCAGGACATTCATATCGTTTCAAGTATTCCAATCAGTCAGGGAACGATTCCTCCCCTTAAAGAATTACAAAGTTATGGGGTTGCTGTTCACATTGGTTGTGACAATATTTATGATTCTTGGTCATCACTGGGTGACGGCTCCTTGCAAGAAAAGCTCGCTCGTTATTTAGAGATTTTTGGCGTTCAATCACAAGAGGCATTGACCCAGGCATTAGGCTTGGTAACAGATGGCAGAGTGCCATTAGATCAAGAAGGAAATCAACAATGGCCAAAAGTTGGCGATTCTGCTGATTTTCTTTTGACCCCTGTTTCTTCAACGGCTGAATTTGTCGCCCGCAAAGGTCACGTCAGCTGCAGTTTCTTTAAAGGACAACCAATCTACAACGCATAACCAATAATTACTGACAAAAAAGCCGATTTGCTACAGAGCTGAGAATCTCGCTATCGGATTTAAAGGATGTCGACAAGGTCCAGATAAACGGCAGAACCGTTGTCAAACTGATCAGAATCACCAAGCAATACCAGATGAATGACTGCATATGTTTTGTTTTAGCCATCGTTTTTTCTCCTTTAGTTTGTTTCTGTATTGGTCAAACGCATATTCACCAGTGAAAAAATGAAAATGATCATGAACAAGATAAATGACAGCGCAGAAGCATACCCCATTTCTAGTCCACCAAATCCTTTATTATAAATATAGTAAACAAGGGTGATTGTGGAATTTCCAGGTCCGCCTTTTGTCAGCATATAGGCTTGGTCAAATACTTGGAAAGCGCCGATGATCAATTGTGTGCTAACTAAGAATGTTGTTTTGGATAATTGGGGCCAAGTGATACTCTTAAATTTTTGCCACGCATTTGCGCCTTCAATATCTGCTGCTTCATAAAGAGCAGGATTGATCCCTTGTAAACCCGCCAAGAAAATCATCATGTTTCCGCCAAAACTCATCCAGACACTCATAATGACGATTGCAGTCATTGCCCAATTGGAACTATACAGCCAAGCTGGACCATTGATTCCAATCAAACTAAGCAACTGATTGAGCAAACCATACTGTGGATTTAAGAGCCAATACCAAATGGTTGCTGTAGCCACCGATGAACATAAGACTGGCAAGTAAAAAAATGTTCGGAAAAGACTGGTGGTCTTCATTTTGCGATTCAGCAACATGGCGGCTGCTAGAGAGACGACTAATCCCAATGGCACATACAGTAAGGTGTAGACGATAGTGTTCTTTAAGGAAATAAAGAAAAATTCATCTTGAAAGATACGCGTGAAATTCTTTAAACCGATCCAATTGGGGCTTTCAATGATCGTATAATCGGTAAAACTATAGAAAAGTGCCATCACTATCGGGATAATTGCAAAAACAACTAGTAGAAGAACAGGAACCAAAATAAATACATAGGCAATGTTTTGCTGTTCATTGATCCCTCTCTTTTTCTTTCCTAACTCCATTTATTAACCCTCATATTAAATATAATATAAAACTATTTAATAT
>OKVD01000689.1_pt1 | contig 11022 bp, 10 predicted proteins | sample 1606881 | NCBI WGS metagenome assembly OKVD01 (sample SAMN03281011, study PRJEB24777) | human gut metagenome | isolation source: fecal sample PR176 from 1 month old male Indian infant, caesarean delivered... | place: Singapore | collected 2006-01-13
GTGATGAGTTATCTTACCACGTTCTGAAAGCAGGCAGCTGTTCTATGCACGAGCTGTGAAGACCCCAACGTGCGCCGCACTTCGCACTTTTGCTACCGATCGCGTCACGTATATTTTCGCCAAGCAACATTGACCCGTCGAAAGGACCGTTATGGATACCAAGCAGCAACTCGTCAATGCCCTCGCAGGCCTGGGCTCAACCATTACCGAAGCTATGGATGTCATCGAAGGCTTTGTCCCCTGCGGACATCCCGCTCTCACGGTATCGAACGCACTCGTCGCGCTGGACGCCGACGATGATGCAGCTCTCGCCCAGCAGCTTGAGACCGTCGAGGACTTTATCGACCACGTGAGCGAGAACCGCGGCGTGGCCGCCCACCACGGCATCGAGGTCGAGCTCGCGGGTCCCAAAGCCGAGCTGCTCGCAGCAATCCGCGAGGTAGGCGCCCTTATGCAGACCGCAGGCGTCAAGAACACCCAGGTCAACGAGTGGGTCTACCGCAGTCTGGCCGCACTCGACAGCTCCGACGAAAAGGCAGCCGAGCAGCTCGCAGAAAGTCCCGCCATTAAGGCCGAGCTTTTGTAAATAGCACACGCGGGTCCCTTGGCGCATCGTCGTCCAAGAGGCCCGCAAGCAGTTCGCGTCAACCGATAGCCACGCCGCCGCGTTCGGCCAAGGCCAAAATCGGCATCATTTGGCGCGGGGTCTTTGCTGCAAGATCGGCATGTTCGAGCAGTTTGCGATCGTTGGTCACCAAGTAATCGACCTGGGCGCGTTTGCATGCGGCGAGCACCAAGTTGTCCTCGTAATCGCGATGGAGCGCTAAGTATTTGTCGGCCAGCCAAAGGTCCGACGCATCTGCGCCCACGGCCGTGGCGTTTTCGGTCATGTTCCGAACAAACGCCAACGCCGCATCGCCAATCGCGCGGGCAGAAGCCTCGTCGAGCGCTCCCCCGCTGGCAAGAACGCTACGCTTCAGCTCGTGTTGGACAACGTACAGCACGTCCTTGGCGATATGCACCGGAAAGAACAGCAATGTCCCCGTCTCCGTCGCCTGTCCAATAAACGCACGCGCGGCAAGCGACTCAGCATGGTCGACGCAAAACGAATCAACCCATACGTTGGCATCCACCATTATTTTGAGGGGAACCCCGCTCACAGGATCATCCCCTTTTGGCGATAATGCTCATCCATGGCTTCCGAATAGATTTTGTCCCAATCGCGATCGTCGGATACGGGCGACGTAGCGATGCCCAGGTCCGCGTAAAGCTGATCCGCCGCCGCCCATGATGCGGCGAACGGAGTATCGGGCGCGACGGTCTGCCGCCGGTCGTCGACGGCCGCAAGCACTTCCTCGCACTGCCCGCCACCCTGCGCGACCTTGGCCACCACCTTTTTGATGAGTTCAGGCAGCGTTCCGCCCGAAAGCCGCAGCGCCTCCTCGGCGCGCTCTTTAACCGAGCGATCCACGCGAACATTTACCTGCACCATGCTGCCAGCAACGCTCATATCGATTACGCTCCTCCCGTCTGCTATCACTGCTAGCACCACTATATTAGGCTGATAGCACACGGTCAAACGCAAAAGGCCTGCGCCCGGACGACGGCAGTGCCGCCCGGGCGCAGGCCAAAAACTTAAGTAAAAGCGCTAACGCAGGTAAGCCTTTGCGTTGCTCAGGCTGTAGGCAATCGTCGAGCCGTTGTGCAGCAGCGACGACGCCTGCGGGGTAATCGCGCCGGTAATGCCCAGCGCCAGGAGCGCTGAGTTGGTGAGCATCACCTTAGAGTAGGAGCTCGTCAGACGATCAATGAGGCCCTGGCTCATGCGGCGCAGACGCACGATCGCGGCAAGATCCGTATCGGTCAGGATGATATCGGCGACCTCCTTGGCGATGTCGCTTCCGCCGCCCATGGCCAGACCCACATCGGCCAGGCCCAGCGCCGGTGAGTCGTTGACGCCGTCGCCCACCATGGCAACATGGCGCCCCTCGCTCTTAATGCGCTCCACATAGGCGTACTTGTCCTCGGGCAGCAGCTCGGCCTTAAACTCGTCAACGCCCGCTTCGCGCGCAATGCGCTCGGCCGTGCGCTCGGAATCGCCCGTGAGCATGACCACGTGCTTGACGCCCAGCGCATGCAGGTCGGCAATGGCCTCGCGCACGCCGGGTTTGAGCGGGTCCTCGATACCGAGCACGCCCACGACCGTGCCGTCGACCGCCAGATACAGCGGCGACAGGCCCTGCATCTGGGACTCGATGCGCTCCTTGATGTCGGATTCGAGCTGTGCGCCCTCGTCCTCAAATACAAAGTGCGCGGAACCGATGATGGCGCGACGTCCTTCAATGGACGAAGCGATGCCGTGCGCCACGATGTACTCGACGGCGGCATGGCGCTCGCGGTGCTCGAGCCCGCGCTCGCGGGCGGCGTTGACCACGGCACGCGCCACAGGATGCGGAAAATGCTCCTCCAAGCAAGCGGAAAGGCGCAGGACCTCGTCCTCGCTCCAGCCGTCGGTGGTGAGCACGCAGGCAAGACGCGGCTGCGCCTCGGTGAGCGTGCCGGTCTTATCAAACACAATGGTGTCGGCCTTGGCAAACGACTCAAAGTACTTCGCGCCCTTGACCATGACGCCCATCTTGGCAGCATCGCTCATAGCGGTCATGACGGCGACGGAACCCGTGAGCTTGAGTGCGCACGAGTAGTCGACCATTAGCGCCGCCGAGGTCTTGATGAGGCTGCGGGTGGTAAGCGCAACCAGGCCCGCGAGCAGGAAGTTCCACGGGACGATCTTGTTGGCAAGGTCCTCCATATGCGACTGGCCCTCGGACTTGAGCGAGTCGGCCGTCTGCACGAGCGAGACGATTGAGCGCAGTTTGGTTTGCGCCGTATTGGCGCGCACGCGCACCAAGATGCCGCCGTCTTCCACGACGGTGCCGGCGAACACGTCGTCGCCCACGCTGCGCTCGACGGCCAGCGGCTCGCCGGTCAGGGTCGCTTGGTTGACCATAGCGCTCCCCTGCTCGACAACACCGTCGATGCAAATGGACATGCCAGTGCGCACGGCGACCAGATCGCCGGGCTCAAGCTCGGTGGCGGCAACGCTTACCTCGGTGTCACCGACCACTTTTTGCGCCTTATCGGGCACGTCGAGCAGCGAGTTGATGAGCTCGTTTTCGCTCATGGCGCGGGTGTAGTCCTCGAGCAGCTCGCCCACGTTGAGCAGGAACATTGTCTGGCCCGCGGTGTCGACATCACGCTTGACGAACGAAATGCCGATGGCCGAAGCGTCGAGCACGGGAACGGTCAGGCGCGGCTGCGCCAGCTCATGAAGGGCAGCGCGCAAAAATGCCATGTAACCGGCCACGACAAACACCGCACGCAGAGGCGTCGGCAAGAACCAGCGGCGCGCGTAGTGGGCGCCGATAAGTGTGGCAAGATCCATGACGAGCTTGTGCTTGCGTGGCTCAAGCTGCATCACGTAACCCGTCTTTGCGTCGGCGATGGCCTGAGCGTCGAGCGCACCGACGGCGGCCAGCACGGCATCGCGACACGGCTCGTCATATTCGAGCGCCATCTGGCCAATACGGCCGTAGACGCGCACCTTGCGCACACCATCGATTTCGCCACTGAGCTTTAGAAGCGCATCGAGATCGCTCTCTGGCACAGGACCCGCCAACTGGAGGCGGGTCCTGCCGGGGATCTCGCTGATAATCGAGAATCTCATTGTTTATGCCTGGGAGTGCTACTCGGCTGCGTTGTCCGCGGCGGCCTCGCTCTGGGTGATGTAGGCAGCCTCGGCAACCATGTCATCGACATTGGCCTTGGCCTGCTCGACCATGTCCTGGTAGCCGTTCTTGATGCGCATACCGCACGCAATACCCTGCACGCAGGCATTCTTGACCGGAGCGCTGGTAAGCAGCTTGATGCCGGCCGTGCCAAGCAGAAAACCGCCACCGACAAGCAGGGTATTGAACGTCGACTTCTTCATGTTGCTTCTCCCTTTTGCCGCATTGGACGCGGCATGGTGCTTCAGCACCCGAGTAAACAAGTTTGCTCGAGCACGCTTTTGAAATATCTCAATTTTATCTAACTATCTAGGTCAGCCATGGCTAACCTTTTGAAAATTAGCGATGCGGAGTAACCGATTGTCAATGTGAGAAAGGGACTGTCCCTTTGCCCCTTCTTACAACTGCCAGTCAGCCGCTTCCTTTTGCAGTGCGACCATTCGGGCGAATTCTCCGCCTGCTGCTTTGAGCTGCGCCGGAGTGCCCTGCTCGGAAACCACACCATCCTTGAGTACAACGATTTTGTCGGCATTTTCTACCGTACGCATACGGTGGGCAATAACGATAACCGTCTTACCTGTAAGCAGACGGGAGAGTGCCTGCTGTACCACGGTCTCGTTCTCCACATCCAAACTCGCCGTCGCCTCGTCCAACAGCACGATAGGCGCGTCTTTGAGCAGCGCGCGGGCGATAGAGATGCGCTGGCGCTCTCCGCCGGACAGCTTGGAGCCGTTCTCGCCAATCATGGTGTCGTAGCCCTGCGGCATGCGGTTCACGAACTCGTCGCAGTTGGCGGCACGCGCGGCAGCAAGCACCTCCTCATCGGTGGCATCGCGACGACCAAGACGGATGTTTCCCATCACCGTGTCGTCAAAGAGCAGCACGTCTTGGAACACAATGGCGTAGTCGCGCAGCAGCACCTCGGGGTCCACGCTCGCAACATCCACACCGCCAACGGTAACCTTGCCCGCGGTGGCATCCCAAAAGCGCGCGGCCAGGCGGCTCACCGTGGACTTACCGGAGCCCGAAGGACCGACCAGCGCCGTAACTTCGCCTTCCTTGGCGGAAAAGCTCACATCGGTAAGAACTTTCTCGCCGGCGCGGCCGTCCTCGCCCGCACCATAGCCAAATGCCACGTGATCGAACACCACGTCATGGCCCACGGGCTCAAACTGCTCGCTGCCCCGCGCCACGGGCTCCTCCATGATGGAACGCATGCGCTTGGCCGACGACTCGGCGGCAAACAGCTCGGACATCAGCATCAGTGCCTGATCGAAGGGCGCATAGATGCGGCTCACCATGAGCAGGAAGGCAAACATCACCAAAAAGTCGACCTTGCCGGAGGCGACCATCGCGGCGCCCGTGACCAACGTGGTGGCAATCCCCAGGCGCAGGATGGCAAAGGCGGAGTTGACCAAAAGCCCGTTGGCGAGCTCACCTTTGGTGGTCTCGCGCTCCTCGGCATCGATCACGGCGTTGAGCCCCTCAAGATAATGGGCCTCCTGGTTGGTGGCGCGGATCTCGCGCACGCAGTCGAGCGTCTCTTGAATCGCCTCGGTAACCTTGACCTTCTCCGCGCGCACGCGGTCGAACACCGGAGTCATGGGCCCGCGTGTCAGATACAGCACGGCAAAGGCCACGGGCACGCTCCAAAACGACGCAATCGCCAGCTGCCAGCAAAAGAACAGCGACGCCACGAACACAATGGCGCTTGCGATGATGGCGCCCCAGAGTTCTCCCAGCACATGGCTGTAGGCATGCTCCATAGTCTGAACGTCGCCCATGATGGTTTCGGTTAGATCGGCCAGATCACGACGGCCAAAAAACGACAGCGGCAGTTTGCGCAAGCGCTCGGCGATCTCCATACGCTGCTTGCCGCACTCCTCGTAAAAAATGCAGTAGGTGTAGTAATACTGCTGCCAGTTAGAGGCAAAGAGCAACACGAAAAAGACCAGGAGGCCGCCCACAATCGGCAGGGCATCCGGCAGGTCAGCCCCGCTGGCGAGATGTTCGACAAAACCGCCCATGACCAGGAATAAAAAGCCCATGCCGGCCATGGTAATGAGATTAGTGAGCGTGGTCCAGAAAATGCCGCGTTTTACGCCGGCGACGCCTTTATCGGATAGGAAATACTTCTTTTGGAATGAGGCGAACATTTAGGCCTCGCCTCCCTTCGTGACGGCGGCATCCGCGGTCGCTGCAGTGATTTTCCAGCTCGCGGCCTGTTCGTATTCAGCCCACATCTTGGCGTATAGACCCTTTTGGGACAGCAGCTCGGCATGGGTGCCAGCCTCCTGCACGCTACCTTGGTTGAGCACCACGATCTTGTCGGCCCCCACCACGGTCGAAAGCCGGTGCGCGATCATAATGACCGTGCGACCCGCCGCCAGCTTGCTAAAGGCGCGCTGGATGAGCGCCTCGTTCTCGGGGTCGGCAAACGCCGTGGCCTCATCGAGCACCACGATAGGCGCGTCTTTAAGGATCGCGCGGGCGAGTGCCACGCGCTGGACCTCGCCGCCCGAAAGATATGCTCCGCCGGCACCGAGCATGGTATTGATGCCCTGTGGAAGCTTGGCCACAATGTCGTCGCACTGAGCTGCGGAGAGGGCCGCACGCACTTCGTCGTCAGTGGCCGTAGGCTTGGAAGCGCGCACGTTATCGGCAAGTGTTTGCCGGAACAGCTGGTTGGTCTGGAACACGAAGGCGACCTGGTCCATAAGCTCGTGCGGATCCATATCGCGAACGTCCACACCGCCTACGAGTACTCGACCCGAAGAAACATCCCAAAAACGCGGGATCAGGCTGGCGCAGGTTGACTTACCGCCGCCCGAGGGACCCACCAACGCGAGGGTGCTACCTGCGGATACGTTAAAGCTCACATGGTTGATGGCAGGTGCCTCGGCACCCTCGTAGGTAAAGCTCACGTCCTCAAAGCGCACATCGCTACCGGCGGAGTGTTTGGGCTGGGCAGGCACGGAGAGCTGCTTGGAATCCATGACGCTTCGGATGCGGGCCAGCGAGTCGGCACTCATCTGAGACGCTTCGCCCACAAACATGAGCTTGGTCATGGCCGTCGGCACCACGGCCGAAAATATCGCGTAAAACGTGAAGTTGACCATAAAGTGCGCGAAGTCTGTCTCGCCCGGCGCCAACAGCAACGCCACGGGCAACAGGAATGTCACAAGGCCATTGAGCGCGGTAAGGTTGAGCACCTGCGGACCTCGGCAGAACGTGCCCGCATAGCTTTGCGCCATGTCGGCGTATTCGGCGATCGCGTCGTGGAACGCCTTAAAGGAGTAGACCGTCTGCTGAAATACCTTGACCACGGGGATACCGCGTACGTATTCGGTGCCGGTCTTGTTCATCTTGACCAGCGCGCCCATGTAGGCCTTCATGAACTCGGCGCCTTTGCCGCCCATCATGGTGGCCATAGCGCCAAGCGAAACGACGACCGAGATAAGGCATGCCGCGCCCAAACGCCAATCGAGAGCGAAAAGCAGCACGAGTAGGCCCACGACCATGGCGGTGGCGCCGGCGATATCGGGCAGCATATGCGCGAGCAGCGTCTCGGTGGAGGCGGCGCATCCGTCTACGATACGGCGCAGCTCACCGGTGGCATGCGTGTCAAAGTAGCCAAGCGGCAGCTTAAGCAGGTGCTCGCTCGCAGTCTTGCGAATATTGGACGCGCAGCGAAACGCGGACAGGTGCGTGCACATGAGCCCCACGAAATACACTACGATGCTTGCCAGGGCAAAACCAACGGCCCACCAGCCATACATCGCGATATCGGTGGCTTCGCTCCAGTTAGGCGCCACAGCGATAAGGTCTCGCGCGACAAACCAGATGCACACGTACGGGCCAAAGCCCAGCAGCTGCGAGAGCGCCGAGAGCGCCATGCCCAAATACGTTAGGAATTTACGGTCACCAGCATACGCGAGCAACTCGCCGATGCCTCCACCTTCCCTTTTTGATCCCTTTGCCATGAGATTCCTTTCTAACGGCTTGAGAGTTAACCGTAATGAACTTATCATTGATGTGTTAGCCATGGCTCACAATCAAGCCAGGCGTGGACGTTTCTGCAAAGGAAAGGGACGCTTTTGCAAATACGGCGGGCAGCGACCGACATAACCGAGCTCTACGCACCGCAGTTTGAGCAGTTTGGCCTGGAGCTTACCGGCAAGGGCGCCGTCTTTACCGGCGAGGTGGCAAACGACCGGGCGCACGGCCGCGCATGGATCATGCCCCTCTCCCCCACCTGCATCGTCATGGAGCATTTCATTACCCCGACGCACGATATGTACCTGGCCGAATACACACCCGAGCCGTACGCCTGCGTGAGCGAGGTCAGCGCGCCCACACTTATATGCATGCCCGAGACTGGCATAACGCCTGCGAACCTTAAACCCTTGCATGGACCGTGGCCGAACAGCGCGATCTGCAGCTTTGTCCAAGATAGCTGCGGTGAGGAGCTAAGCCCGCTGTTTGCAGGGCAGCTCTACCACTCGCGCTCGGTCCTCTTTTTGCCTGGATATTTTGACGAACTGGAGCACCGCTATCCCACCGAGTTCGCGGGGGTCTTTGAGGCGTTTGCCGAGTCATGGCACGAGGAGGCAGCGTCTGCCATCTACCACACGCTGCGCAGGATTAACGAGGAACGCGCCCGCACCGTAGGCGGGCACGTCTATATGCAAGGCATCGTAGAGACCATGGTCGCGGAGCTCGCCTGTTCGCGCGCGGCCCACAGGCAAGCGCAGCAAGCGACAGACACGCGCGCCAGCGTTACCATTGCCCAAGAGGCGGCGAGCCTTGTGGAGCGCTCGCTCGACAAGGGCAGACATGTGAGCATCAACGAGGTGGCCGAGGCGCTCTTCTCAAGCCGCTCCAAGCTATGCGCCACCTTTAAGGCCCAAACTGGCGAGTCCCTGGGCGCCTACATTCGCAGACGCCGTATGGAACGAGCACAGGACCTTTTGGCCGATAGCGCGCTCACGATAGCGCAGGTGGCAGAGCGTCTAGGCTACCCTCAGCAGGCCGCCTTCGCCCAAGCCTTCAAGCAGCACACCGGCACCACCCCCACCGCTTGGCGTTCCCAACATATATAAAGAATGAGGGCGCCATCGGCGCCCTCATTCACCAAATTCCATTCAGCCCACCTGACCCGAACGGCCGAGTCGTCACGGAACCGAGGGGCCGGGCGCAGGGCCTTACCTCTCAATGAGTTCCCTTCAAAACAATGGGCGCGCCAACGGCGCGCCCATTCACTCTATTCCATTCAGCCTACCCGACCCGAACGGCCGAATCGTTGCAGAACCCGGAAGTCCCGGCAGGGCGGGTGCTTCCTCAAAATGAGTTCCGCACGCAAAGAAGGCCACTTAATGTGGCCTTCGTCTTGCGCAGGACTGTTCGAAATTTTGAGGAAGCACCCGCCCTGCCGGGGCTTCCGGGTTCCCGTTTACGAGAGCGACGTTCTCAGCAACTCGTTGAAGAGCTTGGGGTTGCCCTTGCCGCGGCTCGCCTTCATGCACTGGCCCACCAAAAAGCCGATGACTTTCTGGTTGCCGTCACGATACTGCTGTGCCTGCTCGGCACAGTTTGCCAGCACCTCGTCCACAATCGGCTGCAGCGCGTCGGCATCGCTCACCTGACGCATACCACGCTCGTCGACGATCTTGTTGGGGTCGTCGCCGGTCTGGGCCATGGCCTCAAAGACCTCGTGCGCCTGGTTGGAGCTGATGGCATCGGTCGCCAGCAGTTTGGCAAGGGCTGCCACCTGAGCCGGCACGATGCCGGACTCGGTCAGCGAGACGCCCGCACCCTTAAGGTAGGCGATCATCTCATTCACCAGCAAGTTTGCAACCGTCTGGGCCTCCTTGCCAGCCATACCGGCAGCGGCCGCCTCAAAGAACTCGGCAAACTCTGGGTCGCCGGCAATCTGCTCGGCGTCTGCCGCCTTAATGCCAAAATCGGCCTCAAAACGGGCGCGCTTGGCATCGGGCAGCTCGGGAATCTCGCCACGGCAGCGGTCGATGAACTCGTCGTCCAGATCGAACGGCGCCAGGTCGGGATCGGGGAACAGGCGATAGTCGTCGGCCGTCTCCTTCACACGCATGACCACGGTGCGCTTGCGGCTGGGCTCCCAGTGGCGGGTCTCCTGATAGATGATGCCGCCCTCCTCGAGCACCTCGGCCTGACGGCAGATCTCGTAGGCAAGGCCATCGTGCAGGCTCTTAAACGAGTTAAGGTTCTTAAGCTCGGTCTTGGTGCCCAGCTTGGTCTCGCCGCGGCGGCGCAGCGACACGTTGCCGTCGCAGCGCATGGAACCCTTCTCCATGGAGCAATCGGAAATGCCCAGCGTCACAAAGATGCGACGGAGCTTCTCCATAAACAGGCGAGCCTCCTCGGGCGTGCGCAGGTCGGGCTCGGTGACGAGCTCGATCAGCGGCGTGCCGCAGCGGTTGTAGTCGACGAGCGACTCGGCCGCGGCGGTAATGCGGCCCTCGGCGCCGCCCACGTGGACCATCTTGGCGGCGTCCTCCTCCATGTGGATGCGCAGGATGCGGATGGGCACCGTGTAGGAACCGTCCTCGCGACGCTCGGGCATCTGCAGGTTGGAGGCATCGTAGCTGGCCAGATGGCCGGCGCGCTGGTTACCCTCGCGCATGGTCGACGTCATGGACGTGGACAGGCCCTCGGCGTTGGCCGAAGCGCTCGCCAGGCTCTGAGCCTCGGCCTCACCAAACGCGCAGTCGGGGCGCTCGGCGGCACCGCGACCGGTCACATCAAGATCCAGGTGGCCGTACATGGCAAAGGCGACCGGGCCCTGCGTGGTCTGGAAGTTCTTGGCCATATCGGGATAGAAGTAGTGCTTGCGGTAGAACATCGAGTGGCGCTGAATCTCGCAGTTGGTGGCGAGACCGGCCTTGACGATGCTCTCGATGGCGCGCTTATTGGGCACCGGCAGGGCGCCGGGCAGGCCCAGGCACACCGGGCACACGTTGGCGTTGGGCTCGTCATCGTGGCTGAGCTTGCAGTTGCAGAACATCTTGGTATCGAGTGCGGTGAGCTCGGTATGGATCTCCAGGCCGATCACGGCCTCCCAATCCTGCAGGGCCTCGGAAAGCTCCTTCATTACAGCTCGCCTCCCTTCCCGGCAAAATCGGGCGCGACGGAAAGCGCGGGCGCACCCGTGGCGGTATCGGCAAAGCCGCGCTCCAGGGCGCGAGCAAACGTGAGCAGC
>OKVD01000691.1_pt1 | contig 11007 bp, 9 predicted proteins | sample 1606881 | NCBI WGS metagenome assembly OKVD01 (sample SAMN03281011, study PRJEB24777) | human gut metagenome | isolation source: fecal sample PR176 from 1 month old male Indian infant, caesarean delivered... | place: Singapore | collected 2006-01-13
GTATACTATAAGGGTTGCAATCAACGGCGTCGGCGCTTGAGCCGCTGACGCCTTGCCTCTGTGGAAGAAAGGCGGCAGCGCGCATGAAAATCTCAACGAAGGGCCTATACGCGGTTCGTTTGATGCTGTATCTGGCGGAACACGACGGCGGTGGCCCCGTGTCGCTGAAGGAAGTGTCCGAATCGCTGGGCATCTCGAAGAAGTACCTGGAGCAGATCGTGTCGAACGTGGTCACGGCGAAGCTGGTGCGTTCGGTGCGCGGCGCCGCCGGCGGCTATCAGCTGGCGAAGCCGGCTAGCGTGATTACCGTGCTGGACGTGCTGCGGGTAACCGAGGGTTCGCTTGCGCCGGCATCGTGCCTGGAAGACGACACCTTCGACTGCAATATGCCGGTTCCCTGTATGGAGCTGGGCGTATGGCGTGGGCTGTATAAGGTGATTAACGAGTACCTGGGCGGCATCACGCTGCAAAGCATCATCGACGAGCATTCAGCGGTGGCGGCAGACAGCTATTCGATTTAGCGGAAGGGCGTGAGCGTTCAAGCTTGCGCCCTTTTCGCTATTTACCAGGGGAAACGATTTATAACCCACCAAGCCGCCGGGAATACGGGATAATATTTTGAAATAGATATTGACATTGCCTAGAGACATAGTAGGATAACAGGCATGAAAACGGCGTTCCGCACGTGGCAATCAACGGCGGACAAGCGAGAGAGGAACATCATGACCATCCACAAGAGCGTGTCCGAGTTGATCGGCGGCACCCCGTTGGTGGAGCTGTCCAACTACGAGAAGAACCATAACCTTGAGGCCACCATCGTGGGCAAGGTGGAGCTGTTCAACCCTGCTGGTTCGGTGAAGGACCGTATCGCGAAGGCGATGCTCGACCAGGCCGAGGCGGAGGGCAAGCTGGATGCCGACACCGTCATCATCGAGCCGACCTCCGGCAACACCGGCATCGGCCTGTGCTCGCTGGCCGCCGCCCGCGGCAACCGCATCATCATCACCATGCCGGAAACCATGTCGGTCGAGCGTCGCAACCTTATGAAGGCCTACGGCGCCGAGCTGGTGCTCACCGACGGCAGCAAGGGCATGAAGGGCGCCATCGCCCGCGCGTCCGAGCTGGCCGAGGAGATTCCGAACTCGTTCATCCCCAGCCAGTTCACCAACCCGGCGAACCCCGCCGTCCATGAGCGCACCACCGGTCCCGAAATTTGGGCGGATACCGATGGCAAGGTGGACATCCTGGTCGCCGGCGTGGGCACCGGCGGCACGCTTTCCGGCACGGGCAAGTACCTGAAGTCGCAGAACCCCGACATTAAGGTGGTTGCTGTGGAGCCCGCCGGCTCCCCGGTGCTGAGCGAGGGCCATGGCGGAGCGCACAAGATCCAGGGCATCGGCGCGGGTTTCGTGCCCGACACGCTGGACCAGTCGGTCTACGACGAAGTGATGCCCATCGCCGACGAGGAGGCGTTCCAGGCCGGTCGCGAGCGGGCGGGCAAGGCCGGCCTGCTGGTGGGCATCTCCTCCGGCGCCGCGGTTGCCGCCGCAACGAAGCTGGCGCAGCGTCCCGAGAACAAGGGCAAGCTGATCGTGGCGGTGCTCCCCGACACCGGCGAGCGTTACCTGTCTACGGCAATGTTCAACTTCTAGGAAACGCAAGCTGCCTGTTTGCGGCGAAAGCTGCAGGCCGGCGAACATGAGAACTCGGCGAAAGCGCCCCGCTCCAACTGGAACGGGGCGCTTTGCGCGTTAAGCGGCCTTTTGCGGTGGTTGTGGGCTACGTTCTCGTTACGGTTCGTTCGTCGATTGCCGCACCTGCGCGACCTTGGGTACAATAAAGAAATAGCGTGGGGACGGGGAGCCCGCCCAAGGCGATAGGGGCGGAGTGTCCATCTATCGCGAAAGAGGCGGAGAGCCCGCCTAGTGCGATAACGACGGGCAAGCCCGTCTTGCGTGAAAGATTATCGGGGAAAGGGGCTCATCATGAGCGCGAGCAAGCACGATTGGGGATTGATCTTCGCGGGCGTCGCCTTGGCGGCGGCCGGCTTCTTCTGCATGTTGGCACCGGGGTTGACCATCGTGACCATCGCGGCCGTGGTGGGCGCGTTCTTCCTGGTGGCGGGCGTGTTTGACATCATCAGCTACATCAGGCTGCGCAATATCATGCCGCGTAGCGGCTGGGAGCTTGCCTACGCCATCATCGACGTGCTGCTAGGTCTGATCTTCTTGCTGCATCCGCTTGCGTTCTCCGCGGTGGTGCCGTGGCTGGTGGGCGTGTGCTTCGTGGCGTTCGGCGTGTTCGAGGTAATCGCGTCGGTGAAGGCGCACGGCTGGGGCGTGCCGATGTGGGGATGGGCCTTGTTCAGCGGCGTGCTGAACGTGCTGTGCGGCATTGCGTTCTTCGTCATGCCCCAGATGCTCAGCATATTCTTGGCCATCATCCTGCTGGTGCGCGCTGCAACCCTGATGGTGTACGGCTGGAACGCGGGCCGCTATATCGCTATGTAGCGCTGCGGGTTTGCCCGCGGGTAAGTAGGAAAGCGGGTTGGCTGGCGCGCCGGGGGAAGACGTGTTCGTCCGGTAGCGCTCTGGCTGGCGGTCGGGCAAAGGCGTGTGCGCTGCGTCGGGTTTCGGCTTGCGCTGTGCGCGCGTGATAAAATCGCAACGGAAAAATGGGCCTCGGGCATGTGCCCGAGGCTTTCTTGTCGGCGGGCATCGCGCGGTTGCGCGGCGTCGTGCCGGACGAAGTGGCAGATGGAGCTGCGAACGGGGCAGCGGCAGAAGCTGCGAACGAGGCGGCGAACGAAAGGGCTTGAGATGGCGAACGAGCAGGCGGGCGGCCAGATGGACGATAGAGCGAACGAGCAGGCGGGCGGCCAGATGGGCAACTCCGCAAGCGACCAAATGGGCAACCAGGTTATCGAGCAGCAGTCCCTGCTAAGCGGGGAGGCGCTGGCGGAGGCGACTGGCGATCCGGCGGCGCGCATCGAGGCGCTGCGCCGCGAGATCGAGCACAACAGCTACCTGTACTACGCCAAGGACGCGCCCGCCATCAGCGACGCCGCGTTCGATTCGCTGATGCGCGAGCTGCGCGCGCTCGAGGCGGCGCACCCCGAGCTCATCGACCCGTCCAGCCCCACGCAGCGCGTGGGCGGTTACGTGGGCGAGCAGTTCGCGCCTATCCAGCACGAGCGCCGCATGTACTCGCTCGACGATGCCATGGGCGCCGAGGAGCTCGACGAATGGCTGGCGCGCGTCAAGGAGTTCTTCGGCACCATCCCCGAGCTGGTGTGCGAGCTGAAGATCGACGGCTCATCGGTGGCGTTCACCTACGAGGGCGGCCGCCTTATCCGCGCGGCAACGCGCGGTAACGGCACCACGGGCGAGGACATCACGGTGAACGTGCGCACGGTGAAGGACGTGCCGCTGCGCCTGCGCGACGGTGCCCTGTCCGGCATCCGCGACGCTGACGCTTCCATCGAGCTGCGCGGCGAATGCTACATGCCCAAGACCAGCTTCGAGGCGCTCAACGCCGCCGCCGAGGCCAACGGCAAGCAGCCGTTCGCCAACCCGCGCAACGCCGCCGCCGGCAGCCTTCGCCAGAAGGATCCGCAGATCACGGCGCACCGTGACCTTTCCACGTTCGTGTATGCCGTGGGCGACGAGCGCAAGCTGGTGGCGGAAACGCAGTGGGACCTGCTCACATGGCTGGGCGAGGCGGGATTCCATGTGAATCCCGACATCGCGTTGGTGACCAGCGCGGAGGAGGTGCACGAGTTCTGCCGCAAAAGCCTGGAGCGCCGCGATGCGCTGCCCTACGACATCGACGGTGTGGTAGTGAAGGTGAACTCGTTCGCGCGGCAGGAGGCCATGGGCTACACGGCCCGCGCGCCGCGCTGGGCCATCGCGTTCAAGTTCCCGCCCGAGGAGAAGACCACGCTTTTGCGCGATATCACCGTGCAGGTGGGTCGTACGGGCAAGCTGACGCCGGTGGCGGAGATGGACCCGGTGCTGGTGGCGGGCTCGACCGTGGCGCGCGCAACGCTGCATAACGAGGACGAGGTGCTGCGCAAGGACGTGCGCGTGGGCGACACGGTCATCGTGCGCAAGGCCGGCGACGTGATCCCCGAGGTGCTGGGTCCCGTGCTCAGCCTGCGCCCCGACGATGCGCAGCCCTGGAGCATGCCCAAGGAGTGCCCGAGCTGCGGCAGCCCCGTGGTCCGCGAGGACGGCGAGGCCGATTATCGCTGCATTTCCATTGATTGCCCTGCTCAGGCGCTTGAGCGCTTGCTGCATTGGGCTAGCCGCAGTGCTATGGACATCGACGGCATGGGCGAGGAGATCGTGCGCCGCCTGGTGGAATCCGGCCGCGTCAGCGACGTGGCGGATTACTACACGCTCGACGAGGTGGAGCTGGCGCAGCTGCAAACGGGCCGCACGAACAAGGAGGGCGAGCCGATCTGCCTGGGGCAGACCATCGCGAAGAAGCTGGTGGCGGCCATCGACGAGTCGCGCACGCGCCCGTTCGCCCGCCCGCTGTTCGGCCTGGGCATGCGTCACGTGGGCAAAACCATGGCCGAAACGCTGGCGCGCGCGTTCCCAAGCATGGACGCGCTGATGGCGGCCACCGAGGAGCAGCTGGCTGCGGTGGACGGCGTGGGCCCGAAGATCGCTCACTCCACGTACCTGTTCCTGCGCACGCCCGACAACGTGCAGGTTATCGAGCGATTGGCGAAGCACGGCGTGCGCCTGGCCGACGATGCGGAGGCGCAAGCCGCCGATGCACTGCCGCAAACGCTCGAGGGGCTGACGTTTGTGCTGACCGGCAGCCTGACGCAAAGCGGCATGAAGCGCGACGAGGCCGGTGCAGCGCTGAAGGCCCGTGGTGCGAAGGTGTCGGGCAGCGTGTCGAAGAAGACCAGCTTCGTGGTTGCCGGCGAGGCGGCGGGCAGCAAGTACGACAAGGCCGTGGCGCTGGGCGTCCCCGTGCTGGACGAGGCCGCGCTGCTGCGCATCATCGAGACGGGCGAAGTGCCGACGGTGGACGGGGAATAGCACGCGGCGGCTCCGCTTGAGTTGCTTCGCAAGCGTTGGCTGCGAACGCCCCGGCGCGCATTCGCGATATTCGCCAGCTGACGAAGCGACCGGGGCGTGCGCGCGCTTTGCTTGCGGCGTCCCTTCATGGGGCGTTTCGCCGGGTGGGGCGACCGCGCAAATCTACCGGATGCCGGCGTCCCGGAGCCGCTCGCGTGAAGGAGTTACGAATTTGGCATTCGTAACATCGAATCCCTGGGCGCGTCTGCTATAGTGTGTTACGGAATTTCACCTCGTAACACCAGGCGGGCGCGCAATGAAATCGCAGACGTCGCGCGCCTTTGCCTGGTCGATGAAAGGATTTCTTGATGAAGAGCTTCTCCAGGCGTACGTTTTTGCAGGTGGCGGGCGTAAGCGCCGCTGCAGTGGGCTTCGGCGGCGTGCTGAGCGCCTGCGCCGGCGGTTCCAATGCGGGCTCCGGCTCCGCCGCTAGCGGGGAGCATGCCTCTCAGGTTACCGTCTCCATGCCGGTGAGCAGCGAGCCCGATGCCGGCTTCGACCCGTTCGTTTCCTGGGGCTGCGGCGAGCACGTGCACGAGCCGCTCATCCAGTCCACGCTTCTGACCACGAAGGCCGACATGGGCTTCGAGAACGACCTGGCAACGGCTTATTCGTGCAGCGATGACGGCCTGACCTGGACGTTCACCATCCGCACCGACGCCAAGTTCACCAACGGCAAGCCGGTTACCGCCCATGACGTGGCCTACACCATCAACGGCGTTGCCAACAACGAGGCCAGCGAGTGCGATCTGACCATGGTCGACAAGGCCGTCGCCGTCGACGACGAGATCTGCGAGATCCATCTGAACAAGCCGTTCAATGCGCTGCTGTACACGCTGGCGGTTATCGGCATCGTGCCTGATGGCGGCCATGATGCCGACTACGGCAGCAACCCGGTGGGCAGCGGCCGCTACATGCTCGAGCAGTGGGATCGCGGCCAGCAGGTCATCCTGAAGGCCAACCCCGACTACTATGGCGAGGCGCCGAAGATCGAGCGCGTCGTGGTGGTGTTCATGGAAGAGGACGCCAGCCTGGCGGCCGCCCGTTCCGGCCAGGTGGACGTCGCGTTCACGACGGCCACCTTCGCCGACCAACAGCCGAAGGGTTACGACCTGCTGAACTGCGCTTCCGTCGATTCGCGCGGCATCTCTCTGCCCACCATCGCGCCGGGTGCCACCAAGAAGCAGACGGGCGAGGAGTATCCCGCCGGCAACGCGGTCACGCAGGACCTGGCGCTGCGCCGCGCCATCAACTACGGTGTGAAGCGTCAGACGCTCATCGACAACGTGCTGAACGGCTACGGCCAGATCGCCTACAGCGTGGGCGACCATATGCCCTGGTCGTCCGAGGCCATGAAATGCGAAGAGGATCTTGCTCGCGCAAAGGCCCTGCTCGACGAGGCGGGCTGGGTAGCCGGCGCCGATGGCGTGCGCGCCAAGGACGGCGTGACGGCCGCGTTCGACCTGTACTATTCGTCCTCCGATTCGGTGCGCCAGGCCATTGCCATGGAGTTCGCCAACCAGATGAATGAGCTGGGCATCAAGGTGACACCGAAGGGCGCAAGCTGGGACGACATTTACCAGCATCAGTTCAGCGACCCGGTCGTGTGGGGTTGGGGTTCCAACAGCCCGATCGAGGTGTACAACCTGAACTACTCCATGGGCAACGGCAACTACGCCTGCTACGAGAACGCCGCGGTCGATGCGCACCTGAACGCCGCACTGGCCAACCCCGTGGTCGCCGATTCGTATGACGAATGGAAGCTGGCCATGTGGGACGGCGAAAACGGTCCGGCGCCGCAGGGCGATGCCACGTGGGTGTGGTTCGCCAACGTCGATCACCTGTACTTCGTGGCCGAGGGCCTGAAGGTTGCCGAGCAGAAGCCGCATCCGCATGGTCACGGCTGGTCGATCGTGAACAACGTCGACAAGTGGAGCTGGTAGCAACCGGCTGAACGCCGCGGGGGCGGGGCGCGCGAACGCGCCTCCGTCCCCTGTTCGCCGGTAGTGGCGGGGCTTGCCGTAGGGCTTGCCCCGCTTTTGCGGTTCTAACGGCTTGGCTTGGGGCGGCGCGTTCGCCTGCCTGAAGGCGAGCTGCGCGCAGGCCTCTTCGGCCGAAGGGGCTTTTGGGCTCGGGGGCCGAAGGGCTTCCGGGTGGCTTCGGCGGCTGTTCGAAGGTGGGCCGGCTTCAGGTCGCGGGGCCTCTTCGACAGCCGAAGGGGTTTTTGAGCTTGGAAGCCAAAGGGCTTTCGGGGAAGATCTCGAGATTTGGGACATTAGTAGGTATGACGAAGTATCTTGCCCGACATATCGTGCGGTTCGCGCTGCTCATGTTGGCGGTGGGGCTGGTGGTGTTCGCGCTGGTGAGCGTCTCGCCCATCGACCCTGTTCAGGCCAACGTGGGGCAGGCCGCATATGTGAACATGTCGGAGGCCAAGCGCGCCCAGCTGGCCAGCTATTGGGGCGGCGACGTGCCGTTTTGGGAGCGGTTCGCCAACTGGGCGGGCGCGCTTTTGCACGGCGATATGGGGACGTCGCTCAGGTTCAACGCGCCCGTGTCCGAGGCGATCGCGCACCGCGCGGCCAACTCGCTGGCGCTCATGGGTATCGCGTGGGTGGTCAGCGGCGTGCTGGGCTTCGCGCTAGGCGTCGTCGCCGGCGCGCGTCGCGGCGGTGCGGTCGACCGCGTGGTGCGCGGCTACTGCTTCCTGCTGGCGTCCACGCCGACGTTTTGGCTGGGTTTGCTTATCCTCATGATCTTCGCCGTGCAGCTGGGGTGGTTCCCCATCGGGTTCTCCGTGCCCATCGGCGTGTCGGCGGCAGATGTGACGCTTGCCGACGCGGCGCACCATCTGGTGCTTCCCGCACTCACGCTGTCGGTGACGGGCGTGGCCAACATCGCGCTGCACACGCGCGAGAAGGTGGTCGACGTGCTGGAAAGCGATTATGTGCGCTTTGCGCGCGCCCGCGGCGAATCGGATTTGAGCGTGGTTTTGCACCATTGCCTGCGAAACGTGGCGCTGCCGGCGGTCACGCTGCAGTGCGCGTTCATCTCCGAGATCTTCGGCGGATCGGTGCTGGTCGAGCAGGTGTTCTCGTATCCTGGCCTGGGGCAGGCGGCCGTCACTGCCGGCCTGGGCGGCGACGTGGCGCTTCTGGCCGGAATCGCCTTGGTCAGCGCGGCGTTGGTATTCGGCGGCAACCTGCTGGCGAACATCCTGTACGGCGTTTTGGACCCGCGCATGCGCGTGAGCGAAGGGAGGGCGTAATGGAAAACGTGCTCCACGCCCCCGCGCAGCGAAGGGGCGGCAACCGCACCGCCACGCTGGCGGCGTGCATTTTGGCGGCTTTTGCGCTGCTGGCCGTGGTTGCGGCGGGCATTGCTCTGTACGGCCAGGCAACGGTCACGGATTTCACCGCGAAGAACCTGGCGCCCTCGCTTGAGCACCCCTTCGGCACCGACTGGATGGGCCGCGATATGCTGGCGCGCACGCTGGCCGGCCTTTCCACCAGCGTGCTGGTGGGCTTGCTGGCGGCTACCGTGTCGTCGGTGATCGCGCTGGTGCTCGGTTGCGCCGCCGCGCTCGGCGGCAAGCGCGTGGACGCCGTGGTCAGTTGGATGATCGACCTGATGATGGGCGTTCCGCACATCGTGCTTTTGGTGCTCATCTCGTTCGCGCTGGGGAAGGGCTTTTGGGGCGTGACCATCGGCGTTGCCGTGACGCACTGGGCCAGCCTTGCCCGCGTGGTGCGCGCCGAGGTGCTGCAATGCCGTCAATCGAAGTTTGTGGAAGCCGCGCGCAAGCTGGGGCAAAGCCCGGCGCGCATCGCGCTTCGCCATATGGTGCCGTATGTGCTGCCGCAGTTCGTGGTGGGTTTGATCCTGCTGTTCCCGCACGCCATCTTGCATGAGGCGTCCATTACGTTTTTGGGCTTCGGCCTGCCGCCCGAGCAGCCGGCCATCGGCGTGATCTTGAGCGAATCGATGAGCTATCTGTCCACGGGCGCCTGGTGGTTGGCGGTGTTCCCCGGCCTGGCGCTCATGGCGACGGTGCTGTTGTTCGACGTGGCCGGGCAGAACCTGCGCAAGCTGGTCGACCCGCATACCGCGCAAAAGTAGGTAGGGAAGATGATGACGAAGACGAACGGCGGTGCGCCCATGGAGGCGTCGTCGGCGGGCAAAGCCGCCGAGCTGGCGCACGAGCGCACTGCGCACGAGGGGGCGCAGCTGCACCATCATCAAACGCATGCGGCCACGTCAAGCCACGGCGGCGGGCATCACCTGCTGCAGGTTGAGGACCTGAGCGTGAGCTTCCGCATGTACGACGAGAACGCGCCGTACTTCAAGGCGAAACAGCACGATGTGCAGGTGCTCCACGAGCTGAGCATCGCCGTGCACACCGGCGAGATCGTGGCCGTGGTGGGCGCGTCGGGCTCGGGCAAGACGCTTCTGGCCGATGCGGTTTTGGGCCTGTTCGAGCCCAACGCCACGGTGACGGGGCGTATCTGGTTCGACGGCGAGCGCGTGGACGCGGCGGGTTTGCGCGCGCTGCGCGGGCACGGGCTGTCGCTTGTGCCGCAAAGCGTGAGCCACCTGGACCCCATGATGCGCGTGGGCAAGCAGGTCGAGGGGTTTGCGAACGACCTGTCGAAGACCGAGCGCAAAACGCGTCGCGCGCAGCTGTTCGAGCGCTATGGGCTTGGTCCCGAGGTTGCGCGTCTGTACCCGCACGAGCTGTCGGGCGGCATGGCGCGCCGCGTGCTGCTGTGCTGCGCGCTCATGGATTCGCCGCGCGTGGTCGTGGCCGACGAGCCTACGCCCGGTCTTGACCTTGACCTGGCGGTTCGCGCGCTCGATGACTTCCGCGCCTTCGCCAACGAGGGCAACGGCGTGCTGCTGATCACGCACGATATCGAGCTGGCGCTGCGCGTGGCCGACCGCGTGGCGGTGTTCAAGGACGGAACCGTGGTGGAGGAGACCGCAACGGCGAGCTTCGCCGATCCCAACTTGCTGCGCCATCCGTTCACCCGCCAGCTGTGGCATGCCCTCCCCGAGCACGATTTCGCCGTGGGCGAAGGTGCTGGCGTGGGTGAAGGCGGTTTCGACGGGAAGGAAGGCGGCGCATGCTAGAGGCCAGAGACATCACGTTCGGGTATCCCGGCGCAAAACATTTGTACAGCGGGTTCAGCCTGCAGGTGGAACCTGGCGAGCGTGTGGCGCTGCAGGCGCCCTCGGGGTTCGGCAAAACCACGCTGTGCCGCGTGCTGGCCGGGTTTGAGCGTCCGCAAACCGGTCAGGTGCTGGTGGATGGGCAGCCGCTTCCGCGTCGCGGCGTGTGTCCGGTGCAGTTGATCCAGCAGCATCCCGAGCAGGCGGTGGACCCGCGCCTGCGCATGCGCAAAACGCTGGCGGAGGCAGGCGAGGTGCCGCAGCAGCTGCTTGACGATCTGGGTATCCGCGACGAATGGCTGCAGCGCTACCCCCACGAGCTGTCCGGCGGCGAGCTGCAGCGCTTCTGCATCGCCCGCGCGCTGGCCACGTGCCCGCGCTACCTGATCTGCGACGAGGTGTCCACCATGCTCGACGCGGTCACCCAGGCGCACATCTGGCACGTGCTGCTCGATTACGCCGCCCGCGAAAACGCCGGCATGCTGCTGGTTTCCCATACCCCCGCGCTGACCGCCCGCATAGCAACCCGAGAAGTCGCGCTGGCGTAATGCGAACGCGAACCCGGACGCTTCGGGGATGTAGCCCTAAGCGTCCGGGTTCGCGTCGGGTGCGTGGCGTCCGTGCGGGTTGCGACTCGAGGGACGCCGCGTTTTCTCGCGGCGCTTCTTGGTGGTTAACCCGCTCCCCCCGATATGCCCGGTTCCGAGCTCTTGGGAAGCGCTTGGGCTGTTCTTTTCCCGCA
>OKVD01000696.1_pt1 | contig 10903 bp, 9 predicted proteins | sample 1606881 | NCBI WGS metagenome assembly OKVD01 (sample SAMN03281011, study PRJEB24777) | human gut metagenome | isolation source: fecal sample PR176 from 1 month old male Indian infant, caesarean delivered... | place: Singapore | collected 2006-01-13
CCTCCCCGCGAGGTCCCTTCATCACGAAGGGTCCTCCCCCACCAAGCCCCGCACCGGCGGCGGCCCCATATATCCCCCCCAGCAACCCCGCAGCTTCGGTTGCCACTGTTGCGGAGCGAGCTCGCCGTGGCCCGACGGCGGCCCCGCGCCGGCGCCCGCCATGGGCATCCGCCATCAGCCGCTTCAGGTGGTCGACGGCCTGCTGAAGCTGACACACGTCTCGCAGCTTGAACCCCCGCAGGATTCCGACGGGTACTACGACAAGCCCTACTGCCGCAACATTCCGCTGCGCGAGCGGCTGCTATGGGAAGATCCCGCAACCGCCGACGAGTTCCAAAACGCCGAGCACGTGAGCGTCCCCTGCCCGTTTTGCGGGGCAGCCTTCGAAGGCAAATCGACACAACGCGTGTTCGAATGCCCCTCGTGCGGCAACAAGATCGGCGTTGCCGATTTGCTCAAACCCGGTACGTTCAGCAAGCGCCTTTCCATGGGCACGGGGGCGGAATACATTCCCGAACAGGCCCTTCCCTGCCATATTTCCGCACAGCAGGCGCGTGCGAACGCCCTTGCGCTCGTGCGCCAGCACCCCGAAGCCTTCGCCGGGCACGACGTGGACAAGGCCATCGAGGAGCAGATGGCCCTCACGTACGTGCCCATGGAGCTTGCCGACCTGCGCATGACGGCATCGTTTCCCGGGAAGATACCGGGCAAAGAGTCTCTCGTGTACTTCGAGGTGCTCGACTGGGCGTGGCCGAAGACCTATTTCATCGACATACCACTCATGGGCTTGCTTGAACCATGGGATTTCTCGGCGACAGCCCCGTTCGACCCCGCTATGCAGGAAGGCGACTTCCGCGTCATAGCCGCCGAAGGCCTGCTGAAGAAGAGCGCCGTCATCGACAAGTTGACGTATTCGCTTGCGGGAAACGATGCCGAGAAGGCGTTCGGATACAGCAAGAAGAGCATGCGCCAATGGGCCCGCAGCGTGCGTAAACACGCTTCCGGGCTGATGCTCGTGCCCATCTATTACGTCGATCGACCCGCCTCGGACAGACGCGATGGCGAGCAAGTGCGCATAGCCGTGAACGGGCAGACCGGCCGCGCCGCCGCCGTGGCGTTCAGCGAGAAAAAGGAGATCCACGTGCAGGCACCGCTCAACCCGGGCCTTCATCTGTCCGCCGAGAGCACCGTGCACGTAACGCCCATCGAGGTGAAGTACGCGAAATCGCCATTTCTGTACAAGATCGTCCGCATCGGCGGCAACGATGGCGCCGTCCAAACGGCAACGGCCGGCGAAGCGTCGTACCGGGAGGAGAAACCGCGCCGCAAAGGCCTGCTCAGCAGGCTGTTCGGGGAGTAGACGCGTCCCGCCGCACATCCCTGAACCGCAAATGAACAGGGGACGGAGGTGTGTTCACGGTTGGTGAACTGGGGGCGCAGGCGCATTCGCAGCCAAAAGCAGGTGCGAACCGGGGTAGAAGCGCGTTCACGTGTGCAAACAGAGAACGCGGACGCGTCCAGGGAGCATTGCCTGCCCTGAAAGCAAGAGGGCGGCTTGCCATGCGCAAGCCGCCCTCTTCTCAGTTTGCGGTTGGTACCCCACTCCCCCCTCGGAGGGGGGGGACGGTGAACAGGGGACGGAGGTGTGTTCACGAGCTTCCTTCTGCATCGTGAAAGCCAACCGTGAACACACCTCCGTCCCCTGTTCACGAGTCGGCGCCGCTAAAGGCTATTCGATGCCGAGCACCTTGCGGGTGCGGTTGATCAGGCCGCCTTCCTCGATGATCTCGCGGATGAACGGCGGGAACGGCTGGGCCTTGAACGTTTCGCCGGTGGTGGTATTGGTGATGACGCCGGCATCGGCGTCCACGTCCACCACATCGCCCTGCTTGATAGCGTCCACCGCCTCGGGGCATTCCATGATGGCCAGGCCGGTGTTGATGGAGTTGCGGTAGAAGATGCGCGCAAAGGACTTGGCGATGACCACGTCCACGCCCGCAGCCTTGATGGCGATGGGCGCATGCTCGCGCGAAGATCCGCAGCCGAAGTTCTCGTCGGCCACGATGATGTCGCCTTTCTGCACCTTCTTCACGAAGTCCTTGTCCAGATCCTCCAAGCAGTGCGCTGCCAGCCACTCGGGATCGGAGGAGTTGAGGTAACGGGCCGGAATGATGACGTCGGTGTCGATGTCGCGGCCGTAACGATGCGCGGTACCCTTGAAATGCATAATAGGTTCCTTCCCTTATCCGTTATTCCGCAATATCCTCGGGCAGGCCTATGTGGCCGAGCACGGCGCTAGCCGCGGCAACCGCCGGGCTTGCCAGATACACCTCGGACGTGGGGTCGCCCATGCGGCCGACGAAGTTGCGGTTCGAAGTGGAAACGCAGCGCTCGCCAGCGGCCAGGATGCCCATGTAACCGCCCAGGCACGGGCCGCACGTGGGCGTGGAAACGGCGCAGTTGGCGTCAAGGAACACGTCCATCAGGCCCTCGGCGATGCACTGCTTATACACGGCCTGCGTTGCCGGGATGACGATGCAGCGCACGTCGGGGTGCACCTTGCGGCCGCGCAGCACGTCGGCTGCCTGGCGCATGTCCTCCAAGCGGCCGTTGGTGCAGCTGCCGATAACCGCCTGATCGATCTTCACGTCACGGGATTCGGCCGCCGGGCGCGTGTTGGACGGCAGATGCGGCCACGCCACGGTAGCCGGGATATCGGCGGCGTCGATCTCGTATACATGAGCGTACACGGCATCGGGGTCGGAGTGGTATTCGGTATAGGGGCGCTCGGTGCGGCCGTCCATGTAGGCGCGCGTGATGTCATCCACCTCGATAAGGCCCGCCTTGCCGCCGGCCTCGATGGCCATGTTGGAGATGGAAAGGCGCTGGTCCATGGACATGGTGCGGATAGCGCCACCCGTGAACTCCATGGCCTTGTACAGCGCGCCGTCAACGCCGATCATGCCGATGATGTACAGGATGACGTCCTTGCCGGTGACGCCGGGGGCAAGCTGGCCGTCGATCTTGAACAGCAGGCTTTCGGGCACCTTGAACCACGCCTTGCCCGTGGCATAGCCCACGGCGGCGTCGGTGGAGCCAACGCCGGTGGAGAATGCGCCGAGGGCGCCATAGGTGCAGGTATGGGAATCGGCACCGATAATCAGATCGCCCGCGCCCACGACGCCCTGCTCGGGCAGCAGCGCGTGCTCGCCGCCCATGCAACCGACCTCGTAGTAATGCGTGATGCCCTGCTCGCGGGCGAAATCGCGCACCTGCTTGGCCTGCTCGGCGCTTTTGATGTCCTTGTTCGGAACGTAGTGATCGGGAACCAGGGCGATCTTGGTGGGATCGAACACCTTCTCCACGCCGATTTGCTTGAAATTCTTAATGGCGATAGGCGACGTGATGTCGTTGGAAAGCACCAGATCGAGATTGCACTCGATCAACTGCCCCGGCTCGACTTCGTCAAGCCCCGCATGTGCGGCCAAGATCTTCTCGGCCATGGTCATGGGACGTGCCATGTTCGCTCCTTCGATTTACAGCCTCGCTTGCCCGTATACCGGGCATTTTGTAAAACTGGTTGATTGTACCACCGGCGTTTCCCGAAAATACGGAAGAGCCCCGTCGGGGCTCTTCTTCGTAACATATTGTTTACGTTCGCTAACGCAAGACATGCTTAGCGGTTGCCACAATCACGCCCAACGAAGGCTCATACGGCGACCGTCGCGCGTGGCGTCCGAAGCCGCCCTGCACCATGAAGCCCGATGTTACCAGGTTCCACCGTAGGTGCCGTAGAATCCGGGATCGCAAGCGGCCACGAACGCGGCGAGCATGCCGCCTATCATCATGGTGAAGATGATGCCGGCAAGCATCCACACGGCGAAGCCGATAGCGGAGAATTTCACGGCGTCGTTTTTCACCTGGGGGTATTTATCGGCATTGCATACCCAGGCAAGCAAAATGCCCGGGATGCCCACCAAGGCGCCGATGACGAACCAGGCGAACTTCATGCCGCCCGACAGCTTCATGAGCGGCGCCGGAGGATACACCGGCTGCGCATACGTAGGCTGTGCGTAGGGCTGCTGTTGCTGGGCCTGCGCATACGGCTGCTCAGGCTGGGCCGGAGGCACCTGGGAGGCACCGGGAGCGTCTTGCGGCTGTGCCGGCGGGACCTGGGAGGCCGCAGCAGGGCCTTGCGTCCTATCGGCAGGCTGAGCTGACGCCTGCTGCTGGGCGGGCGCCTGCGGGGAAGCCGGCTGCTCGGGCTGCGTGATGGGGTTATCGTTATGCTCGGTCATGAACGGACCTTTCTCTTGGTTGCAAGGGCCGCGTTCGGACCCCGCTTCGATATCCCCAGTATACGCAACGCCCAGCCGCTTTGGGCAAACCGTTGCCGTCCTGATGCAAAGCAGCACGTGCGGAACATCTGGCGAACGAAGCCAGGGGAGGCGTCGCACCCGCAGCTTACAGCAAGGCCGTTACCGCGCCTTTAGGGCTGCAGACCCGATAACCCTGCCCTGCGCAGTATGCAAAGAGGGCGGCCCCGAGGACCGCCCGCTGGCAATGCTTCTTTTCGCTAGCCGCCGTTAGCGCTTCGCGAGCGCCGTGCACAGCGCGTCGAGCAGCGTGATGGCGAAATGCTGGGCAGAACGGCCCACGCCGGCGTCCTCCCACATGCTGCCGGGAAGCTCGACGGCGATGCGCGCCGGGTCGGCCCGCATGGCCGCTTCAAGCGCCGATTCCAGACGCATGGACAGCGTCTCCTCAGGGGCGAACCCCACGCGAGGAGCGTTGCCCGTCTGCTCCTCGGGCAGCACGATGTGCACGAGCAGCATCTGCTCATCGGGCGCCACAAGCAGGTTATCGGCGCTGACGATCTTCGATGCGGGATTGGTGGCAAGCGCCAGGTTGCTCATGCGCGAGGCCACGCTGCGCGTGAACTCCTGCGTGCCGAATAAGCACAGCGCGTTGCGCTCCAGCACGCCGGCTGCGCGTGCGAAGCCCAGATGAGAGGAGCTGCGCACGGCCTCCTTGCCCTCCCAGGAATGATGAAGGTTGCGGATGGCGGCATACGTGTAAGCGCCGGCTATGCCGTCGGTGGGCAGGCCCAGGTTCGTCTGGAATTTGCGCAGGGCAAGCTCGGTGAACGCGCCGAAAATGCCGTCAATGTCGCCACAGGCGAAGCCGAGCGCGGAAAGCGCCTTCTGCAGCTGCTGCACGTCATGACCGTGGAAGTGGGGCATGCGCAGGTACAGCGTGCGGTCGCCCAGGCAAAACGACGCATCCACCAGGGCAGCCCAGGTTTTCTCGTCCACCTCGTCGCCGCACTCGAGCTGTGCTTGGGAACGGAAGGAGGCGACGGCCTTCGCCGTTTCGGGCCCGAACAGGCCGTCGATGCAGGCCTCGTCCAGAAGCCCGATGCGGGAGAGACGGTGCTGCACGTCCTCGACGGCAGCACCGGAATCGTTGAGTTTAATGGTTTCCATTGCACCCACCTACTTCAGTCGGTTCACAAACCAATCGGCCATGGAGATCAGCAGATCGCGCGACAGGGACGGCCCCACCTTTTCCACCAAGCGGCCCTTCGCGGTGTTGGTCAGGTTCTCGGCGTAAGCGCGCGCATACTCGACGCTGCCCGTGGCCTGCATGATGTCGACCGCCTCGGCGAGCACCGCCGGGTCCTTCTCCTTGGCGGACAAGATCTGGATAAGGCGCTCGCGCGCCTCAGGGGCGGCGTTTGCCAGGGCGTGCACCACCACCAGCGTGCGCTTGCCCTCGGTAATGTCGCTGCGGAAGTCCTTCTTCGTGGACTCCTCGCTGCCGATGAGGTTGAGCAGGTCGTCCTGGATCTGGAACGCCAAGCCCGTATCAAGGCCATAGCTGCGCAGGGCCTCCACCTCCTCGGCCGTGCCACCGCCGATGATGGCGCCCACGGCCAGCGGCACCGCGCCGGAGTAGTGGGCGGTTTTATGCGTGGCCATGACCAGGTAGTCCTCGGGAGCGATGTCGTAGCGGCCATCGCGCGCCCATCCGATGTCGAGAGCCTGGCCCTCTATGGTGCGACGCGTCATCTCGATGAGCTCGGAGATAACGCGCACCTTCGTATGATCGTCAAGATCGGGGTCCTCCACAACCGTGCCGTTCACCAGGGACAGAGCCAGGTCGCCAGCATTGATGGCAAGGCCGATGCCCTCCGTGCAGTGCATGCACGGCTCGCCGCGGCGAAGCTCCGCCTCATCGGCGATATCATCATGGATGAGGGCTGCGGTATGGAAATGCTCGATAGCCGCCGCCGCGCTGGTGGCCAGGCGCATGTCGCCGCCTACGGCCAGGCATGCGGCGAAGCAGATGAGCGGGCGATGGCGCTTGCCGCCGTTTTCGCTATACCGCTTCCGCGGCGCGTACAGGTAACGATCCATGTCGGGGTGCGTTCCCGCGGGAAGGTAGGTGTTCACCAGATCCCCTACCTGATCGGCATAGGCCATCAGATAGCCTTCGAAGGTTTTCGGGGGTTCGGCTACGTCTGCGATGATCTCGTTGATGTTCTTCATAGCGCTTTCTTGATTCGAATCGCTTGCATGCTCCTTGCCATGGTACCACAAGCGCATTGCGCTCACGCGCCCCTCCGGACAAGCGGCGCAATCAGCCAAGGAACTTCAAATTGACCGCCGCCTAGACGCCCTCGCGGCTTTTTCTGATATGATGGTTGACGCGCTTGGGAGCGTGGCGGAATCGGCATACGCAGCGGACTTAAAATCCGCCGCCGCAAGGCTTGTGGGTTCGAATCCCACCGCTCCTACCATGCGAACACGGAAACGGCCCGGATCGGCTCACCGATCCGGGCCGTTTTGCATGTTCAGGCAGATCCGATACGCAGCGGCGCGGGACCGCTCGCTAGGCATCGACGCACGTCGTCTTGCTTGGAAGGCAGGCCTATCCGAGCTTGGCCGCGTCCAATATGATGCCGTGCAGGATGTCCGTCTCGCTGACGGTGAACCCGTCCACGCCGACGGCGTCCATGACAGCCTGCATGATGACCAAGCCTGCCACGATGACCGGCGCTCGGCCGGGGTCCAAGCCCACGACCTGGCTGCGCCGCTCCAGGGGCATGGCGGCAAGCTGCGAGTACTGCCGATCGAGCTGCGGGCGCGTCACGTGCGCCTTATGCACCTTCGTCGAATCGTACACGCGCATCTGGTCGCGCACCGCGACCACCGTGGTAGCCGTACCCGCGACCGCCACCAGACGCTCAGGCGCCACGCCGGCCTTCCCGGCTTCCCCGAGATGCTCGGCAAGCTGCCGCGCTACCCATTCGCGCGCCGCTTCAAGCTCGGCGGGTGCGGGAGGGTCGGTGCGGATGAACTTCTCGGTGACGCGACGGCACCCGATATCGAAGGAGTGCGCCCACGCGGGCGCTTGGCCCGCACGGCCCACCACCATCTCGGTGGAGCCGCCGCCGATATCCACCACCATAAGGTCCTGGCCAGGGAAATCGCACGATGCACCCGAGAACGACAGCCCCGCCTCCTTCCAACCGGGTATGACCGAAAGGACAACGCCGAGCTGCGCCAAACGCCGCACGAACTCATCGGAGTTCCCTGCATCGCGCGATGCCGAGGTGGCTACCGCGATGGTCTTGGCGATGGGGGCGCCCTGCTCGGCAAGGCGGTCGCGCACGGCGCAATACCCCCCTACCGTTTCAACGGTGCGGTCGATTGCGGCAGGCAAGAGCATACCGGTGGCATCGACGCCTTCGCCAAGGTTGGTGATGGCGTATTCGCGATCCACCTCATGGATGGCGCCCGCGGCGTCGACGTCCGCCACGAGCATGCGGCACGTGACCGTTCCGATGTCGATGGCGGCATAGCGCCCTGCAGCAAATCCTTGCATGCGGCTTTCGGTCATGGCAACCCCCTTGCCTGCTTATTTGTAACCGAACACCAGATCGAGCAGCGGCGAGTACCACGTATCGGGCGCCTGCACGCTATCGGAGGAGATGTTGGGCGTGATGGTGGAGCCCTGCTGGGTTTCCTCCAAGTTCAAACCGCGCACATTGGCGGATTCCTCGCCTTTTTTCACCCAGCCGAGCTGCTCGTGGGCACGCTGCTCGACGCCTGCATCGGTTTGCAGGGAATCGACGTCGGATTGCAGCTCCTGGTTGCGATCGACGAGCGCATCGTATTCGATGACCAGCTTATCGTGGTCGCGCACGCTGCAATAGTAGCGCTGCGCGGTGGGATACAGGAACACCGTGGACATGACCAGGCACGCCGCCACGGCAGCGCCGATCATGAACGTGCGGGAGCCCATGGCGCCCATAAGGGTGTCTTTGGAAAAGCGCGCACGGCGGCGGTTGCGCGACGGCGCAGCCTCATCGGTCTGCATGCGCTGGGCACGACGCTGGCTTGCGCCCATCTGCCCTTTGTACACGGCTGCGCGCGGGGAATCGTCGCTCTCGGGTGCTTGCCCGCCGAACTGCTTCTCGAACGCGCGGCCGGCCTTGGCCTTGGCGCGCGCCTTGGCCTTGGCGCGACGGCGATCGGCTGCCGTGATCCGACCCTCTTCCGGCTCCTGGGCGCGCTCATCGCGCTCTTGCGCGGAAACGCGAGAGGAACGACGCTGCTCGGCAACGGTTTCGCCGCGCTTGCGGGCGGCACGGGAGGCGCCGCGACGCTGCCACGCGGGATGCTGGAAGGCCCCCTCTTCGGAATACGGCTGCGCAAACGCGTCCTCGGAAAGATAGGACAGCAAAGGCGAGCTTTGGCGGCGCGGGGCTTGCGAGGGACGCTGGCCCGCACGGGCACGACCCGCTTGCGAGCGCTCCGCCCAATCGCGATGTTGATGTTCTGGGTAACGGGAACCGCCTCGCTTGACGTCGTCGAACGAGAGGATATGAGCTTGCCGTGACATTGATGACCGCCCCTTAGCGCATGTGGTTCGATTAAGTGTGTGATTTGATGCAAGAAGCATTCGGTAGGATAGCACATCGTGCGACGCCGCGCGGCCGGCACCCAAGACGGAAAACCGCCCGTCTCCAAGATGGAAACGGGCGGCTGGCATGCGGTTTAGCTTCAGCGATGGGCGCCTTCGCGCCTTTAGAGGTCGAGCTTTTTAATATAAGCTCTCCATTTCTCGAACGAGTCGTCGCTGATGGCGTGTTCCATAAGGCAGGCTTCGCTCTCGGCAACGTCGGCGGGAATGCCCAGCTCCTTGTGCAGGAACTTCGAAAGCATGCAATGACGCTCGTAGATGGCGGTGCCATAGGCAAAGCCAGCCTCGGTGAGGGTGATATCGCCGTAATACGGCTGCTCGGCAAGCGCCTTCTCCTTCAGCGCGGTGACCGCCTTGTTCACGGATGCCTTGGAAACGCCCATTTTGTTGGCGATGTCGACAGATCGGACGGACACCTCCGTGGTGCCCCCGAGCATTACGATGGCCTCAAGGTAATCCTCGTGCGATTTGGACATCTTCTCCATTGGGCACTCCTTTCATAGTTGCCCTCATAGTACCACAGGGCGATAGCATAACGCTAAAAGCGCATAGCTGCGCATTCGATCTGCTCAAGCAGCCTGCGGATTCACGAGGGAAACTCGAAAAGGGAAACGTGGCCGACGAGGGTGGAGAGGGGGTATGGAACCCTCGTCGGCCTGCTGATACGGCGGGGCCAGACGAGAAGAGCCCTGCCGCCGGGTCAGCAAAAGAAAGAGAGGCGTCGAATGGCTTTTGCGAGGGGGAACGCTTGCCATCGACATTTGTCAGTATAGGGTAACTTTAGTAAACCGTCAATAACTTTTCGAAAAAAGTTTTCCTTAGCGATCTTCTCATTTTGCGCTCTTGATTCGCGAGCTCACCCGAACGCTTCGTTTGCGTTTGACACGGGTGCGGACGGGCTTCCCGTTGCCGGTCGATTTGGCTCCCAAGCCCATTCGAATGTTTCGCATGCGAACCTCCCCTGCCGCCGGACATCACGCGCAGGCAGCTGCGTCGCACGAGACGAGCGCGCTGCGCGCCCCGCCCCCCGACCGCAAGGCCGCCATATACGCGGAGGGGCCGGCATCAAGCCGGCCCCTCCCCTTGGTAGCATCTTCTATGCCGCGGACATGCCCGCAGCTGCTTATCTGCCGGACACGGCCTTGCTCATGTCGGCGGCCATGCGCGCCGCGGCGCTGCACCCCGTGCACCCGCCGCAGCCGCCCGAACAGCCGCGCGGGCTATCGGCATGGCAGTCGCACATACCGCGGCTCCATAGACGGTGCACGGCCCATGCAGCCCATGCGACCACGATCAGCAGGACCCCCACAGTCGGCAGGTTGAATTCCAGACCCAAGATCACAGCCCGACTCCTTTCCTAAGCTGCACGCCTATGCCGGCGCGCGAAAATTGTTTACCTTGGATAATACTACGAACGACAACGGGACGCCACCCGAAGGCGACGTCCCGCTTAAAGCAGCTCACGTCTTCACAAAACCATCATCGATGGTTTTCTGGCCCGATATCGGTCTTACGAGATGGTCGCAGCGCTACTTGTCCTGCTTCTCCTCACGCTTGGGCATGGGGCGGAAGATCTGGAACAGCATGGCGGCTGCGATGACGATAGCCACCACGGTGAACACGTTGAACTCGACCTCGCCGGTCGCAAGGCCGACGAACTGGTAGAGCATGGTGCCCACGCACCAGGCGAAACCGCACAGGTAGCCGATGGTGATCCAGAACCACTTCGGAGAGTTCTGCTGCTGGCGGATGGTGCCCATGGCGGCGAAGCTGTTCTCGCAGTCCTACCGCCCGGTGCTGTATGTGGGTGGCGGCGCCGCCCGCTCCAACGCCGGCGCACAGGTCAAGGCTCTGGCCGACCTGACCGGCGCTCCCGTGGTCACGACCCTGCCCGCACGCGGCATCATTCCCG
>OKVD01000714.1_pt1 | contig 10680 bp, 8 predicted proteins | sample 1606881 | NCBI WGS metagenome assembly OKVD01 (sample SAMN03281011, study PRJEB24777) | human gut metagenome | isolation source: fecal sample PR176 from 1 month old male Indian infant, caesarean delivered... | place: Singapore | collected 2006-01-13
GCTTGGCGTCGCGCAGGGCGTTGGTGACAGGCTGCTTGCAGCGCTCGAGCAGGTCGCGGGTGATCTTCTCGAACTCGGCGCGGGTCAGCGTGTAGTTGAGGTGCAGCGGGCCGGACTGGTTCATGGTGATGAACGGCAGGTTGATGGTGGTCTGCTGGGCGGCGGAGAGCTCCTTCTTGGCGTTCTCGGCAGCCTCCTTCAGACGCTGCAGGGCCATGGGATCCTGACGCAGGTCGACACCGTTCTCCTGCTGGAACTTATCGGCCATCCAGTCGATGACGCGCTGATCCCAGTCGTCGCCGCCCAGGTGGTTGTCACCCGAGGTGGACAGGACCTCAAACACGCCGTCAGCGAGGTCGAGGATGGAGACGTCGAAGGTGCCGCCGCCCAGGTCGAAGACCAGGATGCGCTGGTCGGTGCCCTGCTTGTCCAGGCCATAGGCCAGAGCAGCAGCGGTCGGCTCGTTGACGATACGCTTGACGTTGAGGCCGGCGATCTTACCGGCATCCTTGGTGGCCTGACGCTGGGCGTCGTTGAAGTAGGCCGGGACGGTGATGACGGCGTCGGTGACGGTCTCGCCCAGATACTTCTCGGCGTCGGCCTTCATCTTTGCGAGCGTCATGGCGCTCACCTGCTCGGCGGTGTAGTCCTTGCCCTCGATGTCGACGACGGCACGGCCACCCTGGCCCTCCTTGACCTCATACGGCACGGTCTTGATCTCGGAGGTGCACTCGGAGTACTTGCGGCCCATGAAGCGCTTGATGGAGAACACGGTGTTCTTGGGGTTGGTGACGGCCTGGTTCTTAGCGGCCTTACCCACGACGCGGTCGCCGTCGGCACGGAAGCCCACGACGGACGGGGTGGTGCGGTCGCCCTCGGCGTTCACGATGATGGTCGGAGAACCGCCCTCGAGAACGGCCATAGCAGAGTTAGTAGTACCAAGGTCGATACCAAGAATCTTGCCCATTAGAAATTCCCTCTCTCTTGTGCGTTTGCACCGACTCGGCGGTCTGCCGCGCGGTGTTTCGGCTTGTCTTTCAGGATGTAGTGTATCCCCTTATGGGCCGGAATATACAAAATCTAAGTCAATTCATATAAGATTTCTTGTTGCTGAGAGTTTAGGTTCTCAAATAGGCAGGTAGATGCGCTGATTGAGTTCTCGGCAAATCTATTGAGATCTATGTAGAGTTGACTGAGGTGCGAGCCTGAAGCCGTACAGGGAGCCTTGGGGCGACCCCGGGGAAAGCGAGACCCAGTCTGAGCGTAAATTCCGGGACGCAGTTTCCGCAAGCAAGTCTCTCGGGAAAATGCATCCCATTCTGAGTGTCGATTCCGGGACGCAGCTTCCGTCGGGCGGTCCAACCGGAAGCTGCGACCCGTTTTTCGGCCAAATAACGGGACGCCCTTTCCGCAGGCACGCTTAATAGCTCAATATTTCAAGTCACCTTTAGCTAACATTTACGCAGCTCAACGGCCCCACCTGCGTGTTTTTTAGTAAACCTTGGCATACTCGGCGAACGGTATGAAGATGCCGGCCAGAGGGTATTGCAAACGGTCGCTCCCGTGGTATGTTTTTGCCCGAATCAAACCGGCGCGCATCGCCTGTAGCGTCGGTCAACAGAGAGGAAACTACCATGGCTCATCCCGTAATTGATGCCGACGAGTGCATCGCTTGTGGCGTTTGCGTCGACTCCTGCCCCGCTGGCGTTCTGGAGCTCCAGGACGTCGCCACCGTCGCTGACGAGGACTCCTGCGTCGCCTGTGGCGCTTGCCAGGACGCTTGCCCCGCTGGCGCGATCACCGAGATCGTCGAGGACTAGTCGCGTACCGCACAACGGTTCGAAGTACACCGTTAGCAAGGAGGGCCATCGCATCGCCGCGATGGCCCTCCTTTTTGTGACCACCAATTTGGGAACAGGTTTCAAATTGGTGGTTTTGTCCCGCCACGAGTTCGCCCTAAATGGGAATGTGGACAAAATCACCCGTATAAACAACTAAATCTGCAGCAGCCGAGACAAACCAACAACAGCCGAAGAAGTCAGACTGAACAGACGCTGGCAAAAATGTTCTGTATCTTTTTCTAATAGGAAGCAGCTATTTAAAGCTAGACGAAGCGATAGAAAAGCATTTCGCTTACAGCACCGAGCGCCCTATTCAAAATCAAACAGCTTTGCAACGAGAACTCTGTAGAGAAGTGCCAACGCGTAGAGGGTCTGAAGCCGAGGAGCTCGCTTTCCTTGCTCGATATATCCAATCGAAACCCGGTCCATGCCGAGCGCTTCTCCGACAGCCTCTTGGGACAACCCTTGGCTCTTTCGAAGAAGTTGCAGTTGGTGGCCCAGCTGCTTGTTGAAGTTTTGAAAACCCTCTGTCTGCATAAATCGACGCTATGACAACAGAATTTGTTGAACAACAAACAGAGAGTTTGCAAACAGACTTTTCCCAGCTTAATATGCAAACAAGGCGTTAGCAAAGGAGTGGCTCTATGGATAAGCAAAACCATCGATTTGCCGAAACTAAGATCCAAAAGGCCGCCATGGTGATATGGCAAGCGTCTCATGAGGGACAGGACCCGATTAGTTACTCGGAGTTCGCCCAGAGGATGGATATGGGAAATCCTCATAGCAGAGAGGTCGCTTTTCTTTTAGATGCCGTCCAGGAATTGTGCGAAAGCGCAGGCCTGCCAAGCTTGCCCGCGCTGGTAGGAAGAAAGAATGATTCGAACCATATCCCCGGAGAAGGATTCTTCGAATCCTATGCAAACCGCTATTTCGAGAACGAAGATTGGCGACACGAAGTAGTCGATTTCGAGAGAAATAGAATCTCAAAGGCTTCCGCGAAGTATCGAGAAGCGTTTTCCAATGACAAAAATGGACTCTACGGCATGTAGAAGTTTTAGATAAGAAACGGGGGCAGAAATGTACTGCTGGAAATGTGGTCACAAGAATTCTGAAATAGCAGTGTATTGCGAAAAATGCGGAGCGTCTCTTTGCGACCCTGAAGGTTCATATAAAGAAACAGAAGCGGATGTACAGGCCAATGAAAGCAAAAAGGCAGCCATAAATCGAACAAAACCGAGTGAAGACAGCGACGGTCCTTCTTATCAGGCGAACAGCGATGAAACAGCGAGCAGCGTTCAAATGGCGCATGAGGCAGTCGATAGTGCTAAAACCGCCTTTTCAAACCTCGGCAATCAAATGCAACGATCCGCATTTAACACGAAGCAGCAGAAAATAGGCCTTTCTTTTTCCTTTGGGTTTAACCAGAAAATGATGGTGCTAGCTACCTTAATTGCCATCGTCGCATCATTTCTCGGTTTTTCTTCCAAAGAACTGACCTCCACATCCTATTTGGGCGGCAGCTATGTTGCCATGGGCTATTGGTGGTTTCAGCCTATTTGGATTATTGCAACCGTCTTGGGCTGCTATGGCCTTCCTTTGATTGGCGTCGCAACAGGCGGCATTTCTTTAGTTGTTATATTGAACAGCCTTATCAGAGATGCAGGATTTGGTTTCAGTGTTGGCGTCGGTGCGGTATTGCTTGTAGCGGGAACGACCATGATGGTCGTATTTCATCTTCGCGCGGTATTGGGCCGCAACGGGAAAGACCTCTTTTCTAATTCTGAATTGAAAAATATAAAGCAAGCTGCCGAGCAGGTGGTCGGAAGTATGTCCAATACCTACCAAGATACTGCGCAGAAGCAAGGCGACGGCAGTCCGATAACGAGTAACGAAACGGCAGGCAACGAAGCTGGAAAGAAATGGTGTCCCAATTGTGGCGCCATGCAGGATGAGTCTGCAAAATTCTGTGGCAAATGTGGCCATCGTTTTGAATAGAAGGTCTCTGTAAATCAAACCGAGGAGACTCGTATGTACTGCACAGAATGCGGCACGAAAAACGAAGACGGAATGCAATTCTGCGTTCAATGCGGGGCACCACTGGATTCAGCCCAGGTTGATTTATCTAGTCAACCTCTTGAGCCAACTCAGCCTGCGCTTGGCAATCGACTGCGCAATGTCTCTACAACCAGGCGGAGCAGACAACCCAAAAAGCGTACGCGAATCATTGTGGCAGCGATGATTGCGGCGTTAGTCGCATGCGGAGGTGCCAGCTATTACTTTGGCGTGTACATGCCGCAATCGAAACAGACGACAAAGAAGCAGAAGACCACTGCAGCTGAATACTCGAAGCATTCTGTTCTTATCAGTGTTTCCGGAGATGGATGGAATACATCAGAAGGAGCTTCCAAGCTACCGATCCACGTGAAAGGAACCGATGTCAACGGAAGCAAAATCGACAAAACGGCATTTGTCGATTCCGATGGAAAAGGTCTGGAACTCATTCCGGGAACATATGGGCTCGTAATAGAGGGTACTCCGATTGGAGCGGACGGCTCGCTCTGGAACGTTTCCGATTCGAGCGTAAAAATTAAAGTGAAGCGTGCTCTCAAAGATGGCGAAAAGGCTGATTTCCGCACGATGGCAAAGCTGACATTGGGTGACAAGATCGATCCAGCCGATGTTACCGACGAGCAAATCAATGCGGCAGAAAAGTTAGCCGAGCGGGGAGGTTGCGATTCGAAGAGCTCAGCGAAAGCTCTAGCTGCAGCCGCAAGGGGAGCTCGTGATGCAGCAGTTTCCGCCAAACAAGCCGAGGATGCTTCTGCCGCTCAAAAGCGCGCTGAGCAAGAGGCTGAAAATGCAAAGAAAGCCGTCGAGCAGAATGAGTCATCGACGTCTTCTCTATCAGAAATAAGCCCATTTTGGGGCGCATTCGTCATGGCCAGTAAGGACTATACAACATCGGAGAAAAAGGCAGACGATCTTAGAAACAGCGGGTTCCCAGGCGCAATTGTCGTGTGCACAACAGACTGGACAAACCTTAACAAGGAGACGTGGTATTCGGTTTCCGCTGGCAGGTTTTCAAGTCGAACCGAGGCGGAACAAGCGGTTTCTGCCTTAAAAAATCAAGGCATGTCGGATGCCTACGTCCGATATTCTGGAGACCACCAGTAGCCCCACATCTTAAACACGTTTTTACTTGCGGATTTAGCATTTCATATTTCATATTTAATAAAACGAGGGCCATCGCATCGGCGCGATAGCCCTCGTTTTTGCAATCCTCAATTTGAAACCTGTCCCCAAATTGGTGGTCTAGCCGAGGTTGTCCTCGTAAGGCATCAGATCCGCCAAGTAGCCCTTCTCCTTGAGTATGGCCTCGATCTCGTCGAGGGTTTGCTCGTCCTCTGCCGCAATGCGATGGAAGTGATAGCCGCTCGTCACCGTTAGTAGTGGAAAGCTCTTGCCGCTCTCGATATCGTGCAGGTAGCGCTCAACATCGCGACGATTGCGAATGTCCAGGTCGGCCGTGATCTTACCGTACACGCGGTGATTGACGATCACGTTGAGCACGGCGCCGCCGGCGTCGACGATACTCGTGAGCTCATCGCCTGCCTGCTCCACGCTGTGGCGAACCTTGACCAAGCGCGTGGGCACGGCGGGACTGCTGGGGGCCTCCTGCAGCACATAACCACGGTTGGTTGCCACGACATCGTGCCCATCGGCACGCAACAGGGCAATATCCTGGACCACGACCTGACGGCTCACACCAACCTCGCGGGCAAGTGCGCTGCCCGAAACGGGCTCCTTGGCTCCCTCGAGCACGCCCATGATGGCACGGCGACGCTCGCGGGCGTCCATTATTTACCGTCCAGCAGACGCAGGTGCTTAAGCGAAAGGTCGAGAATCGGCGCAGAGTGCGTCAGAGCGCCCGAGCTAATAAAGTCGACGCCCAGATCGGCCAGGGCGCGGATATTACTGGCATCCACGTTGCCCGAACACTCGGTCTTGGCGCGGCCGGCGATAAGCTCAATCGCGGCAGCCATGTCATCGTGGGTCATGTTGTCGAACATGATGATGTCGGCACCGGCCTCCACGGCCTCGCGTACCATGTCCAGGTTCTCGCACTCAATCTCGACCGTCGTGGTAAACGATGCGTGGGCGCGCGCCATCTCGATCGCACGCGTCACACCACCGGCGGCGTCGATATGGTTGTCCTTGAGCATGACAGCCGTCGACAGGTTGTAGCGGTGGTTGCTGCCGCCACCGATCTCGACCGCGGCCTTCTCAAAGACGCGCATGCCCGGCGTGGTCTTACGTGTGTCGACAAGCACGGTCTTGGTACCCTCAAGCGCCGCAGCCATCTGATGTGTATAGGTAGCGATACCGCTCATACGCTGCAGATAGTTGAGCGCCACGCGCTCGCCCGAAAGCAGCACGCGCGCGTCGCCGCGCACTTGGCCCACGTGGTCGCCGGCGTGTACCTTGTCACCGTCGGCAACATCAAACAGCACCGAGCTCTGCGGGTCCAGCAGCTCAAAGGTGCGGGCGAACACGTCCAGACCGGCGATGATGCCGTCGGCCTTGGCGATAAGCTCCACCGTGGCGGGGCGCGCCGTGGGGCACACGCTCGCCGTGCTCACGTCCTCAAACGTAATGTCCTCGCGCAGAGCCTGCAGGATCAGATCATCGACGACGAGTTTCATGGTAATGGGATTCATGGTCTACTCCTCCACGGCCTGCGTGCCGGCGGCACAGGCCAAATCATCGATTGCAAGGGTATCGGAACTCAGGGCGCGGTGGCGTCCATCAAGCGCGGGCTCGCCCGCCTGCTCCACGGCCAGCGACTCGCCGGTGCGCATACGCCAAGCAGCGCGGCGACCCCAGACTAGGGACTCGAGCAGGCTGTTGGAAGCTAGGCGATTCTTGCCGTGAACGCCGTTGCAGGCCGTCTCGCCGGCGGCGTAGAGCTCGGGCATCGAGGTACAGCCGTCCTTGTCGACCCACACGCCGCCCATAAAGTAGTGCTGCGTGGGTGTGACGGGGATGGGCTCATCCAAGATGTCGCGACCGTCCTCAAGGCAGCGCGCGCGGATGTTGGCGAAGTGCCCGGTCACCACGTCGCGCTCGACGGGGGCAAAGCTCAGCCACTCGTGCTCGGTGCCGTCCTGCTTCATCTGCTCACGAATAGCGGCGGCGACCACGTCGCGCGGCTGCAACTCGTCAGTAAAGCGCTCGCCGGCGGCGTTGAGCAAAATCGCGCCCTCGCCGCGGCAGCTCTCGCTGATCAGGAAGGTGCGGCCTGGCTGCGGCGAGAACAGTCCCGTGGGGTGGATCTGCACGTAGTCCAGGTGCTCCATCTTAATGCCATGCTCCTGAGCGATGTAGCAGGCATCGCCCGTGAGCTGTGGATAGTTGGTCGAGTGGTCGTATACGCCGCCGATGCCGCCCGTTGCCCACAGCGTGTGACGGGCATGGATCTTAAACGGCTCGCCGGCATGCGCGCCCTCGGCGGCATTTACCAGCTCGTCAGCGGGACGAACCGAGTTGTCCTCGTCCACGGGAACGGCGACGACGCCGGTGCACACCGTGGTACCATCGCGCTCGGCGGTCAGGATGTCGGTCATGGCCACGTGTTCCAGAATCTGCACGTTATCCAGTTTGCGAACGGCTTGGAGCAGCTTGGTCGTGATCTCCTTGCCCGTAATGTCGGCATGGAAGGCAATGCGGGGGCGGCTGTGCGCACCCTCGCGGGTAAAGTCGAGGCTGCCGTCGGCCTTGCGCTCAAAGTCCACGCCCATCGCCAGCAGGTCGTTGATGACCGAGCGGCTCGAGCGGATCATGATGTCGACGCTCTCGCGGCGGTTCTCGTAGTGGCCGGCGTGCATGGTGTCCTCAAAGAAGGCATCGTAGTCCGAGCCCTCGGGCAGCACGCAAATGCCGCCCTGTGCGAGCATCGAATCGCACTCGTCGACAGCGCCCTTGGAGAGCATGATCACGCGCATGCTCGTCGGCAGGTTGAGAGCCGCATACAGGCCCGCTACGCCGCAGCCGGCAATAACGACGTCGCACTCCATATCGGGGTATTGCTTGGTTTCCACAGGAATCCTCTCCCTTGAATGTGACATAAGGGACCGTCCCTCATGCCGCATTGTTCTAGCGCGCTGCGTACTCGAGCATGCGGTCGAGCGTGAGCTTGGCCTGATCGGCGGCCTCGTCCGACACGCCAATCTGCACCTCGCCCTCGCCCGTCTCCAGGCAGCGCACGAGCTTTTCGAGCGTGATGAGATCCATGTTGACGCAGGTGGGCTGCACCGCGGGGAAGTAGAACTTCTTGCCGGTGCCCTGGCAGCGGCGCTCGAGCTCGTAGAGCACGCCACGGACCGTCACGATAATGAACTCGCTCGCGTCGGACTCCTCGGCGTACTTGATGATGCCGGCGGTGGAGCCGATGTAGTCGGCCTCGGCCAAGACGTCGGCCTTGCACTCAGGATGCGCCAGCACGAGCGCGTCGGGGTGGGCCTCCGTCGCGTCGACGATCTGCTCGACGGTGATGATGTGATGGCGCGGGCAGTAGCCGTTGTTGAGAATGACGTGCTTTTGCGGCACCTGCTCGGCTACGAAGCGGCCGAGGTTTTGGTCGGGAATGAACAGGATATGCTGCTGCGGCAGCTCGGACACGATCTTGACGGCGTTGGAGCTGGTGACGCACACGTCGCTCCAGCTCTTGATCTCGACCGTCGAGTTGACGTAGCACACCACGGCCAGGTCGTCGCCATACTCGGCGCGCGCCGCGTCGACCGTCTCGCGCTTGACCATGTGCGCCATGGGACAGTCCGCACCCGGCTCGGGCAGCAGCACGGTCTTGGTGGGGTTGAGCAGCTTGGCGCTCTCGCCCATAAACTCCACGCCGCACAGCACGATGGTCTGCTGCGGCAGGCTTTTGGCGAGCTTTGCCAGGTAAAAGCTGTCGCCGACGTAATCGGCCACAGCCTGGACCTCGGGCGCCACGTAATAGTGCGCCAGGATTACCGCGTCGCGTTGGGTTTTAAGTTGCTGAATGGCCTCGACGAGCTCTGCGGGCACCAATGCCGCGCGCTCCGTTGCCGTCGTTGCCGATGCCAGGCCGGCCGCAATGTCGCGTGCAAGCTCCGATGCATCCATGTTCGCGCTCTGTGCCATCAAGGCCCCTCTCTTTTGGCGAATCTTGGGGCTTTAGTATGACACCTAGGTTTACAGCTGACAAGACAGCTGTAAACCTAGGTGTAAAGTTGAAATAAAGATTCGATCATGCGGCAGGTCCATTTTCGAACTGGCAAGCTGAGGATAGCCGAGCTCTCGATAGCGCAGGAGGCATCTTTCGCCACCGCAATACCGCTCGGCGCGAGTTGCGCACCGTGAGGCACGAACGGGCGCTCCCCCGCGAGCGGCACGCGCCCAATGTGGCAAAATCGAACTACTAAGGGGGCTCAGAATGCTCAAGATTATTGCCTGCGACGATGACGTCGCTTTTCTAGATAGACTGCACCGGATGATCGACCGTTGGTCGACTGAGACGGGCACGGCGGTCGATGTTGCGCTCGTCACGCGCGGCGAGGACCTGCTGGCCCGCCATGCCACATCGCGCGCCGACATCATTCTGCTCGACATGATCATGCCGCTCGTCAACGGCATGGACACCGCACGCGAGCTGCGCCAGACCGATACCGCCGTGCGTCTGGTGTTTCTCACCTCATCGCCCGAGTTCGCTCTGGAGTCCTACGAGGTCCGCGCCTTCGACTACCTGCTCAAGCCCGTGGCCTACGAGCGCCTGGCGCAACTGCTCGACGAGCTTTCGAGCATGCGTCCGGCAGCGACCGACGAACTCGTCATCAAAACATCCTTTGGCTACCACGCTCTGCGCCTGTCCGATATCGAATATGCCGAGGCGCGCAACAAGCACGTGGTCTTCCACCTGCGCGACGGACGCGATATCGAGGCACTCGAGTCGTTCCGCAGCGTCGAGGACCGTTTGGCGCAAAATGCCACCTTCTTTAAATGCCACCGTAGCTACCAGGTCAACTTGCGCAACATCGACCACTTCGATCGCACGGACATCGTCATGCGCTCCGGCGCGTGCATTCCGCTGTCGCGCAGCAGCAAGCAGGGGTTCCAAGACGCCTACTTTGCGGTGCGCTTTGAGGGCGGGAGGCGCTGATGATCTCCTCGGTCGAAATGGTCCTTTGGGCAATCCACCACGCCACAACGCTACTCTTTGGCGTCTTTGCTTCGGCGGCGCTGTGCGGTATCGAAATCAATCGACGCCATGCACTCGAGTTGGTGGGGGTCGGAGCCGCAACCGGCGCTGCCTTTTCGATCGCCAATGTCGTTGGCGGCGAACTATTTGCCCGACAGGTTTATCCACTTGTCGTGCACCTGCCGCTTACCGTCTACCTGTGTGCGCGCTACCGCCTGAGCCCGCTGCTCGCGGCATTGGGCGTCACCAGCGCCTATCTGAGCTGCCAGTTCAGCAACTGGATGGGCATCGCCGCCTTTGCCGCGACCGATTCTCAGATCGCGTACTATCTGGCACGCATCGCTACCACGCTCGGCGTCTTTGCCGTCCTGCTACATTGGGCCGGCGACATTGGACCCCGCCTGGCGATTAAAAGCCCCACCGAGCTGGGCATCCTTTTAATCCTGCCGCTCGTCTATTACATCTTTGACTACGCCACGAACGTCTACACCACGCTGTTCCACTCGGGCTCGGTGGTGACGGTTGAGTTTTTGGCATTTGCGCTCTGTGCCTTCTATCTTATGTTTCTTGCCGTTTACCTGCGCGAATACGAAGAAAAGGAAACCG
>OKVD01000722.1_pt1 | contig 10576 bp, 6 predicted proteins | sample 1606881 | NCBI WGS metagenome assembly OKVD01 (sample SAMN03281011, study PRJEB24777) | human gut metagenome | isolation source: fecal sample PR176 from 1 month old male Indian infant, caesarean delivered... | place: Singapore | collected 2006-01-13
GTAAAGTAAATACTTGCCGAAATTAAGGCAACTAAGGCGACTGGTACTTCCACTAAAGCCAGTTTACCTAATGTCACTTCATAGCCTAAATCTTTCAATGTTGATTGAACAAGCAATGCCCCAGCCCCACCAACAAACAAAACTTGACCAAAGAACCAACAGATATTTTCCATGGCTGAAGCCATCCCTTTTAGTTCTTCTTCATACTCTGGCACCATTGGTAAATTTTTTGATTCAATTGTTCCTAACGCCATTGGCAAAATAATCGGACGCACAAAACCTGCTACCCCACCGAAACTTACGTTAAAAGCGGCGAAGATAATCCGAAAGACACCATAAATGTCAATAATCACACCAGCAGATACCTTTTTGAATCGTTTAATCAACGTAGCTGCTGACTCTTTCAAGCCATTTCTTTCTAACGTTCCTGTTGCTAACATAATAATAATAAAGATAGCCATGCCTCGATTATTCACAAAGTTTTTCCCTAGTTTTTCTAGCATTAATTTAAAACCAAGCCCGCCAGTAAAAGCCGTCACTATTAAAGCAACCATCACAATCAAGATAGCATCAAATTTCAATGCGAAGCCGACAATGACGATCAATACGCCTAATAAAGGTAATAAATCCATCAAATCTCTCCTTCTTAAAATAAAATTTCACTTTCCATTATATGCCAATTTTCGCTCATTTGTAAGACTTTTTTAATTTTTAATGTTATTTTTTCTAAAGACACAGTTTCCAACACTTTTTAGAGCTACCACTCGCACTTTTTTCTTTTTTCCGCTAGAATAAAAGAAACAATAACATTGAGGAGGATTTTTATGTTCCAAACTTTTAGAGAAAATTTTCGGCGCCATACCCTATTGCGCGACGCCGTATTTATCGTTATCGGAAGTGCCATTGTCTTTAATCCCGGTGCTTTCTTCCAGTTCGTCGGTTATTTAATTGCTGGTTATTTGATGCTTTTAGGGTTAATTAATATTTATGATGACTACAAAATAAAAAAACAACCGGGTAGCTGGGGAATTGGTTTCGTAAAATGTTTACTCTTTATCGGCTTAGCAGTAGACTTTTTATTTTTTGCACCAGTGATCGTTTCGCTTCTGCCGATTTTATTAGGGATTAGCATTGTTATAAACGGCCTCGTTCAATTGACTTTTGCTTTAAATACTCGTCAAACAGGCGCGCTTATCTACAGTATTCTGGTTTTAATCGCTGGAGCTGTTTTAGTTTTCAACCCCTTCAAAAGTCTCTTAGTTTTGATGCAAGTCTTTGGATTTATCCTGATTTTCATGGGTGTCATTGAAATTATTGGTCATTTTAGAAATAAAGCTTAACGAAAGGAGCAACTTATGGATAAAGAAAGTACCAAGTGGATCCGCTTTTTAGGTGGGAAAAATTTACTTTACACATTAACTATCCTTTGTCTAATTGCTGTAACTATCTTTTTATTCAACACTGTTTCATTTATCTTTAAACCAATTTTTGTTATTTTTAGTGCCGTCTTAGGCCCGGTACTTTTTGGTATTATTCTATTTTATTTGCTTAATCCAATGGTGAAACGCCTTGAGAAAAAAATTCCCCGTGTTTGGGCGATTGCGATTCTCTATGTCTTAATTATTGCATTATTAGTGTTAGCTGGACTGCAACTTTTCCCAATTATCCAAGACCAAACGGAAGAATTAATCAAACAATTCCCAAGTTTTTGGAAAAGCACGCTCCAAACAGTACAAGAATTTATGGCTAAAACACCTTTTGCAAAAGATTTAGAATCTGCTAATGAGTCGATTAATCAGCTCTGGGGCAAACTTGCAAACTCCTTTAAAGACTTTGCAGGGGATTACCTACAAACAGGCGCACAAGGTCTGGGAAGCGTCTTTTCTGCAGTCTCTTCTACTTTCCTAACCTTGTTTACAGGACCTATCATCGCCTTTTTCCTTTTAAAAGACAAAGAAAAGTTTTATCGCTTTGTAAAAGGCATCATTCCCCCAGCTTTTCGTCCTGATTTTGATGAATATAGCCAAATTGCCAACATTCAAATTGGCGATTATCTAAAAGGTCAAGTCATTGCTTCGTTGGTTTTAGGGATTATGTATTGGCCAGCTTTTCTATTAATTGGTTTACAATTTGGTAGCATTTTAGCTTTAGCTGCGGGTATTTTATGTATTATTCCTTATATCGGGCCATTTATTGCCTTTATTCCTGGATTGATTATTGCCTTTCAGGATTCCACATTTATGGTAGTTAAATTTGTTATCGTCTGGTTTGCCATCCAATTGATTCATGGTGATTTTGTTATTCCTCGTGTGATGGGCGATAAATTAAAAGTCCATCCGATTACTATTTTACTTGTCTTGTTAGTTATGGGTGAACTGTTTGGTTTAATGGGCGTTATTTTTGGGATTCCAATGTATTGCCTAGTTAAAGTGACAGTCATTTATTTATTCCGCAAATTCAAACAACGCTATAACCGCTTTTATGGTGACAACGGCGAGTATGAACACACGAATTTTACTAAAGATCAATATTTAAAATAATACAATGAAAAAACTGGGACATAAGCCGTTTAGACTTATGTCCCAGTTTTTTACCATACTTCTCTAGCAATTTCTTGAAGTAATTGAACTTTGCGCCATTGTTCTTTCTCCGTCAAACGATTTCCTTCTTCCGTTGAAGCAAAACCGCATTGCGGACTAATACTTAAGTTTTCTAAAGGAACAAACTGTTGGGCTTCTTCAATTCGTGCTTTCACTTGTTCAGTCTCTTCTAATCCAGGAAACTTAGAAGTAACTAAACCTAAAACGACTTTGCTGCCATTATTTTGCCAATGTCTTAATGGTGAAAAGTCCCCTGCACGATCTGAGTCATATTCCAAGAAAAAACCATCATAATTCGTAGCAAATAATTCTTTTGCTATCGGTTCATAACCACCTGAAAATAACCAAGACGAAGCATGGTTCCCACGGCAAATGTGTGTGGTTACAGTTAAATCTTCTGGCTTGCCAGCTAAGGCTTCATTAATAATCGTGGTACACACTTGTGCAATTTCTTCTGGCTGTATTCCTTTGGCTCGTAATTCTTCTTGTTTTGTCTGATCCGCTAGAAACGCCCAATTTGTATCATCAAATTGCAAATAACGGCAACCTCTCTCGTAAAAGGCCGCAATTGCATCTTTATATGTTTGTGCTAAATCCTTATAAAAATCACCAATCTCTGGATAAATTGTTTGAATACGCGAGGTGCCGTCGTTGGATAAAATTTCTTGACGTAAAATCATGGTCGGACTAGGGATCGTTGCTTTGGCTACCGTGCCATCACCAACTTCCACCACCTCTTTTAAAAATGAAAAGTCCTCTAAAAATGGATGTTGCGCAGGAAAAGATATTTTATCCACTACGCGGATATTATAGGCTGGAGCTGCTTTTCCATGAAAGGTTTGGTTATACCCCGTTTCTGGGATATAGCCTGTCACACCATTTAATCCTTCTAAGAAATCAATATGCCAAAAACCGCGACGAAATTCACCATCTGTGATTCCCCGTAAACCGCCAGCTTTTTGTTTTGCTACTAATGCTTTGATTTCCTCATCTTCAATAAGACGTAGCTCTGCTTGAGATAAAGCACCTGCTTGGACCTTTTTCCGTGCTTTCTTAATTGTTTCCGGACGTAAAAAACTTCCCACATGATCAACTGTAAAAGGAATCTGACTACTCATTTGCCTCACTCTTTCCTATTTTTATTTATAAAAAAACGCCCTTTTACTAGCCGTAACTAGTAAAAGGGCGATTATTATCGCGGTACCACCTTTTTTCGGAAAGATGACTCTTTCCCTTCAACTGACAATCATAATCAGCGGTCTTGTTAACGAAAGACATTACGTTTTTGCCTACGTTTCGACAAAAATTCCTCCTAGGCCATTTTTCGATACAGACATCTAACTTTTTTCACCAACCAAAGTCTCTCTACCAACTGTCTTGTATTTACTTTCCTATTCAACGGAAATTATTAGATTATAATTAGAATACCACGTTTAGCAAATTTGTCAACGGAGATGGATGAAATAGTAATGAAAAAAGCAGCTTCTTTTCAGAAGCTGCTTACGTCTATTTTTATCATTGCTGATTAGGCTGAGTGTCCTACGATTGTGCTACCTGAGTAACCAAAACCGACACGTGTAATACCTGGGTTAATTTCCCAATCACGGTGACCGCTACCTGAAGCTGTTACCATACCTGTTTCATTGTACCATGCCATGATTACTGAGTTACCTGGCGCCCACATAATTGCGATAACTTCATCTCCACGAGACCAGTGATCATTTGGAATGCCACCTGCTTCAACTTGTGCTGCACGAGCAGTTGCAGAAGCTGCTAAGCCTGCATCCCATACTACTGGACGTAAACCTAATGATTGACGTAGAACGTTCAATGCATCAAGCGTCACATCACCTGTAGCTGGTGGTGGTGTTGGAATTGGATCTTTTTTATCTGGTTCTGGTGTTGGTGGTGTAACTGTTCCCTCACCATTACTTTCACTACCACTTGGTGTTGTTGATTGTTCTGAAGAAGAGCCAGTATTTTCTGTTGCACTATTATCTGTACTTGGTGTAGTTGTTTCAGTTGTTTGTTGCGTGCTTGATTCAGTTGCTGAGCTTGAGCTTGCTGGCGCTTGCGCTTCTGTTGTTGAAGAAGAGGCAACTGGTGCTTCTGCTTTTACTTCTGCTTTAGCTTGAACTGGTTTTGCAGCAGCTTGTTTAGCTTTTTCAGCTGCAGCTTTTTGTTCAGCAGCTAAGCGTGCTTGCTCTGCTTCAGCAGCTGCTTTTTGTTTTTCTAAGCCAGCTTTAGAACTTTCAGCTGATGATTGTTCTAATGCTAATGAAGCTTTCATTACGTTTAATTCAGATTGTTTAGAAAGTAAATCTTGACGTTTTGTTTCTAATTCAGCTTCTGTTGCTTCAAGTTGTTTCACTTTTTTCTCGTTTTCAGCTTTTTTATCAACAACCGCTTGTTTGTCTTCTTTTTGTTGTTGCATTAAGTCGTTGTTGGCACTTACGATTGTTGAAACAGCTTGAACACGGCTGATTGCATCTGCAACTGAGTCCGCATCTAAAACTGCATCTAGCATTGTTGTGCTTTGTCCATTAACTTGAACATCACGTGCTTGATTTTTGATTGCTTCGTTACGTTTTTCAATACGTTGATTCAAGTTTGTAATTTCTTGTTGTAATTGTTCTGATTTTGCTTTTAGTGTTTGCTTTTGTTCACGTAAAGCCATGCTTTCATCAAATACTGAAGATACTTCTGCTTCTAAAGAAGATACTTGTGAAGCTAAATCCCCTTGTTTTGCTTTTAATGATGAAATTTCTTGATTTTTTTCTTCAATTTTTTTATCAACATTGTCCGCCAAAGCGATGCTTGGGGTAGCAATTGCTGATAGCGTTAATGAACATAGTAATACTGATGCAAATAGACGTTTCTTCACTTGTCATTCCTCCGAATTAATTTCTAAAGTTTATTTAAAATATCTTAATCTTTTCTTACGACAAAAACATTCTACCACACCCATATTTCAATTAAGCAATAGAAATGTTACAAAAACATTTCAGATCACTCCTTCTTTCTCCATAATAGGTAAACTTACCTTTTGTAAGGCTTTTACACCTTGTCACGACTAGTTTTCACGTGTTTTCAATTGTTAAACAATTCTTCGATTTTTTTTCATATTTTTTCTTTTTTTATTCAAATTTTGCTTCTTTTTTGTCGATATATGCTTTTTTTCGTAAAATTAATCATTTTTCCTTCTTTTTATTAAACGTTTTTGTTACAAAATTCGTTATATTTTGGTAACGAATCAAGAAAAAGGCCGCTTCGTTGAGCCGCCTTTTATTATTTCTATGCAATATTTTTGATCAAACTATTCAATTTATTTTTTATGGACTTATGGGCCTGTCACTAAATTCCAAGTCACCATTGCTTGATAAGTTTGATCTTTTCTACCTTGATTTGCTGGAATTTCTAATTTGATTTGATCAAAAGAAAAATCAAATTGATAAACATCACTTTCGTCAAACTGACCATTGGCAACAATATGGCTAGCTACACCGTTGGCAACTAATTGAATAGCGGTTGTTTTGCCAAGAGCAACTTTAGTTTCCGTTGGTTGATTGTACTGAATAAAACCTGAAACATTGGTTGTTCCTAACAATAACTTTGTCATTGATGATAGTTGATCCACTCTTCCTTCAAAGGGGGATAGTTCTGCAGTTAGTGCCCAATTGGGTTGTGATTTTTTCAAACGTAAATATGGATTTTCCTGACCATTTTCATAATAATCTGCTGCCTGCTTTAAACCATGTTGCTGCGTGTTGCTAGAAATGGCGACTTTGCCAAAATCAAAAGTTGGTGTGCTGATAAAACCTTCCTCATCTGGTGCCACAATTTCTTGATTTTTAGGTTGGATTCTGACAGTATCAGCTGCGTGAACAGCAGAAAAATTTCCATTCATTTCAACAGCCGCTTGTAACACTTGATCTGGTTCACCTGTAGCAATTGTTGTCATCATAATAGTTGCTGTCTGACCAATAGGCACTTCCGTATTTAAAGCAATGCCAACTCGCCAATTTTCATCAGTAATAGGAACAATTTTGTTTGGTTCAGATCCAACACGAATCGTGACTTGGATTGGCCGAGCTAGACCTGGTGACCAACCAATTGCTGGCTTTAAGTTTATTTTTTTTAACGGTACTTCTCCCACATTTGTAAGCATAATCTGCCAAATTTGTATATAACCACTTGGCATGACTTTGACTAGTCCTTCTATTTGCATTTCAGCTTTTGCAGTTATTTCCTTATACACTGCTGTAATAGCGTTCATTTCATTAAAAACAGGGGAGTTTATGGGTCGCTTCGTTTTTTCTAAGCTCTCTTGTTTTGTTTTATCTTGATACCAACCTTGATATAAATAAGTTTTACCGTTAACGCTGTATTGTTGTGGCAGTTTTTTTCCAGCTAAATAGCGAAAGCCATCCGTAGTTATTGGTTGTTGGTGATCCTGAATAAAATCAGATGGTGGTGCAATTTCAACACCATTGACATCCTCAAATGTATAATTTTTTTGAGGTATCTCCTTATAGACAACAGTTAAATCATCATTGTCGTCATAGGTAATATCATAACTGGGCGTTACGCTTTTTTCTAAATTTTCAGGTTTCGTTTTCCCTTTATACCATCCTTGAAATTGATACGTTTTTGAGTCAATTTCATAGCTACTTGGCAAAAGATCTTTCTGTTTAAATGCGTAAGGGTCACGCTCAATAAGTGTTTGCTTTCCTTGTCTAAACCCCGGTGGTGGAGGGATTGGTTTCCCTTGAGTATCCACAAAATGTTCTGTCACTTTGCGATTGGTAACATGATAATAAACCGGCCCTGAAAATTTAAAGTAATTCAATAGCCCAGATTGATTCGATGAATCAACCTTCACTTGGTTGTACAAAGGAACGATTAGTTTTTGACTCTCGCTAATGTTAAACGTTACTCCTGTTTTCTGACTATATTGTTGTGCAGACATTTTTTCCAATTCAAATTGCGAAATTGTTGTTGGATATTGGTTTCCTGATGCGTCGGAAATAGTTGGCAGCGGATAATTGGGATCAATTTCCCCTTTCTTATTGTATAAGCTTAAAGAAGTATAATATCTTGGTAAAAAAAATGTTTGATTACTCGCTGCAAGCACCGTTGACATGTCGGAATAGACGGCTACTTTCTCACTTGGAATTACCACTTCTTTTAAATTAGCCACTGTAGATGCTGTCACTGGTTGACTTTCACCTTCCCACACATTTATGCCATCTGGGGAATTGCCTTGCCAACTATGATACTGTAGAAGGATCTCATTGGCGTTTACTGGCTGCCCCTCTTCATTAATAAATCCATAACGATAAGTTAGGTTAGGCGTCTCAATTCTTTCTCTAATCGTTTGACTTGTAACATTAGCCTCATTATCGATTAACTCACTTTTTGGCAATGCTAGTGGTTCTTCATCATGTAGTTTATCCTTTGTCTGTGGTTGTTCACTTTCGGCTTTTTCTGCTGTTAATGAATGATTGGTTCCTTCTCTTACTTGTTTTGTACTTGGTAATGTTTCTGCAAAAACAGTTGTCTGTATTAGTATGGGGAATACTAATATATGGCAGATGCCCGTTACTATCAATTCTTTCCATTTACTTCGCTTCATATTGTCCCTTCTTTCTAAAGAACAATCCAACAATTCTTAGTTAACTAAACATTAAGACACTAAACTTAGCAGAATGATCACTTACCATTTTCAGCAACAGTCTTGTCTTGTGGTATCGGTTTCATTTTTCTTTATACTTTGGATCATTCACTTGTTTCAGCGCTATTCGTCCAATACTTCTTTTTACTAACCAGTTATAACTAGTTTAGCAAAAAAGAATAATTTCTGAAATTCCGAATTTTAAACAGATAGGAGCATTTCCTGAAGATTCTATATATATCAAGGAAAATCGACCAAAAATAAACTGAAAATAAACTTTTCAATAGAGAATCATAGCTAAAACAGGATAAATTAATCATATTTTCACCTTCCTAGCTTTACCTTTATCAAAAAAAGCTCAAAATGTTAGTTTTGACAACTAACATTTTGAGCTTTTTGTTTTTTTTCTTAACGAATGATTTCGACTTTTTTGTCTGTCTTGACTGTAACACGGCCGTTTTTAATAACATATAACCGTTCTGGAATATCAATAATCGCATGTTCAACCACTTTTGTGTCTAATAAGACTAAATCTGCTTTATTCCCAACTGCGACACCGTATCCTTCTAGTCCCATCGCACGAGCAGGACTTGTTGTTACCATTGGTAGCACTGTTTTTAAGTCATCCGCTCCACCTAGGTGCCCAACAGGAATGGCTAACATCGCTGTTTGAACAATATCCCCTGTGCCATATGGTGTAAAAGCATTGCGAATATTATTCGTAGCAATACAGACATTCACGCCACCATCGCGTAATTTACGGATTGGCGTAACCGCACGTCGAACATTGTACTGATCACCACGAGCCCCTAAATGTAAATCCGTTGCTGGTAAAGCCATCACGCTAATATTTGCTTCCGCCATTTTTGCAATAATAGGCGCCAATTCTGCTTCAGGTAAGGCATGCAATGCCGTTAAGTGGCCCACTGAAACACGGCCTTGGTAGCCTTCAGCGATGGTTTTTTCACATAAATATTCAATACTCATATCATCAGCTTCATCGGCAAAATCTTGGTGTAAATCTACATCTTTATCATATTTTTTAGCAATTTCAAACACTAAATCAATATGTTCTTTCGCTGGTGCATCATTATAAGGAATACCGCCGACAACGTCTGCGCCCATATCCATTGCTTCATACATCATTTGTTCTGTTCCAGGGGCTTTAAAAATTCCTTCTTGCGGAAATGCAACTACTTGCATGTCAATTAACTCTTTGTATTCTTCTTTCAAACGCATAATTGTTTTGAAGCCAGTAAAACCTTGCGCTGGGTCAAATTCTGCATGCGTTCTTAACGCCGTGGTCCCATGAACGATTAACATTTCTAAAGCACGTTTGGCACGGTCGTAAATGTCTTCTTCGGTAAATGTTGGTTTTAATTCTGCGGTTACTTCAATTGCTTCTTTCAACGTACCTGATTTATTTGGTTTACGATCAGCAATTAATGCCTTGTCCAAATGTAAATGGCTTTCTACAAAACCTGGGATTAAAACACGACCATCTGCTTCGATGACTTCTTTGGCATCGCCAGTAATAACTGGGGCGATTTCAATGATTTTACCTTCTTTAATAGCTACATCTTGTAATGCTTCACCGTCTTGAAGACGAACTTGTTTAATTAATAAATCCATGTTTTCCACTCCCTAAATTGTTTTTTATCCAAAGATTAAACCGATAACTAATAATAGTACAGAGGCAATACTTAACCATTTCACGTTTCCTTTAACAACATCCAAAATTGGAATTTGGAAGCCTGAAGATAAAGCTTGCATAGTAATATTAACGAAACTCATTTGACTACCTAAACCAACACCCATTGCTACAAAACCTAATGCTAACGGCGGGAAGTTCAACGATACAGCAACTGGTAGCACTAAAGTTAAAACAGAACCTACGTAGGCCCCAGCTGGAATCCCAATTAAAATCCCTGTTAAAATGGCAACTGGCACGACAATAAAGGCTGGTGCATTTTCAGCAACACCTGCGATTACAGCAAACGTTCCTGTTTGTGCAATAACATTAATAAAGGCTAAGAAAATCCCTACTTGGAATAAACGAGTCAAAATATATGTAGACCCATCTACCATCGCTTCGACAGATTTGTTCATTGAGAAATCTGTACATAAGAAAATTAAAACTAATGTTAAAATCATGTATACAAGTGGCGTAAAGAAGGCAAAACCAATTAAATCATTCACAATTGGTCCAAAAATTACAGCAAACAATAAGAAAATGGCTGGCAAGGTAATTTTAAATAATTCACCATTGCTCTTTTTATCAAATTCATCATCTGCCGACTCT
>OKVD01000727.1_pt1 | contig 10531 bp, 10 predicted proteins | sample 1606881 | NCBI WGS metagenome assembly OKVD01 (sample SAMN03281011, study PRJEB24777) | human gut metagenome | isolation source: fecal sample PR176 from 1 month old male Indian infant, caesarean delivered... | place: Singapore | collected 2006-01-13
CAAAACAGGCGTTGTATGATGCATACGTGGAAAGTGAGCGTTCATTGGATGAAATCATTGACTTGATTCGGAATGCCGATGAATGGATATAGGCTGGATTTAGTTGTAAAATTTCTGGAAGTTCACAATATTGCAAGTCTGACCTGCACGAATGCCTCCGTTGTGAGCAAACTGAAAACGATGAAGGTTCATACCTTTCATGAGACGGTGGGTGGCAAGAAGGACAAGCAGCAGATCGAGGTTTTTTCTATTTTAAAGATCATCGAATTGATCGGAAAGGAATATCCGTCACTGGATATCCAGAACCTGGGCGAGAAGGATTTTGTGCTGGAGTATATTCCCAAGGACGAGGCAAAGTGGTGGGGGATTGTCAAGGCGGTTGCGATCTGCATACTCGTGTTCTTCGGATCGAGCTTCACGATCATGACGTTCAACAATGATGTAGGCGTTGCGGATGTCTTCAAGAAGTTTTACCAGCAGGTGATGGGAAAGATTTCCAGCGGGTTCACGACCCTGGAGGTCTGCTATTCCATCGGGCTGGCCTTAGGCATTCTGATTTTCTTCAATCATGTAGGGCGCAAGAAGGTGACGCACGATCCTACGCCCATGCAGGTGCAGATGCGCAAATACGAGCAGGACGTGGACACGACCTTTATCGAAAACTGCAGCAGAAAGGGTACAAATATCGATGTGGATTAAGGATGTATTTCTCGGTTTTATCGGTTTAGCCAGCGGATTCGCGGTTGCTGCGGGGGTGTTCGCCTTTGTGGTGACGCTGGGCGTGGTTCCGCGGTTCGCCGGGAAGACCCATACATCCGGAAGGGTTCTCACCTACGAGAGTTTCATCTTCCTGGGTGGGGTGTTTGGGACATTGCTTTCCATCTTCCAACTGAAGGTGCCGCTTGGAAGGATCCTGCTTGGAGCCTTTGGCCTTTCGGCCGGGATCTATACGGGCTGTCTGGCGGTGGCGTTGGCAGAGATCTTAAACACCTTTCCCATCATGTTCCGGCGTGTTCATATGAAGGTAGGGCAGGGCTGGGTACTGTTTGCTATGGCAATGGGGAAGATGGCGGGAGCACTGTATTTTTATGCGCATCATATGGCAAAGTGAATCGGCAGGCAGTGTGGCGGGAGATTTTGTGCGACATATGGCAAAGCGGAATAGAAAAAGGAGATCGAAGGCGATGAGACTGACCAGGGAGACAGCTACAAAAGAGGAAAAGCAGAAGCAGCAGAAGGATTATAACGATTACGTGAAGCAGGTGACGCCCACCCATTCCCTTGTGGGAAATATGCTGAAAGCCTTTCTGGTGGGTGGGATAATCTGCGTGATCGGGCAGGTCATCTTAAATATCGCAGGAAACATGGACCTGGACAAGGAGACAGCAGGCTCCTGGACCAGCCTGATCCTGGTATTCATAAGCGTGATCCTTACCGGGTTGAACATCTACCCATCCATCGCGAACTGGGGTGGCGCCGGGGCACTGGTTCCCATTACGGGCTTCGCCAATTCGGTGGCGGCCCCGGCCATCGAATATCAGACCCACGGGCAGGTATTCGGCATTGGCGGCAAGATTTTCACGATCGCCGGGCCTGTGATCCTGTACGGGATATTTACCAGCTGGGTGCTGGGGCTGATTTATTGGGCGATGAAGATGCTGGGCTGGGTGTGAATGAGCGGGAGCTAGCGCAGTAAAGTTAGATGACGGAGGAAGAACGTCTTCCGTGCATTCTTGATGCTTTGAAGACGTTCTTTTTATAAAATCACAAAAATGAAACAAAATAATTAACGAATAAATAAAGAAATTATCGATAAAAATGATTCGTATTCGTTGTTGAAAATTAATAAAAAACAAATAAATAGAGAAAAACTATTGACATATTATGCAGGGTGTGGTATTTTTTGAATGAAAAGAGCAAAAGCTACAGGGAAACATATAAAATAATTATCGATAAAACTGCTGAGATTATTGTTGCTAAGTAAAGAAAACGGTGGTATAATTAGTGCAATATTATTTTGAAAATTTGGAGGACAAGTAATGAGTAGTATTAAAGATGTTGCAGCTTTATCGGGAGTATCTGTTCCAACGGTTTATAAGGTGTTTAGCGATACATATACAACTAGCGATGAGGTAAGAAAAAAGGTGCTTGCTGCAGCACAAGAGTTATCCTATACACCAAAGTCCTTAAAGGACAGTAAAATAAAAAAGGATAATCAACAGGATATTATAGGCATAGTTGTAGGAAGTGTTTTGAATTCCTTTTTTAATCGGCTGATAGATGTTCTGACAAAGGAGTTTGAGAGATATCAATTTCGGGTTGTTGCTCTATATTGTAATGATGATGTAGATCAAATGGTAAATAACTTGGAATTATTAGAAAAGCTTAATGTTAAAGCGATTATTTTTGAACCGATGACAAATGAACGATTTGATGTGATTTATCGTCTTCAAGAGAAGAAAGTGGTAATGCTTCAACTTTTTAATATGACTTACCCTGAAATCGATGTTCTTAAGTTTGACGATGAGGCAGGTACTTATTTAGCAACAAAGCAGATGATTAAATGTGGACACAGAAATATTACCATGTTTTATAAACGATGGGATCTGTGCCCGGATCGAGAGCCGGGATATAGAAGGGCATTTGAAGAATTTTCAATTCCGTTGGTTGAAGAGAATTTATGCAAAATGGATTATGTAGGAAGCATAAGAAATATAATTCGCCAGAAAATCACAACGTTGCAACCAACGGCGATTATTTCCGTCAATGAGGCAATGACAGTTAATGTTATACAAACACTGAACGAGATGAATCTTTCTATACCGGGGGATATAAGTTTAATTGTATACGATGATTTACCTTGGATACGCGCATATAACATTACAGCTATAGCGCATCCTTTTGAGCAGATTGCTTCATCTGCATGTGAAATTATTCTGAACAGAATAAAGCAGAGAATGGATAACGAGATGGTAAATGAGGCAACCGTATTAGTGATAGATCCGGTTCTGATATCCAGGAGTTCCATTCGTATTTTAGATAGTTTTATAAATTAAGAACGTATTAATATATTTACATATATTATTTAAACTGCGCAGAGTTAAAATTACGTTACCAACAATAAGAAAATGTACCCCAAATAATGTGGGACAAGAAAAGGAGAAAGATGGTTAAAAAATTATTAGTAACGTTATTTGCTGTTTCTATGCTTGTGGTATCTTTGGGCGGGTGTTCTGGGTCAAAGGAACAGTCACAGGATGACAAAATTAAGATTGTATTTGCAGAGCATATTGCAGATGTAGAAAATCAGGCTCCGCAGGTTTGGGCTATCGTACAGGCCTATATGAAAGAACATAAAAATGTGGAAATTGAGATTCAAGGAACCGACATAAACGAGCACATTAATAAAATGAAAATGGCTGCTCAGTCTGATTCGCTGCCTGATCTGTTTTACATCAAAACAGGTGTTGCCCATGAAATGATTGAGGCAGGGCAAATTGCGGATATCACAGATGATATTATGTCAGATCAGGAATTTGCGGATGACTTTCTTGAAGGAATGACGGATGTTTTAAAGGTAGATGGTCGTATCTATGGTTTGCCTTGTGAGGTGCAGGCAAATGGCATCTGGTACAATAAGAAACTTTTTGACCAGTGCGGATTGGAGATTCCGGAGACTTATGATGAATTGCTGAATTGTTGTAAAGTGTTCCGGGAAAATGGAATAATTCCTATGGCACGGGGGTCAAAAGATACATATAGTGTATGGGCTCTGACGAATATGTTTTGCCGTTTTGGATTTTATGATCATATAGATTCTATTTTAGCGGGAAAAGAAAAATGGAACAATCCGGATTATATAAAATTCTTTGAAAAATTACAGGAAATGACAGAGGCAGGAATGTGGCCGGATAATGTATCTTCTATTGGATACTGGGAAGCTACAGAATTGTTTATGGGAGAAAAGGCTGCGATGCTCGACAGTGGCGTATGGGATACGAAGAAATTTGACAGTAGTCAACTGAAAGAGAACATATATTTCAATTGGGGTCCTACTTTCAGCGATGGTGTTGGCAATCAGGAAATATCTATGAAAGCGGCATCTTTTCCATATTGTGTTTCTGCAAAGCTTAAAAAAGAAGATCCGGAAAAATATGCTGTAGTAATTGACTTTTTGAAATTCTACTATGGTAAACAGGGAACAAAGATTATTGTGGAAGACAATCAATGCGTTCCTGTCACAAAATATGAAGGTGAGATTGACGCAAAAGCTTATCCTGTTTTTGCAAGAGTGATGGAGAAAATGAACGATGATTGGGAAAGTCCCGTATTAGTGCCCAATTTCTATATTCCGGGGGATTTAGAGGCATCTTACCATGATGCGCTTACCGGAGTGATCAATGGAGTTTATACGCCAAAAGAGGCATGTGATTTTATGGATAATCAGATGCGGGCGATAGGTCTATTGGATTAATGGACTGAGTATACAAATGCGGGAAATAATTGACTACCATCTATTTCCCGCATTTTCTGTAAGGAGAGAGCGATGCGTTGGATAAGTAAAAAGAAGAATATGGCTATTATGATGATACCATCATTTCTTGTTTATGTGTTTTTTATAATCATGCCTGTTCTTATTACAATATACTATAGTTTTATGAAATTTACCGGCGTGGGAGAACCGAAGTTTATTGGTCTCAAAAACTATGCAAATCTTTTTCGGGATCCATTTTTCTTCACGGCATTAAAAAATACATGCATTATTTTGGTGATGTCTGTGATCGTGTTGCTTCCGTTATCGTTTTTACTGGCATTATTGCTGGAAAAACCATTTCGTGGAAACGGACTATGCAAGGCAATGATTTTTTCGCCCTATATAATTGCACCAATTTTGGTCGGTGTATTATGGGTATTTATTCTGGATCCTTATATGGGGCTGATAAATGCATTGTTAAGGGCAATCGGCTTGGATAAATTTGCACTTGAGTGGATTGGCGGAAAAACTCTTACACCATATTCGGTCACTGTTGTGTATATGTGGCAGGTTTTGGGCTTTTATACTACTGTTATCATTGCAGGATTAAAGCAGATTCCGAGTGAAATACATGAAGCAAGTCAGGTAGATGGAGCCGGGAAATTACAGAATGTAATATACATTGTTTTGCCTATGCTAAAAGAAACGATCACCATAGTGGTGGTTTTGATCATCACAAGATCGTTTATGATATTTGAAACAGTACAGCAATTGACAAATGGAGGGCCGAATCATTTGTCGGATGTTTTGACAACTTATATGTATTACACTACATTTACTTCGAATCGATATGGATATGGTATGAGCATTGCAACAATGACCTTTGTGTTTGCAGGTATTTGTTCTATTATATATCTGAGAAATGCAGGATCAAAGTTGAAGAAAGGAGGGGAGAGCAGGTGAGCAGGATACGGGAAAGACATCCTAAGCATATTTTTAAAGTAATAGTGGCTTTTATAATTGGGTTAATCGTAGTGTTTCCATTTTTTTGGCTGATGCTTTTGTCTTTTAAGACGGACACTGCGATTCTAAATGAGCCGTTTTCGCTACCGGAAAGTTGGAATTTGGACAATTACAAAAGGGCGCTTGCAGTTCTTGACCTTACGTTGTTATACAAAAATACAGGGATTTTGGTGTTCTTTACGCAGCTGTTAGGGTTATTGATAACATTTATGAGTTCTTATTGCCTTAGCAGGATGGTGTTTAAGTCCGAAAAGGTGAGAAACGGATTATACATGTTTATGTTAATTGGGCTTACAATCCCATCGTATTTGCTGCTGTTCCCTCTTTATCGTGTTACAATTATGCTTCACTTGCAAAACACATATTTGTCCCTTATTTTGCCGTTAACTGCAACGTCAATTTCGTTTAATACGTTGTTATTTGTTGGCTTCTTGCGTGATTTCCCGGAGGAAATAGAAGAAGCCGCAATTATTGACGGATGTAATTTGGCAAGTTTGTGTATAAAAATAATTATACCGATCATTAAACCGGTATTTGCAACGCTTGTGGTTTTTAATGTGATTTACGTATGGAATGAATATCCGCTTTCCGTCACCCTCATTAGTGATGCGACGAAAATGACGATATCTCTTGGTGCGTCTATGTTTCGCGGTACATACAGTATGGATTATAGTGGAATGGTTGCTTCGGCTGTTCTTGTTATTTTGCCTCAGCTTATTTTTTATGTGCTGTTGCAGAAGTATATCATTGAGGGTATGACTGCGGGGGCGGTGAAAGGATAATATAGGAGGTTTGAATTGATGAAGACGATATACAGACAAGAAGATCTATTCTGCTCGAATAAGCAGAAAACATATGATAAATATGCTACAGAAGCAGGTTTTTTATTGGGAGGGATTGGCACCGGAAATGTCAGTGTCGGTTCAAGAGGAGAGCTGAGAAGTTGGCAGATATTTAATGAGCCGGGGGCTGATAATATTTTACCGTATACTTTTTTTGCTATTCGAACAGAATGCAACGGAGAAGTAAGTGCTAAGATATTGGAAGCGGAAGTGAATGCTCCGTATTCTAAACCGGAAGGATTTTTGCGTTGTGAATTAGGGGGATTGCCGAGATTCAAAAAATCCACCATGTCTTCAAAGTATCCATTTGTATGGGTTGATTTGGAAGATGAAAATATGCCGGTTGATGTCAGACTGGAAGCGTTTACTCCGTTTATTCCTCTTAATGCAGACGATTCCGGAATTCCCGGTGCATATATACGATATTATGTAAAAAATAAAAGAGACATAAGGGTAAAGGCATCTATAGCGGGATCAATGGCAAATGCGGCGGGTTTTGATAAATATGATGTATGGATGCATATGAAGTTGGCAGGAAAGCCGAAGAATGAATATAGATCGAACGAAATGTGTGCAGGCTTGTTCTATTCTGGAGAGGATATTCCGGAACATCATATAGGAAATGGAAATATGGCCTTTGCCACAACGTGCAAAAATATCTCAGTAAAACCGCTTTGGGTACAAGGTGAGTGGACAGATGGTGCGCAGGATTTCTGGGATGATTTTGTATCAGACGGACGCCTGGATATTGATACGGAGAAAATTGCTGGCGGCTGCGAATGGGCCGAACAATACGACTTCAGTTATTTACACTTTACGGATGCCATTGGTTCTATATGCTGTGAGGAAGAGTTGGCGCCGGGGGAAGAAAAGGTTTTTGAATTTCTGATTTCCTGGTATTTCCCAAATCGCGTAAGTGATTGGGGGGATACGGACAAGCATGTGAAGGCGGTTCAGGAGCATAATTATAAGGTGGTTGAAAATTATTATGCTTCATTTTACAAAAATGCCTGGGATGTTTTAGAGTATCTGTTAAAAGAAAAGGATAGATTGACAAAACAAACGCTCGATTTTACGAATGCATTTTATGATTCTACCTTGCCCGGTTACGTTTTGGAAGCAGTTGCTAACAATATTACGGTACTGAGAAGTCCGACATGTTTTCGGATTAAGGACGGCACATTCATGAGCTGGGAAGGTGTAAGAGAACGCGTAGGATGCGGTGCAGGAACCTGCACACATGTATGGAATTACGCTCAGACCGCAGCGTTTTTATTTCCGGAATTGGAACGAGCTATGCGGCTGGTGGAATTTACGGTTGAAACCCAGGAAAATGGTTACATGCCATTCCGCTCATATAAGACCTTGGGATTGCCGGCCTGGAAGATGATTGCATCTGCAGATGGACAGCTTGGAACAGTTTTCCGTTTGTACCGTGAGTGGAAAATAAGCGGAGATAACCAATTCCTGGAAAAGTGTTATCCTAATATGAAAAAGGTTATGGATTATTCAATTCAAACATGGGATCTTGATGGAGACTATGTTTTAGACGCTGCACAGCACGTTACTTATGACACAGAACTGTATGGAATGAACAGTATGGTCAGTTCGATCTTCTATGCGGCTTTATTAGCTGCAGCAGAAATGGCAGATGCGATGGGAGAAAAAGAGCTTGCAGAAAATTATCGCATAAATGCAAAAAGAGGTGCGCAAAAATTGGATGCAGAGACATTCAATGGTGAGTATTATGTTCAGCGGATCGATGATATAAATGCGTATCGGTATCAGTATGGCGACGGCTGCCTGTCTGACCAGCTGTTGGGGCAATATCTTGCTTTTGAAGGAGGATTAGGGTATATACTGCCTGAAAATCATGTGAAATCGGCAATGGAAGCAGTTTACAGATATAATTTCATGGAAAAGGCAAGTGATCATCCTCATGTTCAAAGGGCATTTATAGTAAATGATGAGAAAGGACTTACTCCATGCACATGGCCGAAAGGCGGGCGCCCTAAAATCCCATTTATCTATTTTGGGGAAGTCTGGACCGGAATCGAGTATGAGGTGGCGGCTTTGATGATTCGTATCGGTATGATCGAAGAGGGGCTGTCAATTGTCAAGGCAGTGAGAGATCGTCAGGACGGTATTAAGCGTAATCCATGGAGTGACAGTGAGTCAGGCTTTTACTATGTTCGTGCAATGTCCAGCTACGCGGTGTTTAATGCATTAAATGGTTTTCGGGTAGATAATGTTAACAACAAAATGTATTTTTCTCCGCAAATTAACAAAGAAGACTATAAAAGCTTCTGGTGTAATGGAAGGGCTTGGGGTACAATTTCTCAAGTGAAAAGGATGGATGGAACCTACGAACAAAGAGTAGATGTATTATATGGTTCTATTGATGATGTACATGTGATTTTTAATTAGCGAAAGGACATGATGAGAATATGGATAGGAAGATAAAAGTTGGAGTTGTTGGGTTGAGCTTCGGAATGGAATTTGTTGCAATTTACAAAAAGCATCCGGATGTTTCCGGAGTTGTGGTTGCGGATACAGACGAAAGGTTGTTGAAAATAGCGCAGGAAAAGTTTGGATTCAAAGAAAATGAGTGTTTTACGGACATTCAACCGATATTGGATGACCCGGAGGTTGATGCGATTCATATTGTGACACCGCCGGCAACGCATGCGGAATTGTCGATCCGTGCGCTGAATGCAGGAAAGCATTGCGGTTGTACTATACCAATGGGTATGTCGTTGGATGAGCTATCTGCGGTAATCGAGGCGCGGAAAAAATCCGGTAAGCAATATATGTTTTTGGAGACAACAGTTTTTGGCAGAGAGTTCTTCTTTGTTCAGGAAATGTATAAAAAGGGAGAGCTGGGAAAGGTGCAGTATATGACATGTGCACATTATCAGGATATGGAGGGCTGGCCGTCCTATTGGGAGGGATATCCGCCATTGATGCATCCTACACATGCAATTGGACCTTGCCTTATGTTGACAGGAAAATATCCCAGTTCTGTATATGCGAGAGGTTCAGGGAAAGTTAGGGAGGAGCTTACAAAACAATATGGTTGTCCATTTGCCTTTGAGTCTGCATTGGTTACTCTTGAAGACAGCGATGTTACAATTGAACTGGAAAGGTTTTTGTATGGTGTAGCCAGAAGTTATGCAGAATGTTTCCGCGTATATGGGGAAAACAAGAGTTTTGAATGGCAGCAGATGGCAAATGAAGATCCGGTATTATTTACTCGAACCGGAGATTTGCAGCAAGAAATAATTGATATTGATTCGGATCCTGAACGATTTAGCAGAGGAAGTGAGATCATAGAAGAACGTATAAAAGTCCCGGATTATGCCGATAGGCTTCCAAAAGAAATAGCCATGTTTACAAAAGAGACCATTTATAATGATGAAAATATGCATTTATCCTTTAAACAAGGCGGTGGTCATGGCGGATCTCATCCTCATATGGTTCATGAGTTTGTTCGTGCAATTATTGAGGACAGAAAACCGATTGTGGATGACATTTTGGGAGCGTATTGGACAGGCTTAGGGATATGTGCCCATCAATCAGCTATGGAGGGTGGAAAGGTGATTGAAATTCCGCGTTTTAAAGAGTGTGAATAATGTGTCAAGGGCAGGTGTGAATGAAAGTTCCACTTTCGGGAAAAGATAGTGATATCATACGCGTATATTTCGAAAGCGAGGAGAAAAATAGATGGAAGTAAATATCGGACAGGGAGCAACGGAGGTTCCCATTGGCTTTGGACTGGGCCTGGCAATGAATGAGCAGGCCATGGCGCATTACAGTCAGATGACGGAGGAAGAACGTCAGACCTGGCACGTGAGAGCCGGGCAGGTGAAGTCCAGGGCGGAGATGACGAGCTTGGTGGATCAGTTAGGGCGGAGCTTTTAAGAAGAGGGAGCGGTGTGAACTGCTCCCTCTTAGGTTGCCTGCTCGGTTATGGATGTGGGAGAGGTTGCTGATCATAAACGAATTCACTTTTTCCTTTACAATGCTTAGCAAACGTGTTATGCTTTTGCTAAGCATTAGTTTTCTGGCTCTTTGTCAAGTGCTGGGGTATGATTGCTTGCAATCATGCTCCAATACTAGGCTTAGAGCTATTTTTATGTTTCATCCATAATTCTATGTTTTTGGGCATGACAAATAAACCTCGTGCCAGTCT
>OKVD01000731.1_pt1 | contig 10501 bp, 8 predicted proteins | sample 1606881 | NCBI WGS metagenome assembly OKVD01 (sample SAMN03281011, study PRJEB24777) | human gut metagenome | isolation source: fecal sample PR176 from 1 month old male Indian infant, caesarean delivered... | place: Singapore | collected 2006-01-13
GCGCAGGCCGCGTGCGCTCGCCCGCGCCGGCTTCGCACCGACCTCGTCGCGTTGCGCGGCGTGCAGCGCGGCCAGCACCTGCTCCCGCGTGGCATCGGGCCTGGCTGCGCGCACGTTTTCCTCGAGCGTTCGACTGAACAGCTGGTTGGTTTGGAAGACGAACGCGATCTTGTCCATAAGCTCGTGCGGATCGGCGTCGCGCACGTTCACGCCGCCGACAAGCACGCGCCCGGCGGTTGCATCCCAGAAGCGCGGGACCAGGCTTGCGCACGTCGACTTGCCGCCGCCCGACGGCCCCACGAGCGCGCGGGGCGTGCCGGCGGGGACTTCGAACCTCACGTCGTCGAGCGCGTTGGCTGCGGCACCTTCATAGGCAAACGCCACGTGCTCGAAGCGCACGTCACCGCCCTCGATGTGGCGCGGGTTCGCGGGGGCCTCGAGCGGCTTCGCCTCCAAGATCGCACGCACGCGGCCGAGGGAATCGCCCGCCATCTGCGACGCCTCGCTCATGAACATGAGCTTCGCCATGGCCGTGGGAATGACCGCCGAGAAGATGGCGTAGAAGGCGAAATCGACCACGAAGCTGGGGAGATCCGCTTCGCCCGGCGCCAGGATGAGCGCCACGGGAAGCAGGAACACCACCAAGCCGTTGAGCGCCGACAGCTGAAAGACCTGCGGTTTTCGGCAGAACGTGCCCGCGTAATCCTGCGCCATGCGCGCGTAGTCGGCGATGGCGTCGTGGAATGCCTTGAAGGAGTACACTGTTTGCTGGAACACCTTCACCACGGGGATGCCGCGTACATACTCAGTGCCGGTTTCGTTCATGCGCACAAGCGCGCCCATGTAGCTTTTCATGAACTCCATGCCCTTGCCGCTCATCATGGTCATAAGACAGCAGATCGAGATCACAACCGGGACCAGGCACGCAAGGCCAAGGCGCCAATCGAAGGCGAACAGCAGCGCGAGCATACCGACCACCATGGCGATCGAGCCAGCCGCATCGGGCAGCACGTGCGCAAGCAGCGATTCGGTGCTGGCGGCGCAGCCGTCGATCACGCGGCGCAGCTCTCCGGTGGCGTGGGCGTCGAAGTAGCCGAGCGGCAGGCGCATGAGGTGCTCGGTGGTTTGCTTGCGCATGTTCGACGCCGTGCGGAACGCCGCCAGATGCGTGCACATGAGCGCGAGGAAGTAGGCCGCGATCGAAGCGATCGCGCCGCCGATAGCCCACCAGCCGTACGCGGCGATCCCTTGCGCAGCCTGCCAATTCGGTGCGACTTCGATGAGATCGCGCGCGACAAGCCAGATGCACACGTAGGGCACGAAGCCAAGCAGCTGCGATACGGCGCTAAGCGCCAAGCCGACGTATGTGAGCGGTTTTCTGCCGCCCGCGAAGTTGAGGAGCTGGGCGATGTCGTTGCGTTTGGGGGCGGGTGTTGCCGGCGGGTCGGCTGGGGCGTTGGCGGCTAGCGCGCCGGCGGCAGAGGGGGCGTCGCCGGCGGCGTCGCGAGGTGCCGCGGCGGCGGGCTGAGCGGCTGCCTCTACGCCGGCGGCTTCGCGAGATGCCGAGCGGGGTGTTTCTTCGGCCATGGTCATTCCTTCCCTATTCGGAGCTTTTGCGCGGCGCGTTTGAGCGTATGCCAGCGCGAAATGCCCCTTGCTAGTTACCTTCGCGTAACCTATCATGCAAGGAAACCTTGGCAAACATTTCTGCCGAGCGTGTGAACGAAATCGTAACAACAGGAGACGAATCCGAATGACCGATGCTTCCGCCTACAACGCCATCCCACGCGCGATTCGCTCGCTTTACGAGCCGCAGCTCGAGCAGTTCGGGATCATCGTTCGCCGCAACGGCGAGGGCTGGTCGGGCACGGGTCGGAGCACGTGGGGCCGCGGGTCGATCTGGGGTATGCCCGTCGGGGATTTCTGCATCGCGTTCAGCCACGAGGTGTATATGGAACACGATATGGCGCTGGTCGAGTCGCCCGAGAGCGCGTATGCGTGCGTGTGCATGGTGTCGGAGGATTCCAAGGCCACCATGCCGCGGATGATCGACCGGCCGCGGGCGCTACTCGACGGGTCTCTGTACTCGTTTGTGCAGCCCGCGGGCTCGTTTTCCGACACGCTGCACCGAGGCGGCCTCTATTCGTCGCGCTGCATCTGCTTTCTGCCGCAATACTTCGAGGAGCTCGATCGGCGCTGGCCAGGTGCGTTCTCGGGCATGTTCGAGCGGTTCGGGGACACGTGGGACGAGGCGCAATCGCGCATCATCATGTCGGCATTGATAGGGACCGGTCCGCAATACCGGCCAGGTTCGGCGCTGCTCATCCAGGCGCGCATCGAGCAAATGGCGGCGGCGTTGGCCTCATCATGCGCCGGCGATGACGCTGCGCGTTGCAGCGCTTCGACACGCAAGCAGTCAGGGCTTGCCCTTGAGGCGCAAGCCGCCATCGAGCGCATGCTCGACGAGGGACGCGCACCCAACCTCGACAAGCTTGCGAACATGCTGTTCGTGAGCCGATCTCACCTATGCGCGGCGTTCTCGCGCGAGACGGGGCAAAGCATCGGCCGATACGCCAAAGCACGCCGAATCGAGCGCGCAAAGGTCCTGCTTGCAAGCGGCGATTCAGTCGCGTACGTGGCCGCATGCCTGGGTTGGCCGCGACCCTCGGCGTTCTCGCAAGCGTACAAGCAAGCAACCGGAACCTCCCCAACCGAATGGCGTGATGCGCACGTGGGATAGCCCCTCGATTTCAAGTGGTGCGAATCTTCGATTCTTATCCCGAATGTTCGTCGAGGGCCGCTGGACCGGTGAGCCATAATCCCCCGCAGACGCCTTACGCCGCCTTCTCCTCCTGCTCGAACTGGGTGCGAGCATAGGCGATTGCGTCGTCGATGTTCGGGCGGAAGCGCTCCTCGCCCACTAGGTCGACGAAGCCGGCGCGGCGCATGGTCCTCATGGGCTGCTCGTTGGCGTGGCTGAAGATCAGCTGCACGCCGTTTTCCGCGCAGTACTCGTACAGATTCTCCAGCGCGTTCATGCCCGTGGCGTCAAGCGAGGGCACGCCGCGCATGCGGATGATCAGGTACTTCGTGAAGTCCTTCACCGAGATGTCGGAGATGCGGTCGGTCATGCCGAAGAACATCGGGCCGTTGATCTCGTACACGCGGACGCTCCTGGGCAGCTCGCGCAGGTGCGTGACCTCGGAATCCTTGTCGCAGAAGTACGTCCAGCCCTTCACCTCGGTCTCCTCGGAGACCATCTTCATAAACAGCACCACCGTGATGAGCATGCCCACGGCAATGGCGGTGACCAGGTCGAACACGATGGTCAGCGTGAACGTCAGCAGCAACGTGGCCACGGCGCCGCGCGATGCCGTGGCGCAAAGGTGGGCGAAATTGCGCCAACCCGACATGTTGTAGGCGACTTGCAGCAGAATAGCGGCGATGGTGGGCATGGGGATGAGCGCGGCGTAAGGCATCAGGAACACCAGCACCAGCAGCAGCACCGCGGCATGCACCATGCCGGCGATGGGCGTGCGGCCGCCGCTTTTCACGTTGGCGGCGGTACGCGCGATGGCGCCCGTGGCGGGGATGCCGCCGAACAGCACCGAGCCCATGTTGCCCACGCCCTGCGCCACCAGCTCCATGTTGCAGCGGTGGTGGCCTGAGATCATGGAGTCGGCGACCACGCACGACAGCAGCGACTCGATGGCCGCAAGGATGGCGATGGTGATGCCGTTGGCAAACTCGTCGCGGAACAAGTCCAGGCTGAGCTGGGGGAATTGCAGCGTCGGCAGACCCGCCTCGATGATGTACAGGTCGCCGATAGTGTTGACCTGCAGGCCGAACGCGGGCACCATGGCGGCGCCCACGATAACGGCAACCAGCGAGCCAGGGATGCGCTTGGACACTTTCGGCCACAGCATCAGAATGGCAAGGCACACCACACCCACCAGCACGGCCTGCCAGTTCACCGTGGAGATGTTAGCCGCCAGAGCGCCCAGCTTGTCCGTGGTGTCGATGGTAGCGGTGCCGGCGGGATACGTCAGCCCCAGCAAATCCTTGATTTGGCCGACCAAGATGGTCACCGCGATACCCGCCGTGAAGCCGGTGGTAATGGTGTAGGGAACGAAACGGATGAGCGTGCCGAGCTTCAGCAAGCCCATGAGCACGAGCATCACGCCGGCGATGATGGTGGCCGCCACCAGGCCCTCCATGTCGTCGGTGGCAACGATGCCCGCAACGATGGTGGCGAAGGCAGCCGTGGGGCCGGAGATCTGCACGCGGCTGCCACCCAAGAACGCGATCAGGAAGCCCGCGACGATGGCGGTGTAAAGGCCCTGCTCAGGGCCTACGCCCGATGCGATGGCCAACGCGATGGAAAGCGGCAGCGCCACCACGGCAACCACCACGCCCGAGACGATGTCCTTCGGGATTTGGCGGCGCAACTCCTCTTTGCTGGAGTGCTTGATGATGCTGAATAATATAGGCTTGATCTTGTCTCGCTGCATGGCCTTCGTTTCGCGTCGGGATTGTCGGTTTCAAAGCTCCTGCAACGCGACCCGCCGGGTGGTGGAGACGACAAAGCCCCAACCGGGCCGTTTTCCCGGATGGAGCGTGATGTGTCTTCAGATTGTACGGCATGCCTAGCCGCAAGAGGGTGTTTATGGTAACGCGGCAAAGCCGCCCACCGCCCGACCACACAAAATCGCCAGCATGAGGGGAACACGCGAGAAGCCAGTGAATTGCAAATAACCTAGCGAAAACGCAGATGCGCCCGCGGAATCCCGCGGGCGCATCTGCGTTCGGCTATCACTCCAAAAACTGGACCTCGCCGGTATCGGTTCGGTAGAGGGCGCCTATCACCCGCAAGCCATGTTCGGCTTCGTCGGTGCGGACTTTGCGACTTTCCTCGATGCGGCGGACGCTGTGCGCCACGTTGGCCAGGCAGGCTGCGGCTTCGTCGGTTTCGTTGCCGATGGCGTCGGCTATCTCATCGGTGATGAACTTCACCGTTCCGTAGGGCTCATGGTGCATGGCGGCGTCGACGGCGCCGCAGCCCGTGTGGCCCAAAACCACCACCAGGTTGCAGCCCAAGTGGCCTTCGGCGTACTCGATGCTGCCGAGCTGGTGCCTGTCCACCACGTTGCCGGCCACGCGGATGACGAACAGCTCGCCGATGCCCGCCGAGAAGATGGCCTCGGGAATCACGCGCGAGTCCGAGCACGCCAGCACAATGGCGTACGGGTGCTGGCCTTCGCGAAACGTCGACTGGCGCAGCTCCGGCGACACATCGCCCTGCGCTTGGCTCGCGTTCAGATATCGGGCGTTTCCCTCGCGCAGGCGCTCGAGCGCCTCATCTGCCGTAAGGTTGCAAGATCCGTGACTCATGGCGGGCTCCCCTTTCGTTATGTTCACGCTCAGCTTACCGCGGTGCGCAAACCTGAACGCATTTCTGCCGACAAGCTGCAGAACCTTAACGGTTACAATAGGGCAAACCTAGGGGGAAAGGAACTGCCATGTCGAAACAGGCGATTTTGGAGCTTGACCACGATGCGTGCAAAACGCAGGCGATGGCATATCTCGAGCAGAGATTCAATTGCGCGCAGGCAGTCGCTTGCACGCTGGCGCCGGCGATCGGGCTTGACGTCGACCAGACGTTTCGCCTGATGGAGGGCTTCGGCGGCGGCATGGGCGGCTATACCGAGACCTGCGGCGCGGTGTCGGGCGCCGTCATGGCCACCGGATGGGTCAAAAGCGCCGGAAGCGAAAACCCCGTCAGCAAGATGGAAACGTACCAGCTGGCCGATCAGATGTGCGCGCGATTCAAGGCGCAAAACGGCACCACCATCTGCTCCGAGCTCAAGGGCATCGGCAACCCTGCGGGGCCGCTTCGCTCCTGCCCCGGCTGTATCCAAGACGCCGTGGACATCGCCATCGATGTTCTTCAAGCGGACGCGCGCGCTGGCGAGTAGCTTCACCGGGACGTTGCGCTATAGTTGACCGTGTCATACAACTTGCACGTAGAAAGCACCTCATGTCCCGCATCAAAACCCTTGCGCCCGGCATTGCCGCAAGCGCCCTTATCGCCGTCGTTTGCTGGTTTCTCGGCCAGGCGGTGCCGCTGGTGGGCGGTGCCGTGTTCGCCATTTTGCTGGGCATGGTCATCGGCACGTTCTGGAAGGAGAAGGGCGCGGCGGGACCGGGCATAAAGTTCGCATCGAAGAAGATCCTGCAAACCGCCGTGGTGCTGCTGGGTTTCGGATTGCCGCTGACGCAATTGGCCCAGGTGGGAGCCATGTCGCTGCCCGTCATCCTGTCCACCATCTCCGCTTCGCTGATCACCGCGGCCGTGCTGTGCCGCGCGATGCACGTGCCCGGGCGCACCGCCACGCTTATCGGCGTGGGGTCCTCGATTTGCGGCGGCTCGGCTATTGCCGCCACCGCGCCGGTCATCAAGGCCGACGACCAGGAAGTGGCGCACGCCATATCGGTGGTGTTTCTGTTCAACGTGCTGGCAGCGCTCATCTTCCCCACGCTTGGCGACGTTATAGGTTTGAGCAATAACGGCTTCGGCCTGTTCGCGGGTACCGCGGTCAACGACACGTCGTCGGTGACCGCCGCCGCTGCCGTGTGGGACGGCATGCACCCCGGCGCGAACGCACTCGATTACGCCACCATCGTCAAGCTCACGCGCACGCTCGCCATCATCCCCATCACGTTCGCGCTGGCGCTGTGGGTTTCCGCGCGCGAACGCAAGCAAGCCGCGGAAAACGGCGCGAACGATGCATCCACCAGCGGTTTCAGCCTAAAACGCGCGCTGCCCACGTTCATCGTGCTGTTCGTGTGCGCCTCCCTGGTGGCCACGGGCGCCAGCGCCGCGGGCATCGACCCGGCCGTGTTCGCCCCGCTCAAAACGCTCAGCAAGTTCTTCATCGTGGTGGCCATGGCCGCCATCGGCCTGAACACCGACGTGGTGGGCCTGGTGAAGTCGGGCGCGAAGCCCATCGTGCTGGGTGCCGCATGCTGGGTCGCCATCGCGTGCACGAGCCTGGCGGCGCAACACGCGCTGGGGCTTTGGTAGCGGAACAGCAAGCTTTATAGCGAAGAAAGGGTCGATATGCTGACCATCGGATGCCATCTGTCAACGTCGAAGGGCTTTCTGGCCATGGGCGAAACCGCGCTTTCCATTGGCGCGAACACGTTCGCGTTCTTCACGCGCAACCCGCGCGGCGGCAAAGCGAAGGCCATCGACCCCGCCGACGCGGCGGCTCTGCGCGAGCTGATGGCCGAGCACAACTTCGGCCCCCTGGTGGCGCATGCCCCCTACACGCTCAACCCCTGCTCGGACAAGCCGCACGCCCGCGAGTTCGCGCTCGAATGCATGGCCGACGACCTGGTGCGCATGGAGTCCGTGCCCGGCAACTACTACAACTTCCACCCGGGAAGCCATGTGAAGCAAGGCGCGGAAGCGGGCATCGAGCTGATATCGGGCCTGCTCAACGAGGTGTTGCGCCCCGAACAGACCACCACGGTGCTGCTGGAGGCCATGGCAGGCAAGGGCACGGAAGTCGGCCGCACGTTCGAGGAGCTGGCCGCCATCATCGACCGCGTGGAACTTTCCGACCACATGGGCGTGTGCCTGGACACGTGCCACATCCACGACGGCGGCTACGACATCGTGGGCGACCTGGACGGCGTGCTCGACGAGTTCGACCGCGTGATCGGCCTCGACCGCCTGCGCGCCGTGCACATCAACGACTCGAAGAACCCCTGCGGGGCACACAAGGACCGCCACGAGTGCATCGGCCAGGGCTTCATCGGCGTCGACGCGTTCCAGCGCATCGTCACGCACCCCGCGCTTCGCGACCTGCCCTTCATCCTGGAAACCCCCAACGAGCTGCCCGGCTACGCAGCCGAGATCAAGCTTCTGCGCGAGTTGGCGGAAAGGGAGTAAACAGCGAAAAGGCGGCTGGTAAAGGGCGCGTTGGTACCCGGACAGCACGAAAGGATAATGGGGGAGGCGACACGCCTTCGCCTTCCCTATTCTCCGCCCTCCACTCCCCTTCTTCCCATGCGGCAGCACACCCGACAACCGTTGAGCACGCAAACCGACAAATACCCGCGGCAAACATCGCGATTCTTTTTGCCAGCTTCCCCTTCCCCGCCCCTTTCTTCGCCATATATTCCCAGATCAACTAGATTATCGATTTGCCCGATAACAATCCATCGATAAATATCCTAGTAACCTGCGTTGAATACCGGGCAATTCGGTGTTTCAATACGAACAGCAAAACCGCGGCAGGCAAGGCGCCCGCCGACACTACGCGATCCAAGGAGCACCGCATCATGGCAAAGAAGAACATCCCGTACGACCAGAAGTACTACGATCCCGAAATCGAGTGCATGCCGCGCCCCGAGCTTGAGCAGCTGCAGCTCGAGCGCCTGCAGACCATGGTGCAGTACGCTTACGACAACACCGTCTACTACAAGCGCAGCTTCGACGCCGCCGGCGTGAAGCCCTCCGACATCAAGACGCTTGACGACCTGGCGAAGTTCCCCTTCATCAACAAGCAGACCGAGCGCGAAACCCAGCACGTGGGCAGCTTCTTCGGCGAGCTGTGCAGCGTGCCCGAGGAGGACGTCGTGTTCATGGCCACCTCCTCCGGCTCCACCGGCGTGCCCACGGTCAGCCCCTTCACGCAGGAGGACTTCGACCTGTGGCAGGACACCGAGGCCCGTCTGTTCTGGCAGGCCGGCATGCGTCCCAACGACCGTTACGTCCACGGCCTGAACTTCGCCCTGTACGTCGGCGGCCCCGACGTCATCGGCGCGCAGCGTCTGGGCGCACTGGCCATCTGGGCCGGCGCCATCCCCTCCGACCGCCTGATCTTCGTGCTGAAGCAGTACCAGCCCACCATCATCTGGACCAGCCCCTCCTACGCCTGGACCCTGGGTCAGAAGATCAAGGAGAAGGGCCTCGACCCGCGCAACGACTTCAGCATCCGCACCATCATCGTCGCAGGTGAGCCGGGCGGTTCCATCGAATCCACGCGCGAGAGCATCGAGGAGCTGTGGGGCGCGAACGTGGTCGACTTCTTCGGCCTGTCCGACATCTACGGCGCCTGCGCGGCCATGTGCGAGGCGAAGGACGGCCTGCATATCGTGGAGGACCAGATCCTCGTTGAGACCGTCGACCCGGTCACCGGCGAGGTGCTCGAGCCCGGCAGCGTGGGCGAGCTGACCTACACCACGCTCATGAAGAAGGCCCGCCCGATGATCCGCTTCCGCACCGGCGACATCGGCTACGTTTCCACCGAGAAGTGCAGCTGCGGCCGTACCCACGCCCGCATCCACGTAACCGGCCGCAAGGACGAGATGTTCATCGTGGGCGCCGTGAACGTGTTCCCCTCCGACGTCGAATACGTCGTGCGCAAGGAGCCGGGCCTGACCGGCGAGTACTCCATCCGCGTGTACGACGAGAACTTCACCACCCGCTACGAGGTGTCCGTCGAGCGCGCCCTGGGCAGCGATGAGCCTTACGACCAGGTGTCCAAGCGCGTCGAGGCGGCGCTGAAGGCCCACACGGGCGTGCGTCCAGCCAAGGTCATCGTGTTCGACGCCGACAAGCTGGGCACCTCCAGCGAGCACAAGGCAAAGCGCTTCATCGACGAGCGCGACAGCGCCAAGTAAGCGGCAGCGCAAAACTCCCTGATTTACATCGGCCGCTTCCCGCGGCGGGTTTTGCGGGAAGCGGCATTAAGCGAAAGGATCTTCCCATGGCATACGATTTCTCCGTTTCCGGGCAGCATTACCTGTTCAATGTCCAGACGTTTGCGCACACGGTGCTGGCGCTGGGCGGCGACTCCTACAATTACGCGTTCCGCGATCGCACCACGCAGGGCGTCATCGACGACGTCGCGTCGGGCGAAAGCGAGCTGGGCGTAGTGTTCGAGACCTCCGCGACCGCCGCGGACCTTGACGCCGCCTTCGACGCCGCCGGTCTTGAGTTCGTGCAGCTTGCCGAGTCCGCCCCGCGCGTGGCGCTGCCGGCCAGCCACCCGCTGGTCAACGCGTCCAGCTTAACGCTCGAGCAGCTTGCCGATTACCCCTACATCTACTTTGACCAGGGCAAAGACGCTCCGACAGCCTTCTTCGAGGAGGCGCTGGGCGACCAGCCGCGCGCCAAGTCCATCGCCACCACCGACCGCGCCAGCCTCTCCGAGCTGATCGTGGCGCTCAACGGCTACACGGTCACCTCCGGCATCCTGGTGGGCATCTCCGACGGTGCGCAGCTGCGCACGGTTCCGCTTGACGCGGACGTCACGCTGCGACTGGGCTACCTGAAGAAGAAGGGCGCGCAGCCCGACGGCACCGCGGCGCGCTTCGTGGCAACGCTCGAGAAGAACTTGGAGCGTTACGCCAAATTCTAGGAAACGCGGTTTTGCGACCTTGAAGGGGACGAGTGCATTCGTCCCCTTTTCGGCGTCTGGCGGGCCGG
>OKVD01000732.1_pt1 | contig 10500 bp, 5 predicted proteins | sample 1606881 | NCBI WGS metagenome assembly OKVD01 (sample SAMN03281011, study PRJEB24777) | human gut metagenome | isolation source: fecal sample PR176 from 1 month old male Indian infant, caesarean delivered... | place: Singapore | collected 2006-01-13
CCGCGATCGGGACGGCGTGGAAAAGACGTGGGCGGGCATGATGAAAATCCTGTTGCCCGGGGGCGACGAGACCGCTGAAGAGGCTGCGGAAATAATCGAGTTTGCGCTTGAGGTGCGCAAGCGCGTAAAGGATACGCTCATCCGTATCGACGAGACCTTCGAGCGCGTCGACTTTGCGTACCGCCCCAAGGGCGGTGGCGCCTGGAAGCAGGTTGCGACGCTCGAGGAGCTTGACTATCCGACGACATACCATTCATTGGACAAGGTTCCGTGGGAGGGTTCTGAGACCGCAATGGAAGAAACTATGGCGGGTGCTTTTGCCGACGATCCCGTTGGGCCGCCGCGAACAAGCGAAGTCATAGCGGACAATAAAGCCCAAGACGGGGAAGCGGCTCAGCCCGCCGACGCGCCCAATTCGGCAGCTGATGCCGTTTCCGCAAGTGCGGTTGTTAGTAAGAAGTCAGAGCCTAAGGCCGGGCATCTTGCGTTGCGGGAGAACCAGCGTGGCGTCTCGTACGAGAAGCTGTTCGGCGCATACCTGGATGGGGCGCACGATGTAGAGATAATCGATCCCTACGTGCGAACGTTCCACCAGTGCCGCAACGTTATGGAACTGCTCGAGGTTGCCATGCGCCACTTCAAGTTTGACTCAACTGCCATCAATGTGCATTTGACAACCGCTCCTGATGAGTATTCGGATTCCAAGCAAGAGGAGTATCTGCAGAGGATTCAGGAGTCGGTGGCTCCTTTGGGGCTTAATTTCACATGGAGGATAGACCGAAGCGGTACCCTCCATGCACGCCATCTTAAGATTGACGATAAGTGGGATATCCTTCTTGATCGCGGCCTTGATATCTGGCAGCGCTTTGGCAGCAACGATGCTTTCAGCATTGAGGGACGTATGCCCGAGATGCGTCGCGTGAAGGCATTCGAGATTACGTATATGAAGGTTGGATGAGGTTGGGGATTGATTGGTTTCGTTTGTTTGAAAACGGATTTCGGTGCGGGGATGCTGCCAAGCTATTTGCCAGCATCCCCGGTGTTGATTGCGCTATTCGAACCAAGCTCCGAAGAAGCCTAACTCCGGATTTTCGTGTTCGCCGACTACGGATACTCTATCCAAAAGACTGTTACGCATCGTGCAACTCGTTTCAGGGAGCAAGGTGCAGGCGTGACACGCCGCATAGTTAAGCGCATCGTAGCCCTGGTCTTTTGATTTGCTGCATATCGGATCAGAAGAGCACCATGAGGCAGCGTTCAACATGTTCTCGAAAGTGAGCTGAAGGTTGTTCGGTCTGCCTTGTCTCACGAGGCCGCCAAGGCTTCCATCGGAATCGGGGGATGAGGTGTACAGGAGGATTCCCGCCATATTGCGATCGTCTCCCGGCTTTGAAGCGTAAATTTTCTCGCGAATGGATGCGCTCGAATAGCCGCAGTCAAAGGTAAGTTGACGGATGAGCAGGTGCGAAAGCGTGTGCAGGAGCACATAGCGAGGCGAAAAACTCGGACATTTAATTCCGCTCTGCTTTAGATGTTTTTCCATGGAGTCGTATCGGTTTCCAACTCGTGCAGCCCATTCGTCTACGGCATCGGTATTCAGCGTGATGAAGAAACCTTCTCCAAGTAGTTCCATTGCTGGAAGCCAATCATCGGATGTCGTCGATGGCGTGAAAGATAGCGATGCGCGTTTCTCATACTGCTCTTCCGTTTCGCCAGGAATCTCTGCCGGCTCAGGCGTGATTCTTCGAAAACCTCGGAGAACCATAACCTCCCTCAGTCGTTTCACGAGTACCACATCGTCTAAATAATCACTCAAAGATGGCGGTGGGCCAACGTGAATGGTTTTGAAGGCCCTTTCGTTCTTGTCGCACGAAGTGAGTGCAGCATACTCGTCCTCAACGAGGCTCTTTTCGGTGATATTCGTGCCTGCTGCACGTTGATTAAACTCTTTTATAAGCGCTGAAGGCGCATATTGGTCGGAAAGGCCTTCTTTTGCCAGAAGGTTCTCGCAATACGACAGCTTGCTGGCATCGTCGATTATCTGCCATATCGCCGACGTCGCATCCCAATTGTTATTGGCGCAGACAGTTAACGGCCCAAGGTCGAATGCTGGTATAGTAAGTGCGCCGATTGTAATGGGGAAGTAAACGCTGGACGACCCTTTTTGCAAAGTTCGGACCTGCATATCGCATTCTCGAGGATCATCCTTATGTCGCCCCAACCATGGCCTGCGCCCATGACATTTAAAGCCCTTCAGCGCATCAGCGCCGATCGATCCGGCCATGCTCCTCTGAGCACCGCACTCTTTACATTTGATGATGATTCCTTCGAGCCCGCCCTTAGCTTGGTCAAATGCGATTTCAAACGCTCTGCCGTCGCACTCCTTTTCGGTGTCGCGATGAACCCACCAGCGATATGGAAAGTCCTCTATATGGCCGTTCTCGCAAGCTATGATGAATGTTGATGGTACAAGCCTATTGTTTTCTTTGCAGTGATGGCAATAGCCTTTCCTTTTTCCCTCTAGGGCCCATACCGGCGCTAGCCTATGGCAGCTCGGGCAGTAGTGCCATTCGGGAAAGCGAAAGGACTTGATAACATCTTTGCCGGTATGAGGGTCGTCAGAGGCAAGGGGCTCACGAAAGCACTTTACGTCCAGTAGGCGCTCGAGCCTATCTTCGTGCAAGACATGCTTATCGAATTCCCACATCGACCCATCGGCGATGATAACTGAGTAATCGGGCATGTCGACAAGAGAGCCGGGGCCGAAACTGGTGATAAGCTGGGTTCGGCGGAGCTGCCCGATCTTTCTGGGGTCTTCACCAGGTATTTCCATTATCTTTCACCCCACAGGCATACATTCGACTTTACTTCAACATTGCGCATGCTCCCCATCGCGCTAAACAAGTCCCCTGACGTGTCGTTCTTGAATAGCGATGGCGCCGTTGTCTTTCCCCAGGTTTTGTATTGGAGATCTGGGGTGCATCGGAGTTCCCATTCTTTGCTGATGATTTCCAGCTCTTCGGCAACTGCATCGGCTTCCTCAGGGTCGACCTTGGAAACGTAATCGATGAGGTAGTCTTTAATATCTTGGACCCCGTCTCTCGAATCGCGATACCTGCCTGCTTCGCTGTTGGGCGCCAGCCCTTTTATCAAATAACGGCACAGCATCACATACACCGTGTGCAACGCTTTATCGCGGGCTCTGTCCGAAAACGGTGTCAGGCTCGAGGATTCGATATAGCGATAGAGCGCGGAGTGATATTTCAGGAACTGCTCATAATGGGATCGATCTCTTGACCTCACCTGGCTGTAGTTCACTACGACAAGGCCAGGATTGGCACGGCCAACGCGACTTGTCGCCTGGATATACTCTGCGTTCGTTTTCGGTTGGCAGGCAACGACCATTAGACCCAGCCTCCCAACATCGACGCCCACAGATATCATATTCGTCGCGAGGATGAAATCGAGCGTATCGGTTGGGTTGTCCCTGTTGAATTTGCGTTCGATTCTTGCGATTGACTCGGTAATAGCATGGTTGCTTTTACGACTGGTGAGCTCCATGATGTAGTTATATGGCTTCGATCCATCAACGCCAGGGTAGTCGTTCTTGAACTTTGAGTTGGCAAGGAACGAAAAACGCCGCTGCACACTGTCGATGACTGTTGTCGAAGCGCCGCCAAGCTCTCTAAGCGTGTTGAAATAGCCAACCAGCGTCCAATAGTTGTCTACAGCATCTTCCCTATATCCCGCCGCTTCCAAATAGCGGGTAGCAAACAAGAGGGAGGCGTTGATTCTAACGAGCGTGTTTGTGGGCGTCATTCCTGCACCCATGACTCCGACGTATAGACGAGTAGGACGATCGTTCTCTGTTGCAAGCTTTGCGAAGAACGAGTCGTTGATGCTAAGCCCTTGCGGAGGGAATTGCTCATACTCTTTGCCGTAAAGTGATTTAATCTGGCTGCCAGCATTTCTGATTGTAGCTGTCGACCCAATGACCTTCGGTCGAATCCCCTCGCGTTCGCATAGTTTACTGAGACCCGCCTCATACAAACCCACTATGGTGCCGAGGGGGCCTGATATGAGGTGGAGCTCGTCCTGGATTATAAGGGAAGGAGGTATCGCATCGCATCCGATGCCGAATATACGTGCTGCTTCTTCGTTCATGGGTATTTGGGCGAACTTATCAACTGTTGCGATTAGATATGTAGGGAGATTGGTGTACAAATCCTCATCGACAAGCCTTATGGGCAACTCTTCCTTGCGTCCATGGAAGTCGCATTCGGAATTGGGACACTTGATTCGCATCATTCCTGCGGACACGCTATAGTCATTCGCCGTCAGTTTCGTCCCGCACCACGGACAAGCCTTCAACTGGACAGGGTCCGCAAGTCCTTCGGACAGCGATTCTCCGCCTCTGAGCTTCTTCAGAGCGGATTCCGCGTCTTTGAGCTTATTTGGAACAAGGGTTCCGCCGACCCAGAGCCCGATTGAGATAGGCTCACCGCCAATCGCTTCTTTCTTTCTCACGATCTCGCATGCCAATATCAGCACACTGGCTCTTTCGAACTGCTGAACCGTTAAAAGACGAAGGGTGTATCTCATGATCACCGAGACGCCTCGGGAGTTAGGATTCCTTAATCTACGCAAGAATATTGTGAAGGCAGCAACGCCCAGATACGCTTCGGTTTTGCCGCCGCCCGTGGGGAACCACAGCAAATCAACCAGTTGCCGTTCGTTGCTTCTGGGGTCGGCGATTGATTGTATTTCGTAAAGCAGGAAGGCAAGCTGGAAGGGATACCAATTTATATCATCATCAGATATGACTACGCCACGATTCTCGAGAGACTTCTTCCGCTGAAGATGCATGGCTTTGTTCGCGAGTTGAAACGCACGAAAGGAAGTAGCATCGGATTCAAGCAGGGCTAAGCCATCTAGAATTCGTTGTTGGGCCCTTTTGCAGCCGGCAATGTTGATTTCAGCTGAATCACGCAAGTAAGCAGGGAGTCTTGCTGTCTTAGATTCAAGATTATCTATCCAGCGACGGTATTCTTCGATATAGGCGGTTCCATCGCGCACGATGTCTTCTGAGCTCGCTTCCGCAAGGAACTTCATGTTAAACAGGCGTCGTCCATTAGCTTTCGCGGGCATCATTTGAAATAGGCTATATGCGGGAAGAAAGGTGGATTCGATTGTTCGAGGCGCCTCATCGGAAACATCCCATAACACTGAGCATCCGTGACCCTGCGCATAGCATTGGACATGGCTGTAGAGCATGTCCAGTTCGATGACCTCCTGATCGGTAATCCTACCGGAATTACGTTCTATGGTTGCGAATCGATTTGCACCGCGAAGCTCCACTCTGATTGAGGGCTGGAACAAAGACTCTGCGTTAAGGCGCTCGAGATCATCGCTTGCAATGTTCGAATTAAGCAGGGTGACTGTTACGACATCGCCCTCATTTCCTATTGACGGTCGCGGGGTTATCCTTAGTTCGGCCCCTCCTTCCAAGCTAAGTCGTTTCTGCTGGCTGCTGACCGTCCAAGTCAGTTCCCTGGTGTGCTGTTTTCGGAACCAGAAGGTCTCATCGTAGGTATTTCCCGTTTCCTCATCTTTGACGTTGCGATGCTCCGGCTCATACATTGCATAGCTCACCGATACAAGCATTACTTCTGCAGAGCCAGGGGCGACTGTTATCCCAAATGACGAGGGTTTCCTTTGTCCGCCAAGGTCGATTGAAGCGTCGTAGTCGTCTGCTTTGTTATCTACGATGTTCTCGCCCTGCTCTATGTTATCTTCTACCAGGTCATTCGGATAAATCTTCCCCATGGTGTAATAGGACAGAGGTAGCTCATCGATGACCTCATCGGGAGCTACGGGGCCGATGAGGTCCTTCTCTAAAATATCGAGAATCGTCTGTCGTGCTTTGTAAAAATCGCTGAAATCGCTCATCTCATCCCACCTAATAGCTACGACTGTTCGCCTTGGCGAGTCCAGTGACCGTTAAGCCATACCAAATGCATTGGTTCCCGAAGCGCTTCGCGTGCTCAGGAGCGCTAGCAACACTTCCTATGCAAGATACGACTTCTTCTACATAAAGGTCGTCGAATGCTTCGGGGCAGTCATTGGTGTACTCTGCCGCTTCGTGCCCCCTCTTTTTCCCGCCATTGATTGCGCTCATGGAAATGGCAAAGCCTTTCGCAAATGAAGGCTTTAGGAGGCCAAGTGGCCTTTGCTCCTCGTCGCTGTCTAAGCAGATTGTGTACGTAGGGTAATTGCCTTTTTGGCGAGGTTCTTCTTTAAGCTCAACGGGGTGCCTGGCTCGCATAGCTCGCGCAAGGTGCTTTGTATGATGCTCTTGCTTCCGAAAGATTCGAAATCAATATCAATTTCGTTAATTGGCTCCACGTTGGACACCCGCTTTTTTCTTGCCTTAGACACTCCCATAGTGACGTTTCGGGGCACACAGAAATGTCTCCGCTTGCCTGTTGCCTGGTCTCCAAAGCCCATTAGTCGATTTGCTGTCTCGAACCGCTTCAGCTCAAGGCGGTTAACAGGGCGAGATAGCGCAACATAAGCGACCTTGCATTCGTCGAGGTCTCCCTTTTCGGCAATCTTCGTAAGGTCTTCCGAAGCGAGCCATACGGTATCGTACTCCCGGCCTTTCGCGGAATGAATCGTACCGATGGTGATACCGCTGCTGTCGCGGACGCTTGTAAAGAATGCTGAACGCTTTGCGTTTGACATGAAACTTTGCAGAAGGTCTTCGACCAGATATCGAGCCCCTAGTTCTTTTCCTCGGCATGCTTCGGCAAGCTCATACCAGCCTTCAGTGCACTCTTCTTCGGTCCCGGCTCCGGCTTCTATTGCTCTAGACACAAATCCTTGCTTGTCGATGCTATCGGAATCGTATTCATAGAAGACGTCCGCTATAACCCGAGAAACAAAATCATCGCGATCTGCCTGGCGCAAGTGATGACTTACTGACTTGTTTCTCAGCAGACTGCTTACGTAAAGGGCCTCGCCGTTAGTTCTAGTAAGGATTCCCAGCGTTCCGCTTGTGGCGGTAGCTTCAATTGTCTCCTTTTCCAGATCACGCATTTCTTCCGAATTGTCTTTGTAAAGACCCGCAATAACTTGTATGGAATTCCTGGCAGCTTGCAAGTCTTCGTTTAGAAGCGCGGTACGCAGTGGTTCTAACGAGTAGGGGAGAGCGCCCTTTGTGCGCTGGTTTACCGTAAGGCTAAGCTCAATCGGGCTGAATGAACCCCGAATGCTGCTAAGCATATCGCTTGACGTTGCACCCTTTTTGACGCGCTTTCCTTTTTCGTTCTTATAGAGACCATAATCGTAAATTGCCTGGCAGCTATCGCCTAGCAATGTGAAGCCACAGTGCTCTGGCAAGGAGTTCAATATAGCGAGAACCAGATCTGAGCGGGGGCTGACAAGGTCCTGGGTTTCGTCGATAAAGACATGCGAGACATTGTCGAAGAGCCCATGCCAGTTGGCGATGAGGTTCTTTGAGGCAAGAATCCTCTGGTCGTAGTTCAGCCGAGAAATCTTTTCGGGGTCCGGGAGGAATGGCTCGGGTACGCTGCTCGGTTCCATTGCAGCGCCGCTGTAGAGAATCCAGGTTGCAAACTTATCAAAGGTTCTGATGTCGAGCGATTGCCAAGGCACCGTGAGCTGACCGTCACCGACTGCTGCAGATAGTCGGTCTTCAATAACGTTCACTGCTGCACGCGAGAAGCATAGAACAAGAATGTTGCCTGACGGCACTCCCTGGTTTTCAAGCATGTATTTGATTTTTTCGATGAGGGTAAATGTCTTACCTGTGCCAGGACCCGCATTCACCACTGCGCGCGCATCGGCCGGGAGGGCGACAACGCGCAGCTGCTCTTCGGTCAATTCTGGATCATCACAATCGGGCCCTTCATTAACCTCCTTAAGGGTGGGTATGCTGGAGTCCTCATCGTGCGTTGCTTCTTGCTCGGTCTCCGATTCTTGAAAACTCCCATCAAAGTCGAAATCGAAATCAAAGTCGAAATCGAAACCCGAGTTGTTTGCATCCTGTTCAAGATCGATACCTGAGCAGCTATCCTTAGTAACCCCTTCTTGGCTCTCCTCGATTGTCTGCGGGGTAATTTCTAGATTCCCATAAAAGGCTTCATTAAAGGCCTTCATATCGGGAATTATGCTTTCTTCATCCGGCAACGTCTCGGTTAAAGGTGTGATGCAGAGCGCTTCCCCATGCTCTTTTGCCTCTGACGCTTCCACTCCGGGCCTGCACTCGGCGAAAAGGCTGCATCCGTAATTCTCGCACTTGCATACAACCCTTTCGCCGGCATCTGTAGGGATGGTGCCCCAGGGAAAATCGCCGCTCTCCGCAAATCTGCAACTAATAGCGTACTTTCGCTCCTCGTCTTGGAGCGGCGAAAGATGATAACGACCCTCGAATCCGTTATTGAAAATCTGTAGGAGTTCCGGATCATGAATCGCGCTTATAAACGCTTTGTCGTGATAGGGGACTTCGTTGACGACGGGGTACACGTTGCTTTGCAGCGAAAGGGTGCTTACGTCGATTTCCGCCATTGATGTACTCATACTACAACCCCAGCTCTGAAAGACGGTAATAGCATTTCAGTCGATCGTAATCCCATGTAGCCCAATGCTTGCTCGGTTTCATCGAGCTTTTAGCTGCTACCTTGAAGATCAGATTGTCGTCAAAAGAGGACTTGAGTATGATCTTTTCCTGCAGGAACCCATATTGCGGAACAGTGAAAACCCAATACCGATCGCTCGCTCTGTCAAGGTCGCGACTTCCTGCGAAGATCAGCCTTGCGTCTTCGGTATGATCAACGAGGCCGAAACTTGTTGAAGAATTCCACCCCTTAACTTTTTCTCCCTTGCGCAAGATGGGGAAATAGGATCCGTCCGAAAGGATGAGCCCTAGGTCCTGCGCCGCATAGTACATACCAGGGTTGATGGAGAGTCTCGCTGCTCCGTCGCCGATGCTCCACATGGTCTCATCCGGGAAGAAGATCTTGTCTCCGTACTTTTCTTCCATGCGCTCCAACAGCGGTCGCAGATTCGATGAACCGCCAATCATAACCACGCGGTCGATATTTGCGAGTCCGACACCGGAATCAGAAATGGTATCCTCGAGGCACTTCATTGCCTTGTTGATTTCGGGTTCGATAATCGCCTCAAACCATTCGTAGCTTAAAGACTCTCTGAAAGCACCTAGCTCTCCATAGGATCCCAAGAAGATCGAGGTGTCATCATCGTCGCTGAGCACACGCTTTGCGCGCTCAGCTTTTACAAGAATCCTGTCTTGCGCAACCAATGGCATATCGTCGAATGCTATTGGTTGTCCCTTATCCCGTGCTACCTTGGAGTGGATTTTTAGGGTAACCTTGCGGTCTATGTCGTCACCGCCAAGCTTTATTCCGTTCGTCGCAAGCTCGGTTAAGCACCCACTGTTGTTTTCTACAACTGAAACATCAAGGGTGCCACCACCCCAGTCGAACATCGCGACGGTTTCGCAGCTTTTCAGCTCATTGTAATTGGCGAAGTATGCTGCTGTTGGCTCGCTGATAAAAGATTCAATAGCAATACCCGCACAGGTTGCAGCTCTACGCACTTGTTCACGCTTGGAAGGGCTAAAGCCTATGGGGATTGCCACTGTCGCACTTGCGATTTCAGCACCAAAGCCTTCGTAAGCAGTCTTCTTCAAAGCAAGAAAAACCTGCGTTGCTACGTCACAAGCAGTCCAAGTTTTTCCTGCTATGGTCTTTTTCCAACCGCTGTCAAGCAGGCTTTTAACGCTTGGGATGCACTCACAGGTTGAGGAGAGCTCCATTCTGCGGTTCCATGCATCGCGCCCAGAGTGAACTTCACCTGTTGCGCGGTCGATGGCAACGAATGAAGGGGTGGGGAGACCCTCTTCATCCTCGAAGCGCATTTTGACCCATTGTGCATCTCCCGAGGCGCGATAATAGCCTACCGTTGAGCTGTTCGTCGTGCCAAAGTCTATTCCAAAGTGGTATTCGAGTGCCAACTTAGCCCCTCCCTTACAGCTTTACGCCTACGGATTTGAGCGTCTCGAAGACTTGACCTAGCTGCAGCTTCACGATTTCGCCAAGCTCAACAGTCATTGTTTCTTCTTCGTATTCTTTGAAGTCGCCATAATCCGCTTTGAGTTTTGAGGCGATCTTGGCAAGTGCCTCATTTCCCTTCTGATCCCTGCTCTTGTCAAGCATGGTGATCATTTTTGCGCGGGCTTCTGCAGTTGATTTAACTTCTTCCGTCTCATGTTGGAGTTTCTCAATCAGGCGGCTCGCACTGTTGATTTGCTGCTGCTTTTCATTATTTGCTTCCTTCAGAGAAGTGATGCGGCTGTTCGCCTCGTCGAGCATCATTTTGAGCTTCTTGATTGACTCCTCTTTTGCTCGAAGCTTGTCCTCGACAGACGATAGCTTTGACCTGGTCGCGGCGTAATTG